>JFJP01038804.1_pt1 | contig 34369 bp, 33 predicted proteins | sample 431651 | NCBI WGS metagenome assembly JFJP01 (sample SAMN02602958, study PRJNA72255) | Microbial mat metagenome, whole genome shotgun sequencing project. | biome: fresh water; feature: sink hole; material: water; isolation source: purple microbial (photo- and chemosynthetic) mats found in... | reverse complement strand
GCACTGTGGCATAAACGGCTCTAAGTTCTTTGAAGTTGGTTCCAAGTTCTTGTATATCAGCATTTATCTCAAAGGTATTGCTATCGGTAATAACATCGAGCAGGTACTGAATCAAGTTTTCGAGCGATTGCTTTTCGTCGGTAAGCCTTTTGAGAATTTGTGTAGGCGGGTTGTTTTCATCTACCGAGTTTACTGCTATGTAAATACTTTCTATCCAGCCACCTGCAATTATCAGCGGCAAAATATTCACTTCATCGTTGGCTTCTAAATAGTTGCAAGCATTCCAATAAGCTTTGGAGGCTATTTGATGTAGCGAATCGTTGTTTTGCAAGTTGTCGTTAAGGCGTTCTACTACCTCAAGGCTATAACCTTTGGCAATGTGCAAGGCATCGGCAAGTTCTTTCGTAACATTAAAATAATCAATGCTTTGCTGTTTGTTTTCCGACACAACCGAATAAGCCAAATCGGAAGCATAAATACCAAAGTTTATACCTCTTTTTTTATTGCAAATATATTTTTCGCAATTGGTTATGGGATTCAAAAAGTTTTTCATCTGTACATTCGATTCATGGCTTTTGATGAAGCGATAAAAATCGACAGGCAAAGGCAAATTGTATTTTGTATAAACCAAAATAGGAGTATCTATTTTGTCGTTGAGTATATCGTTTTCAACACTCGTTATTTCGGCTTGCGGTTTTTTCTCATTGGCACATGCCAAAATGAGCGCGAAGATTAGAAAAGAATAAAAAAGGTATTTCATAGTTATAAAAATTATGCGTAATCGTTACTAAGTTTTTTTATACAGATGTTCTTTTTAATTACAGTCTATTCATTAACTCAAAAAAAATACATTAGAGTTTTAGCCCAAACAATTTTCATTTGAACTAACCCCAAGTGTATTTTGAATAAAATTATCCCAGTATTTTTTTCTTTTTTAACGAAAAGTTAGATAGCTTTTCTAATAATTTTCTAAGCAAATCGAAATACAAAACAAAATACCAAACTAAACTCGACAACCAAACGAACAAAAGATTGAACCAATAAGTATCTATAAAGCTATTGCCTAGCTTTTTAACGGGTGCGTAAAAATGAGCACGCCCAAATTTGTTGGTTGGATATTTGTAAATAGGGTCGCTTTTTTGAACAAAATAATCTTCCGTAGCAAAAATCTTTTTCAATTCATTTTTGTTTAGCAACATATCCGAAAGATTTTTGTTATGGTGCTCTTTTTTAAGTAACAATACAGCTTCCACGCCACCTGCTTTTTGTATCAAACTGTTGTAAAGCAAGTCGCGCTTGTTGGTTTCTATTTTGTATTTTTCGTTGTAATATTTTTTAATAACTTTAAAATAGTTTTTAAGTTCTGTTTGTGCTTTGGCATCAAACTTTTGAGGGGTCAATTTATCAACATTAAATTTTGAAGTTAGAGATTTAGGCAGCTCATTTATAGAAACAACCTCGTTGGTTAATCTATTAAGTTGCTTTTTTGCATTCTCTAAGTCTTTTTTTTGTATAAAATTGTCAATATCTTTAATTTCGTCGGTCAAAGTAGGAATTAAGAAGGTAGAAATAAATGAATATTGACTCATTTTGCGTTCAGTATTGAAAAAAAGCTTTTGATAGGCATTGTTTTTGAATTGTTCTACCGTCAAAGCCTCGTAGCACCAGCGCGAAATCATCACATCACCTATCACTGGCACATAATAATGCGAAGTGATGTTCTTGTGAAGTTTGTCGTAATTGACAATTACACCACTAAAAAGCAATTGAGGCACCAAAATAAACGGGATAAGTATATAAATTGTAACTACCGAGTTAAGTGCTGATGAAATGTTCAAGCCTATTAAATTAGCTGCCGCCGTAGCTGTAAACAACATCAACCAAAACGACAGATTCATGCCCTCCATATCCAAAATGGTATTGCCAATGAGCACAAAGGTAAGCATCTGAATAGCCGAAATAACAAACAGAACCAATACTTTAGAGTTTATATAACTAAATCGGCTAAGGTTTAGAAACTTCTCGCGTTTCAAAATTCGCTGGTCTTTGATTATTTCTTCGGCACTAAGCGATAAACCTAAAAAGATGGCTACAATAACCGACATGAAAATATAGGCAGGAATGTTCTGGTTGTCGCTAAAGATATACAAATCGGGGCTTCCTACATCGCCGCTAATGTATTTCGTAAAATAAGCAATTATGATAGCCAAAAGTGGAGCTTCCAAAAATGTAATAAGTAAATATTGCAAATTGGTTAGCTTCGATAATATATTTCGGATAATAAAAATATTCATTTGCTTCCAACGTGATGGAACTTTGAATGCACTTGTTGGAATTTCTTCCGTGCTGTCTATGCGTTGAATATTTTTTTCTATTTTTTCTTTGTATAAATTAAACCATTCATACGGAGCAAATCGGCGGTTGCGCGTAAATTTTCCGTATTGGTTTACTATTTTTTCTTCTACTATTTGTAGTATTTGCTCAGGGTTTACATTGCCGCAAGTAATACATTCGCCGCCTTCGGTATTTACGTAATGTGCTGCTATTCTGAAGTATTCAATGGCATCAATCGGGTTGCCAGAGTAAATAATTCTGCCACCTTTGTCCATGATAAGGGTTTTGTCAAACAGCTTGTAAATATCCGACGAGGGTTGGTGAATGTTCACAATTACCAAGTTGCCTTTCAACGTTTGGCGACGCAACAACAGCATTACCGCGTCAGAATCCATCGACGACAAGCCCGAAGTTGGCTCATCTACAAACAATATAGCGGGTTCGCGAATGAGTTCGAGTGCTATATTTAAACGTTTTCGTTGCCCACCGCTAATATATTTATTAAGTGGCGATCCTACTTTTAAGTTTTTAATTTCGGTGAGTTCCAAATCGGAAAGAACTTTGGCAACTTTTTTAATAATTTGTTTTTCGGTTAGCTCCGAAAAACAAAGCTTTGCATTGAAATATAAGTTTTGAAATACCGTTAATTCTTCAATTAATAAGTCGTCTTGTGGCACAAAACCCAAAACGCCTTCTAGTTTTTCTTTATCTTGGTGAATATCTAGTCCATTGATGGTTATTTTTCCGCTATTGGGTATTATGCTGCCATTCAATATATTGAGCAACGTGGATTTCCCAACTCCACTACCGCCCATAATGCCTATGAGTTGTCCCGATTTCTCTGAAAAATTAAATTCGTGCAAGCCATTCTCGCTACCTCTAAATTTGAATACAACATTTTCGACATTTAAAACAACGGTAGATTTTGTTTCGGCTTGGAAAAATTTTCCGGCAATATCGGTGTGGTAAACTGGTTTTATTTTCCCACCTTTTATTACACCACCATTCTCCATAATGTACGTGCGGCGCGGAATAAGCGGGTGTCCACTAAAAAACAGATTATCGCCACCCAAATATCTGAATACAAAAATATTGGTGCTTTTGATATGAATTACGTTGATTCTGCCTACAAATCCATTTCGGTAAATATGTTTAAACTTATTGGTCGAATGTTCGGGCAAATCGAGAGTTACAAATGGAGGTTGCAAAACACTATCGCCATTGATTATTAACGCATCGGTTTTGTCTTCAAGGTTTTGAACTTTACCTATAATAAACGTTTTCATCAATTCACGTTCGTTTAGGTCAAAGTTAAATACATCGGCTACTGTGTCGATAAATTCAAGCTCTTTTTCATTTACCAACCCTTCTTCGTTTACAAATTCGAGCAAACGCAAAAATACAATTATCTTTTCTTTTTGTTGCAGTGTTTCATTTATTTGCTGACAAATAACAAGTACTTTTACCGAGTTTACCGAATTGCGCTTTCTTTCTTTTTTATCTTCTTTATCTGAGGCTTTGTGGTGAAGATTGATAAATTCATCAAAAAGTTTCAAATATTCAGACACCAAACGAGGTGTTAAGTGCTGTTTTAGGTAGGCTTCTACAATTGTTCGAGCGGATTTTGAAACACCATCTTTGTTTACTGTTGCAAGAATTGCAAACAAGCGCATTAATGCTCTTAAAATTGAATCACCCATTTTCTAAAGGTTTTTAATAAAATAAAGAATTAGTAATCAATGCCGCCAAAGTTAAAGTTACTTGCGAAACTGCCCTTCAAGAGTTTAAAACCCTTGAAGGGCTTAACTTGGACGACATTGAATTAGGAATTAACAAAATTCCTAATAAAACAAAACTATTTTACCATTGCAGCTCTTACGGTACCTGTAACTTTCGATAACTCTTTTAATTGAGCAGGCGTAAGCGATTCAGGATTTATTTTTGTGTAAACAGCTTCTATTTTTTGCAACTCAGCTATTGTAGCTTTAACGGCTTCATTGTCAGCATATACTTCCATAGCTACCAACAATTTGTCTAAGTTTAGTTTTTGATTAGCAATACCGCTCATCATTTTCTTTTTGTCAATGGCATTTTGAGTAAGCTCGAGCGAAATAAACAAACCTTCTACCCAGCCACCAGCTAAAACCAATACCGAAACAGCACCTTTGCCGTTTTCTTGCAACGATTGATAAGTTCCATGAAATGAATTAGATATAATACTATGTAATGTATCTTTGTTTTCGATATTTGCTTCTATTTTTGCCAAAGTAGCTTCATCGTAAATATTTGAAATACCAAGCTCGTCGCTTGTTTTTTTGCAAACCTCAAAAAGTAAGTTGGTTTCTTGCGATTTGTTGTAAGTAGAAACATAAGCTAAATCAGCACCGTAAATACCCAAAGCCAAGGCTTTGTCTTTTTCGGTCATGTATTTATCTATATTTTTTGGCGAATTCGTTACATCTGTTGTGTAAGCTGCCCCTGCTTGGTTAAGCATTTTACTAATTTCAACTGGATTATTTAGAGGGTAATCAATCTTTTTTACTTCCACATCGGGGATTGTTTCCACGGCTAAAGAATCTTTATTTTCTGAATTTTCGTCAGTTCCGCTTGTACAAGCAAAAACGCCAAACGCAAAAAGAAAAGCTAAAATACTTAGTTTTGTAATTTTCATAAATCGTTTATTTTTAAAAGTTAAATTTCAATGAAATTTCAATGAATCATTGTTTGTTTTTGTTTTGTTTTGTAAATTTTTCTATTTCATCTGAAATATTAAAATACGCTATGTTTTGAAGGTAAAATAATTTATTATCAAGCAAATACATCTTAATCTTTAAAATGGAAAAGTTTATTTATCTCAAATAACGAACTACTTTACTTTAAACTACAAATATAAATATAGCTAATCAATAAAAAAATTTTTAACCTCAAAATCTTTTTTTTTATTGAAAATTAATTGATATTCAACAATTAACACATTAAAAACGAACTTGCTTTTTTTCGGTTTCTTCTAGTATTTTATTGCTTAAATTTTGATTTGTTTTGTTGTTTTTCCATTTTTAGGTGCTTACTTGTAACTATTTTTATTGCAATTGAAACCTTTTATAGGCTTGCTCTAAATGAAAAATGAAAACGCTAGGTTTGTTTTTGTATTGATTTTCAATTAAATGTAATTTAGAATCATTCTAATAATAAGTTTAAGAACTTTTTATCTTTTTTTATATAATTTTGGCATTAGTTCTTTAAATTTCAACATATAGATACCAAGTCTAAACTATTTAGAACCTTCAATTATAATTTAGGGGTTCTGAAAACGATTATTAAAATGAAGAGCAACCATACAAATTGAATTATAAAACAGAAAACTATAATATACAAACAGTTACATTTTATTTATGGAAGATAAGAAAAACAAAAAAACCAGAAGAGATTTCTTAAAAGCCGGATTGGCATTTGGTGCCGGTTCACTTGCCGGAGTGGGTTTATTCTCTACCATTGATGGCGTAAAAGCTGAAACCGGAAAACTTGCCAAGGTACTTACCGCCGATGGTAAAATAATGGAAGTGGACACTTCGCATTTAAAAGAATTTGGCAAAAAAACAGAACAAGATTTGCAAAAAAGAGGCAGGAAAGGAATCGCCGGTCGTAAATGGACTATGGTTATTGACCTTTCTAAATGCCGAAACGCTCGTATGTGCATGGCAGCTTGCCAAAGCGCACACGAACTTAAACCCGAACAGCACCACATCAACGTATTGGCTATGCAAGATGCTGAAAAAACAGCTCCTTTCTTTATGCCAAAGCCTTGCCAGCATTGCGACAACCCGCCTTGCACCAAAGTATGCCCAGTAGATGCTACCTTCAAACGCAGCGACGGAATTGTGCTTATCGACAATGAGCGTTGCATTGGTTGCCGCTTTTGCATTGCAGCTTGCCCCTACTCGGCTCGTATTTTCAACTGGTCAGAGCCCAAAGTGGCTGCCGATGACAGAGAGTATGATGTAGAACTCAACGTGCCTCAAAAACGTGGTACCGTTTCTAAATGTTTGTTTAGTGCCGACCAATTGCGCGACGAAAAAATGCCCTACTGCGCAAGTGCTTGCCCTAACGGTGTGTACTGGTTTGGCGACATGAACGAAGATGCTGTTACCAACGGAACTACCAAAGAAACTGTACGTTTTAGCGAGTTAATCAAAAACAACGCCGGATATACCTTGCTCCCTGAATTGGGTACAAAACCTAGCGTTTACTACTTGCCTGCAAAAGACCGTTTGTTTGAATTCAATTTGAATGGCAAAACAACTTTAGACAACAACGAGCACGTTTAGTTGCGCTAAAAAATTAACAAACCTGTTTTTAGCAGTGTTTTTTTATAATTTAAACAGATAAAATTAATACCAATTTATAAAAACAATATAAAATGAATCACGAAGCATTACCAAAAGAGGAGTCGAAACAACTCTTTGAAAAAATTCAAACGGATTTATTTGCGCCATTATCTAAGCATTATGGGTTTACAGCATGGATAGTAGTTCTTGCTACTGTGTTGATTACCGCCGCAATGGCATACTTTATTCAATTGCGCGATGGCTTGGGAGTTACCGCCATGCGCGACATCGTTTCTTGGGGATTGTACATTTCTACCTTTGTGTTTTTTGTAGCTGTTAGCTTGGTAGGAATGTTGATTAGTGCAGTACTTGGACTGCTCAAAATTCCTGGAATTACCCCAATTACACGCATTGCCGAACTTATTGCCATTGCGTTTGTGATGATGGCGGGTGCTATTATCGTTTTCGATATGGGTCGCCCCGACAGGCTTTTGAATGTTTTCCTACACGGACGCATTCAGTCGCCCATTGTTTGGGACATTACCGTTATTACTACTTACATAGTTATCAGTTTGTTGTTGCTTATTTTGCCACTCATTCCCGATATGGCAATTATGCGCAACCGCTTCAAAGATGCCCCAAAATGGCAAGTAATGATTTATAAAATCTTATCGCTTGGCTTCGCTGGTTTGCCAGAGCAAAAGAAAATCATTTACAAATCGATGCGCACGCTTTCTATTTTAATTATCCCTGTTGCATTTGGTATTCACACAGTTACCTCTTGGCTTTTTGCTATGACTTTGCGTGTGGGTTGGGATTCTACTATTTTTGGTCCTTACTTTGTGGCAGGTGCTTTTCCGGCAGGTGTAGGCGCAATGGCTATTGCCTTGTTTGTGTTTAGAAACTCATACAATTTGAAAGAATACATTACCGAAAAACATTTCGACTTGGTTGGTAAACTTTTGGTTTTGACTAGTTTACTTTATTTGTATTTCAACCTCAACGAGTTTCTTGTGCCAGGTTACAAAATGAAAACCGCCGATGGTCATCACTTAGAAATGCTTTTTGTGGGCAAATATGCTTTATTGTTCTGGTTTGTTCAAATATTCGGACTTATCTTGCCTATCGTTTTGTTGTTGTTCAAAAAAATGCGCAAACCATTTCCTATGCTTATCATTGGAGTTTTTGTGGTAATTGGTGCTTTTTTGAAACGCTTCATCATTGTTGCTCCTACCTTAGAGCACCCATTTTTGCCTGTGCAAAATGTTCCCGAACATTTTATGGTGTATTGGCCTAATGGTTTTGAATGGGCTATTACTATGGGAGCTATTTCTATTGCCTTGCTTATTCTCACCATTTTAGCTAAAGTTATTCCTATTATGCCAGTATGGGAAATTGCCCTCGAAAAAGGTGTAAGAGAAGAAGAACTTGAAGAAGCTTATAAAAATAATTAGGAATTAGAAATTAGGAATTGATAATTGATAATTGATAATTGATAATTGATAATTGATAATTAACAATTAAAAACGAAATTTTAATATATTTTTAGAATGAAACATATAAAAAATACAATAAGCCTGAGTGTTTTGTTATTGATGTTTGCTACATTTGTACAGGCGCAAGCGTGGGAAATTCCCGATGGCGAAAAGAGCAAAACAAACCCTTTGGAACTTAACGCGGCAAACTCCGAAAAAGGTTTTGAAGTATATCAAAAGAATTGCAAATCGTGCCACGGCGATGTGGGAGCGGCTAATTTTATGCCTTTAGTTCCCCCACCCACCGACTTAGGCTCTGCTGCCTTCAAAACAGCCAATACCGATGGCGAGATTTTTTACAAAATGACTACTGGCAAAGGAGCAATGCCTAGTTTTAAAGCTGTTCTTTCCGACGACGAGCGTTGGGCAGTGATTGCTTACCTGCGTGCTGGCGACAAAACAGATGCTACCGTGGATAAAAACGCAAAACTTTCTATCGTAGCCAATCCCGACGATAAAAGTATTTCGGCAAGCATTACTACCAAAGATGCTACCGGAAAAGAAGTAAAACTAGTGGGTGCCGACATCGAAATCTCTATCAAACGAATCTTTGGTAACTTGACTATTGGAAAAGGCAAAACCAATGCTACGGGTGCATTTAGCGTAAACCTTCCCGAAGATTTACCTGGCGACTCGCTCGGAAAAGCAACCATTATAGTTGTTGCCAAACGATTTAAACAAGAAGAAAAAATAGAAATAGACTGGGCTACGCCTTCAAAACATCACGACCTAACGGCTCAAGCAAGCATCTGGGGAACCAGCGCAAATGCGCCTTGGTGGATAATGTTGCTATACATTGGTATAGCAGGAAGCGTTTGGGTAGTTATTATCTACATTGTTTTACAAATATTAAAAATAGCAAGACTTGCTAAAAAAAATGTATAACAATAACATAATTATTGATACGATGACTCCATGTCATCGTATCAATTAATCCTACATTCACAGTTAAACTTTAATTGCAAAAAAATACTATCATTCCCAAAGACTGTTTCTAGATTACTTCCTTACTCGATTAGCTCTTTAATATTTGATAGCGTAAAAAAATGGTGATTTTTAAAAAAAAGTTAGCTAAAATTATAAATTTTCCAGTTCTCCACGATAAAATAACAATTGTACAATTTGTTATTAGAATTTGGGGGAAATTGCGTAATTTTGCTTTTCTTAGAATTTCAGTTACTATCAAGTTACGCTATCAATTATTTTTAGAAGGTTTTCGATTATTACGGCACTATTTATTTTTTGCCTGGCATGAATAAGTTGGCATAAGTTAATTCTCCTTTGTAGTAGGCTTCCAATTTTTTACCATCGATAGTAAAAGAACAAGTTATTTCGTAAATATCGCCATCTTTTGTTATTACTACGCTTCCTGTATCTTCATCGGTAGAGTAAATCGATACACCATTTATTCTTATCTCTGCATTTCTCACGGTATTATCTACTTCAAATTCGTTGGTCAATTGGTAAGTACCACCAAAAGAAGCTCCTATTGGAAGGTAGAAATCAATAACAAGCCCATCGCTTTCTTCGGAATAAGAAAATGCGTTTTGGTCGAAAGTAATGTCTTTGGCTGCAAAATAAATAGTTTGATACCAGCCGCCATGGTTTTCATGAAACCCTTTTTTCAAGGTAAGCGTTGTGCCGTCGTAAGTTGCCTCGTTGCTTAACTCCGTTTCATCTTTTTTACACGAAACAAATACCATCGAAAGAGCTAAAACCATTAATACTAATTTAAAGCTAAATTTTTTCATGTTTTTTTGTGTTATTCCATTTTTTCCTACTCTTTTGGCTTTTCGGATTACGCCTTGCAATTTTTGCTTATACTTGGTAACAGATAAGCAGGTTAATATTAAACGCAAAATTAATCAAAATAGATATACAAACCATAAATATGAGGGTGGATAAAAAGTGGACAATTATTAATTTACTAAAATTTAGTACTTTAGATGACTAACTGAATTTATATAAAATACAGCAATAAGGCATGAGATTTATTTTTAAGCATTTGGCAAAACAACAGATACAATTAATTTTGGTTCATTACTATGTTTACCTAAAGAACAATTCACAAACAGGCTACTTTTTAATCACAAAAAAACCGCCTCTGCAATTTACTGCAAAAACGGTTTTTAAGATGAAAAAGAAAGGTTTCCCCTTGGTATTAGCTACGAAAGCCAATTTCTTTTTTAATTATCAATTATCAATTAAATTTATTTATCTACTTTATTAGCAGGTGTTGCAATCCATTCGTTGAAAGCACCATCATATACTTTTACTTTGGTGTAGCCACATTCGCTAAGAGCAAAGAAAATAATACCTGCTCTAACGCTGGTTTCGCAGTAAAGAATGATGTTTTTGTCTTTGGTCATGCCCGCTTTTTTGAACAAACCTTCTAATTCGCTTTTCGATTTTAGTTTACCATCGGTAAGCACTTGTTTGAATTCAAAATTGATAGCACCCGGAATGTGTCCTTTGCGAGCAAGTTTGCTGTCGTCGGTTCCGTTAAATTCGGCTGCGCTGCGAGCATCTACAAGTACAGCGTTTCCTGCTTGTACATCGCTCATGGTAGCTAACAAAGCACTGTTAGGGGTGGCAGTAAAGGTAACTTTTTTGCCCACTGTGGCAGTAGCTGTTACGGGTTTGCGTGCCGATTTCCAAGCTTTGATATGTCCATCGAGAATTTTCACATCTTTGCAACCCAAATATTTCAAAATCCAATACATACGTCCGGCATATTTACCTTCGCCATCGTCGTAAAGTACAATAAGGTTGGTATTGCTAAGACCTTTCGAGCCTAATAGCTTAGCTATATCGGCAGAAGGTTTCAAAATGCCTTCGGGTCCACTGGTTTTGTACAAATCTTTGTGAAGAATATGAATGGCATCTTTGATGTGAGTTTTTGCATAATCTTCTGGTTTTACACAGGCTACTACAACTGTGTTTTTGTCTTTCATTTTTTCGCTTAGCTCAGTTACTGTGATTACGTCTTGAGCTGTTGCTATTTTTCCTATCAAAAGGAAAAGTACAAATAAATTGATACTAAATACTATTTTTTTCATTTTATATCTTTTCTATGGTTCTATGGTTAAATTGTTCTATTGTTAAATTGTTCTATTGTTAAATTGTTAATTTAGAAAAAAGAAAGAAGATTTAGGCTTTAGCCCTTACTCTAAACGTTTGGGCTAAAGCCCAGATGCACATTTGTTAATTTACTACGGCATAAATGCCGTAGCTAATGATTAAAATCGACTTTAAGAACGACTTCAAAAACAATTTAACAATTTAACAATTTAACAATTTAACAATTTAACACAATTAACAATTAAAATTTCACTTGTAGTTGTAAGCCTATTGCGTCGTTTTTAACTTCCGCACCTTGTTCGGCTTTGTATTGATAGTTTAGTTGCAAACGGGTATTGTCGTTGAAGAAATAGTTTGCACCAACAGTAATTACACTCATGTTGTTGTTGTCAATATCTTTGTCAGTATCAAAATAATCGTATTTCACGATAGGTTGCAACATAAACGAAGTCATGTAGCCTAACATAACGTAAGCTCCATCGCGTTTTTCGCCAAGTGTAAGTGGGTCGGCACCGCAGCCACCGCCAGCAGCACGGTTATAGTCGCCTTCGTCATAAATATATTCGGCTTGAAGAAGAATATTACTTTTGTTAATTTCTAATTCTCCGGCAAAAGATGTACGTTCTACATCGCTTACATTAGGGAAACCGTAGCGGAAACTACCGCCAATGCGTAAAAATTCAAGTGGTTTGAAAGTCAAACGACCAATAAAATCTTTGGCAGTGTTGTTGTCTTTTACTCCAAGACCTCTGCCATTCATAATAGCAAAAGCGTATTTTACTTTTGTGGTGTTGTCGCCACCTAAAAACATAATACCCATGTCGCGTTGTGGCGAAGCTATTTGGTCAGAAACTATCGAACGCTCTATTGTATGCAAACCCGAGCAAGCAGTATTAACTTCTTGTCCGAAAGGTTGTTTGAACGAACCAAACGATACATTGAACCATTTGAAACGTTTGTACGAAACGTAAGCATCGAGCAAATAAGGATTTCCAGTTTGGCTTACAAATGCACTCGTTTCCATTACTACATAATACGAAAAATCGTAAGGAATATCGCCAGTTACACCTATTCGAGCTCTTTTGAAGCTGAATGTGTTTGTAGCAGGGTCGGTAAGTGTGTAAGTAAATTGAGGTTGAATAAACCCAAATATTTTTACACCACCAGCATCTTCGCCTTCAGAAGGAGAAGAACTTTCGCAACCTTGTGCTTTTACAAGTTGCGAGGCAAAAAGAAATACCAATGTGAGGGAAAGGAAAAATATCTTTTTCATTTATATTTTACTTTAAAGTTGTTTGTTAGTTTTATGTTTTGCAATAGATAATATGTGTAGAAAGAAAACAGCAAAAGATGCGTTTTCTTTCATACACTATTTTAAAAATAATTATTTACTAGGACTAGGAACAGTACTTAAGCTTTTAATGTTACTCGCTTTCCATTTGTTGGCAAAGTCAGTATCGTTAGCATCAGTTCCCCAAGCAGCATTGCTGTTGTACAAACCATTCATACCAAACAATAAACTGTAAGCATCGTAACCTAATACTCTAAGGTAAGCAGTAATGATAGCCGAAGTTTGACCAGTGTAGCAATAAGTTATAATTTTCTTGCTTGGGTCGAGGTTTTTCATTGTATTACCAGCCAAAGTCATAGGGTTGATTCTGTGAGCACCTACTACGTGACCAAACTCGGTATAGTTAGTTGCTGAAAAATAGTTGTTGATGAAATAGTTAGCGTGGTTTGTCAATAATTCAGTATTTGTAACAGTTTTAGTACCTTCAGCTACTACTTTTTCAACTCTTTCTTTCAAAATTGCATTACCATCGGTAAGCGCACTTGTAATAGCAGGCAATTCGTAAGTAGCTTCGGTTGGTGCAGCATTCGTATTCCAGTTTGCGTGTCCGCTTGCAGGGTTTCCTGTTGTGTTTGAAGTCCATTTGTCATAAGCAACATTCCAACCACTCATACCCCATTTAAGAGCTTGAGTGTCAGGTTTTCCGTATAATCTTAATAATGCAGTAGCATAGCAAGCAGTTTGTCCGGTATAGCATACAACTAATATTTTTTTAGTTCCGGCAGCAGCAACTTCAGCTAAGATATTAGCAAAAGCAACGTTTTTAGCACCATTGATATGTCCAGCATTAAAATCAGTAGCCGAACGAAGGTCGATTACATGATAAGGAGTTAAAAAAGCAGCAACATCGGCATCGGTAGCAGGAGCACCTACTACAAAACCAGTTGTAACTACGTCTAAATCTAACGCATTAGTTGTGATGTAATTTGTTAGCGTAGTAATTGCAGGGTCAGTAACTTCGTTTTCTGTATCTTTGCAACTTGTAAATAATACCGTAGGAATTAACAGCATTAAAAAGAAATAAAATCTAAACTTTTTCATCTTAATTTTTTTTTGTTTGTGTTATTGATTTGATTTTTTCTTTAAAGAAATATTCTAAGCATGTAATTAATAGAATATTCTTTGTCGTTTTTTTGCTTACTAAAAAGAAAGTTATTCTTTTAAAAAGTTAAACTTGTAAGTTAGGTAATTTACGTTAAGTACAAAGTTAAATGTATGCAATAAAGATACACCTAACTTTGAACTTTATTTACTATTTATTAGCAACCGCCACCTGAGCTTTTTGTAACAGCACCACCGGTAGGAGCTACCACGCCAACTTCTACATCTTCAGGGAAAGCTTCTTTCCATTTCAAGAAACCACCTTCGATAGTTTTAACATTGGTAAAGCCCATTTGTTGAAGAGCTTGCGCAGCCAAAATACCTCTGTGTCCTTTTTTGCAATAAACGATAATCAATTCTTCTTTTGTAGGAGGGGTCGATTGTTCAGCGTCCCAAAATTCTTTGTTGTCAATTCTAAATTCCAACAAACCTCTCGAAATATTCACTGCACTTGGTATAAATTCAGCATTGAACTCGTCGGCATCTCTTACATCAATTAAAAGAAAACCTTCTTCGGCGTCCATTTTTGCTTTTACTTCTTTGGCAGTAATTTGAGTTACATTTTTAAGGGCAGCTTCTACCATTTCGTCGGCAGTAGCAAAAGTAGCCGCTTGAGTTGAAGCTTCTTCTGCTGGTTTTTCTTCTGTTTTACTTGTACATGCAAAAGCAAATACTAAAAACATCGAAGCTAAAAATAATCCTATTCTTTTCATCTTTTTAAAAAATATAATTAAAATTAATAATGTTTGTTTGATGCTGCAAAATTGGAGAGATTTTTAACTTTAGCAAAGAAAAAACATCTGCAATAGCTTATGTTTTGGAGTATAACTAATCAGCAAATAAACTGACGCACGTCAGTTTATTTGCTGATATGAATATGTTTTTATATATTTGCATGGTACAAAATAAAGCAAAAACACATGATAAAAAACAACCTAACAAGCTGCACAGTAAGTAATTGCAATCCATGCGACTGTTTTGATAAATTAAGTCAAGAGGAGTTGGATTTAATTAAAAAGAATGAAGTAATTGTAAAATACAAAAAAGGTGAGATTATTTGCAAACAAGGAACTTTTGCTTCGCACATTATGATTGTTCAAAAAGGATTGGTAAAAGTATTTATCGATGGAAATACCAATACGCTCATATTAAGGATAGTACCCACAGGCGGCATGCTCGGGCTCACTTCTCTTGCCGAGAATAGTTCTATTTTGAAATATTCGGCTTTGGCTTATGTCGATTCTGAAATTAAACTAATCGAATCCAATACTTTTAAAGACATTGTAAGCAAAAATGCTAGTTTTGCTCTTGAAATTATCAACATACTGAGTGCCAATAAAACCCAAATAAACGGAAGGTTTTACTGCCTTACCTACAAACAATCGTATGGCAAGCTGGCTGATATTTTGATTTGTTTAGCCGACAATATTTTCAAACAAACAGAGTTTGAACTTTCCCTCTCGCGCAAAGATTTGGGCGAGCTTTCGGGCATGTCAACCGAAAGCGTTATTAGAATGCTCAAAAAATTTAAAGATGACAAAATAATTGATATGAAAGGTAAAACGATTAAAATCATAGACTATCCAAAATTGCAAGAAATTAGCGAACTTGGATAAACGTTGTTTAAATTTTGATAGCGCCCGAAATTTTAAGAAAAGCAAAATTACGCAATTTCCCCAAATTCTAATAACAAATGTTGAATTGTTAAATTGTTGAATTATTAATAAATAAAGCCCGCAATATTGATACGATGACTTAAAGTCATCGTATCAATTAGCTAGATGCACCCTGAAAGGTTATATCAATTTATTGCAAAAATTTCAGCTCAAATTATTTTCGTTCTTTTTTTACACCGTAGGTGTAGAATAGCGATAGAAACAAGTTCTCGCCCTCACGCAGGTATCGCCCCAGCGGGGCGAAATACGTGGGGGAATTTCTTTTTCTATCGCTATTTGCCTTCTACGAAGGCTAAAAAAATGGTACGAACCCATTTTTTACACCCCCATCTTGAAGGTTAAAAAAAAACGTATGATTTTTTGATTCTTTATTTTTTAGTATTTTCATAACTACTTAATATTGTTCTAAAATCATGCTGCAAATATAAACACTATTTTTTCATTTTCCAAATTCTTTCTACTATTTTTTTATATTTTTTTTATTTTAATTGAAATTGTAGTATAAAAATAATTGTTTTTTATAATAAAATTAACTACTTTTTATATATGTAATTCATTGTTAAATAGCAATTTAGCTTGTAAAATTCTTTGTTTTATTTGTTGATTTTTTAAAAAATAAAAAAAATCAATTTGATGTAATTTTTTTTCAAAATAAACCTAAAAAAAAGCCTAAAAAAGAGTATTTTGCGATTAAAATAGCAAAAAATGTTCAAAAAAAACGGTAATAAGCGCAGAAAAAATTAGAAAATGGTCTTGTTTTTTTATAAAATCAACTAAATTTTCAACAAAATGATATAAAAAAACCGCAAAAAGTATTACAAAATCCGAGAAAAGTTCTAAATAAATCGAAAAAAGAAGTGTAATTTTGACAAAATGCGATGAGCATTTTACAAAATGATGTGCTCAAACTGCCACATGATGTGCCCAAATGGCAACATGATGTGCCCAAACGGCAACATGATGTGAGCAAATTGCCACATGATGTGCTTAAACTGCCACATGATGTGCTCAAACGGCAATATGATGTGAGCAAATGGCAACATGATGTAAGCAAACGGCAATATGATGTGTTTGTTTTATTTTGAAAAATGCACATCATTTCAACAAAACACTATATCATGCCAAAAAAACATCACATCATGTCAAAAAACACACAAATCGTATGAAAAAACGTGTAATTCATTTCGGAAAAAAAATACATCATAAAAAAAAGTATTCCATGCTTTTGAAAAATCGTTCAACTCATGTTTCCAAAATACCACATCATGTCGAAAACTGTGAACCGCAAGTTGTGAACGGTGAACTGCGAGTTAGAAATCAATGTAGCCCAAGCTAAGGGGTTTTCATTTTCCCGACCTGAAGGTCTGGGCTAATTAAAATAAAATTTAAACAACGTCTAAGGAAGGTTCTATCTATTTTGTTTGCCACGAATGCAAGAACTCTAATTGGAGTATGCCCGTAAAGCTGGTTTTTTTACAAAAATTAAAATATAACTATTTGGTTATGAAATTTCACAACGTTATTAACTTTGGTAAAATTGGCTAAAGATATGCTCTAATTAGTTTGAATTTATTTTTTAAAAAAAGTTCAAATATATTGCAATAAATAACAAACAATTTATTATATTTGTCATAAAGCAAGAAGAGCTGCATGGCTAGGCTAGTGTTTATCACGATTGTTTTCAGTAAAAGGGCAACTCGAGGCTGTTAAGGTATTGGTTATCAATAAGCCTTGTTTTAATTATATATAACTAATTTTAAAATACGTATTATAAAATGTCATTTAATCTTTAATATTAAAAAACATGAAAGAAGTTTTAAGAACAAAGTACGATGTGGTTTATGTTGATGAGAAAAACCAAATTGTTAAAAATGAATGGTCGGAAGAAACACAAAATATGGACTGGGAGGAGTTCAAAAGTGAACTACTGGCACTAAAAGAAATTGTTGTCAAAAATAAGACTTATGGAATACTCGGCGATACTTCAGGTTTGTTTTATGCGATAACACCTAAGCAACAAGAGTGGATCGCTCAATATTATTTTCCTGATGTATTGGCAGCAGGATTAAAAAAATATAGCATCGTGGTTAGCAAAGATATTATTACAGAAGTTTCAGTAGAACAAACTATTGAAGAAAATAAGAATGCGCCCTTTTCTACAAAATATTTTGATAACCAAGAAAGTGCATTAAATTGGCTTTTAGCAAAATAAGTAGTGAATTCAAATTAATGGTATATTTCATTTTGCCAAGTGCTTAAAAATAAGTAAATAGCAAAAAAATTGCTCAATAATAAAATAGACTGGTGCTTAATTTTACAGTAAAATTACAATATACTAATTTGGCAAATTCTAATAAATAAAGCCTGTATAATATAGAGATGCGCTACGTGCGAGTCAGAATATTATGCAGGCTTTTTTTTGAAATTCTATTGAGCGTTCTTATTTTTTGCTTACAAAAACGTTGTAACCCCAAGCAGGAATATTGAATTCTTGGTTTGCTTTTAGCTCAGAGTCTTGGTTTGCAAAAAAGTCGGTATATTTTCCGGCAAAAGTTTCGCCTGTTAGAGTGAATTTTTCTGCTTTCTTTGAAAGATTTAAAACAACTACTACTTTGTTTTCGTCTTTTTGGCGTATAAAGGCAAATACAGCTTTGTCATTAGAAGTATTGATACGCACCAACTTACCTCCAAATGTACCAGCATCAAGTGCGGGGTTTTGTCTTTTAAGTTTTATTAAATTTTTATAAAGCTCAGTTTCGGTATTTTTTACGTCCCATTTTACCAAATCTTTTTCAAAGAAACTTAATCGTTTAGCTAATCCAACTTCTTGACCAGTATAAATTAGTGGCATTCCAGGAGCAGTAAATGAAAGAACTGCCATGGTATTTGCAACTGCGCCAAAACTTTCTTTAATTGTTCCTGTCCAAGCATTTTCGTCGTGGTTTGTAATGAAGTTCATCATATAAGTTCCTTCGGGAAAAGCGGTGTCAATTTGAGCGAAATAAGTATCCAAAACACTTACATCTGCTTTTGCTTGAGCTACTTGTTTCATCAAATTGTGAAAATTCCAAGCGTATGCCATATCAAAGGCATTTTTGTGAAGTGGAGCTTCTTCGGCCTCGGCAAGCATAAACACAGGTTTAATTTTATCTAACTCGGCACGAACATTATCCCAAAAATCAACAGGCACCATGCCTGCTACATCGCAACGGTAACCGTCAATATCAGTTTCTTTTATCCAAAATTTGAATGCTTCGGTCATTGCAGAACGTAAGCTATCGTTGTCGTAGTTTAAGTCGGCAGTATCTTCCCAGTCTGTTCCGGCGGGCACTGTCATTTCTCCTTTATCGTTTTTAGTGTAAAACTCAGGATTGGAAGTAACCCAAACATTGTCCCATGAGGTATGATTTGCTACCCAGTCGATGATTACTTTCATGCCGTTGTCGTGCGCCAATTTTACCAGTGCTTTGAAATCGTCCATTGTGCCATAATCTGGGTTTACTTTTAAATAATCTTGTACTGAATAAGGACTACCTAGCGATTTTTCGGTCATTTTTCTGTTTTTCAAACCTACTGGGTGAATGGGCATAATCCAAAGAATATCAATACCAAGTTCTTTCAAACGAGGGATATGCGCTGCAAATGCGTTAAAAGTTCCCTCTGGTGTATAGTGGCGAATATTTACTTCGTAAATTACCGAGTTTCTACTCCATTCAGGAACTACTTTTTGGTGTTCTAACGCTAGAGTGTCTTGGGTTTTTGTACTTTTCTCAGTGGCTGTATTGCACGCTACTAGTACAAAACCAACTAAAAGGATTATCATTATCATTAAATTCTTCATAAAGTTTTAAGATATTTGTTTTACATTTTGTTTGTTAAAGTTAAAAGAAGTTTCTATGAATTTTTTTCTCTTGACCAGATTTGAACAATAAAGCCTCAGATATAAAGTTATCTGTGGTTTCAAAATATTACCTGCCTCAATAAATCAAACATATAGGCTCTTTATATACAATTGAAGTAATTAAATTGTAAGTCATCAAATTTACAAAATACTATTGTTTCGATAAAATTTTTTTTTTTCAAAAGGAGGGATAGTGTTGGTTAATTCAGTTATTATAAGCTTATTGTGAGTGTTTTTGTTTTTTAAAAAATCACAAATATTTTTAGTCCAACGTTTGCAATGAATTACTTGATAATTATCAATTATTCATTTTTCATTCTTTATTTTTTACTTTTTGTTTTCAAAAAAAAATAAAACAACAAAAAAGCGAATTTTGCGGGTGGGTGTAAAAAATAGTTAACCTACATTAATTGTATGCTTTGCTTTAGTTTGACAGTAGTAGTTTTTTCAGGAAGACATTAGTTTGTTTGGTTATATTTTACTATTTCAAACTTATATTTTTGCTGTTTTTCGGGTTTGATTGTTAAATTTTGCATTTCACCATTTTTAACTTCGGCTTCAGTATCCCAACTACCTTTTGTAAACTTAAATTGAGCCGGAGAATGCAGTTTAACTTTTATTTCTCGCTCAAAATCCGATTTTTTAGTCATTTTCACTAAGCCTGGATTCCAATTTCCTAGCGAAGTTTGGTTTCCAGTAATGTATAATTCGTCATTTTTATTTGGAACTTTCACCAAAATAGTAACTTCATATTCAGCCGTAGAAAGCTCATTTTGTTGTTGTTCGCTAATTTGATTAAAGTAATAAGTTAATGCAAAATTTAAACTTGGCGGGAAAGTACTCCAATGCGTTTCGCTCGAAAAATCTTTGATTACAACCTTTATGTTGTCCGATTTCAATGAATCGTTCAAAAACGAGTGTGCTTTTTCGCGAGCCGGCTTCCATTCTTGCCAGTAATCAATTCCTTCGTCGGCATTGCTTACATACAAATATTGAGTTGTTTTGATTGTATTGAAATCAAAACGAGATAAATCTTTTACCAATCGTTCGTTGTCGAAAGCAAAATTTGGCGAAATGGCAATGTAATTATCAAATAGCTCTGGAGCATTGAACATCGAATACAAAATAAATGAAGCACTTAGCGAATGCCCAACCGCTGTGCGATGCGACAAAGTGCGATAATTTGCTTCGACATAAGGAACAACTTCATTTTTTACATACTTCAAAAAGTTGTCAGCATTACCCGAATATTTTCCATAACGCTTTTTCGATTCCTCCGACTGAAGCACCGGAAGCATGTCATTATTTCGTCCATAATCTTGTTTTTCGTAATACGGCGAAATGATTCCTACAACAATGTAATTCTTTGATGTATTGCTTAAAAAACTGATTATTGAGTGTGTGTAATCGAACAATTCTCTATTTTGAGCATCAAAAACATAAATTACATCGTAATATGAATACGGACTTGTACTATAAATGGTTGGAGTGAAAACAAAAAACTCGCGTTTCTGGTTCAATTCCTTTGAATTGATTTTAATCTGGTCTATTTTTGCCGTTGTTTGTGCACAAATATTGTTGAAAAACGAAAAAATAAGGAATATAAAAGCTATTTTTCTAACCATTTTCTTGTTTTATAAAAATTCAATACCCGATTGATTTATTTGTAAACACGCTTTACACGTGCCGAAATATTTGTAAACACCTCGTAAGTAATTGTTTGTAGTTTTTCGGCAATTTCAAAAACAGGGTGTTCTTCTCCAAAAATTATAACTTCGTCGCCGGCTTTTGCTGTTGCGCCCGAAATATCTATTGTGCTCATATCCATGCTTATATTCCCAATTGTGGGGCATAATTTGCCGTTTACAAGTACTTTGTAAGCTCCGTTGCCTAATTTTCGCAAAAAACCGTCGGCATAACCAATTGCGAGTATCGCTATTGTGGTATTTTCGCCAGCAATTCCGTTTCGGCAATAGCCAATGGTTTCGCCTTGTTTTATTTTCTTTGTTTGTAGTATTCTTGTTTTTAAGGTATTTACTGTTTTCAAAGTGCTTGTGTTTGTAGCATTTACGCCATAAAGTCCAAGCCCTAGGCGCACCATGTCAAATCCATAATTTGAAAAGCGTTCGATGCCCGACGAGTTTAAAATATGCCTCAAAACGGGATAGTCCAATTGCGCCATTATTTGCTTGCTCCAATGGTCGAACAACGCAATTTGTTGCTCTGTAAACTCGTCTTGGTGTAGTTCGTCGCTTACTGCAAGGTGCGAAAAGATACTTTTCACACAAAGACTTCCGGCATTTTTGAGATAGCCAAGCATTTTGGGAATTTCGTCTTCCTGAAAACCCAAACGGTGCATTCCGGTATCTAGCTTTATGTGAATGTTTTGCTTTTCAGCAGAATGCAAACTCACAGCTTCGCAAAAATTGCGCAATGTATCGAGCGAATAAATTTCGGGTTCGAGCCTATACTTTAGAAGGTTTTCGTAGTCTAAAGGTGTAGAGTTCATTACTATAATGGGCATTGTAATTCCTTTTTCGCGTAGTTCGATGCCTTCGTCGGCATAGGCTACGCCAAGGTAGTCCACATTTTCATCTTGCAGTGCTTTTGCAACTTCGTAATCGCCACTTCCATACGAAAAGGCTTTTACCATAGCAATAAACTTTGTGTGGGCGGGGAGTTTTTGTTTGTAATAGTTCAGATTGAATATGAGTGCGCTCAAATTTACTTCTAAGCGGCAAACATGGGTTTTTTGTTGCTCGTACATAAATTCAATGGTTCTATTGTTTTATTGCTCTATGGTTCTATCATTTCTAAAAATTAGAAAATGATGCGTTTAAGTTTTTTTAGGCACTATTTATTATATTATCAGTAATTTAACAATAGAACAATTAAACAATAGAACCATAGAACAATAGAATTAATGTTGTATTTTCATGCTTAAAAATGACGAAAGTATGTCAATTTCTTCAAACGAATAGTCAATTTTTTCTTGCAATTCTCTACCTAAATCGATGAGATTGAGGTCTGGGAATTGGGCAGAATTGTTTCCTGCAATAATGCCAGTTCTGAGTTTGGTTTTGTACATCATTTTGAAGGCTTCGCTATCGGGAATGGTTTTGTTTATCGTCTCCAATTGCGAGCTAATACTGTTGATTTCAGTGCTTTGGATAATGGTTCTGAATAAAATGGTGAGTTTGTCGTTGTTTTTAATTAGCTGAAGCTCAAAGAGCCTGTTTTTTTTGTTTTCTACTTTTTTACTTACTTCTATTAAATCTTGCACTAGTCTAAGCACCGATTTTATTTTTTCATCAGAAAATACATTTTGCAACGAACTTTCCACCAAGTTATTAATCCTTAGGCTTGCAGAGTTCTTTATAATTGCATAGTATTTGATTTCAAAAAGTAAATTTTCCATTCTTTTATAGAATTAAATAAATGTTAGTTTTGTTTTGTCGTTTGGCAACTTTATGTAAAATTGCTTATTTTTTTTGTTTATTATAAAAAAATCCTTATTCGCACGAGCAAATTGAGGTTTCTCTATGAAGCCTTCGTATTTTGGTGCAAAGTACAAACTTTTTTTAGTTCTTGCAAATATTTAGCGCACCTACTCATTTAATTTGTCTGTTGCATTTGCTAAAAACTTAAAATATAGTAAGTTGAAAGTTTTTCGATTGTGCCAAAAATGCGCTTAAAGCTACTGACAAGCTTTTTTGAGAATGGAAGTAGTAGAAAAACCATCAATAAAATCAATGGTTTCTATTTTTCCGCCCTTAGCACTCACAATGTCGTATCCTACAATGTCTTGCGGTGCATAATCAGAGCCTTTTACCAAAATATCGGGCTGTATGAATTTGATAAGTTCGTAGGGAGTATCTTCGCCAAAAAGCACTACTTTGTTTACAAACGAGAGAGCACTTAGCAGCAAAGCACGCGAATATTCATCTATCAAGGGGCGAGTTTCGCCTTTTAATCGGCGCACCGAACTGTCTGAATTTAAGCCAATAATGAGTGCAGCACCCAAGTCGGCAGCTTTGGCAAGGTATTCGATGTGCCCACGATGCACAATATCAAAACAGCCATTGGTGAAAACGATGGGCTGATTTTTGCTTTTCAAAAAGTCTAAATAGTGAGTCAATTCTTCTTTTTTAGAGCAAATTTTTCCTTTTATAATATCTATTGTGGGCATAAATGAGTTTTGTGAATTTGCGAGTTTAATAGTTAAAAATATAATTCCTAATTCATTATCAAACTAGGGTATTGGTTGCGGTATCGGGAAAAACAAGCCACGGTTGAAAATTCTTGGCTTCTTCAAAATCCATGCTTGCATACGAAATGATGATAACTACATCACCCACAGCTACTTTGCGAGCAGCCGGTCCGTTTAAGCAAATTTCGCCTGAGCCTCTTCGCCCTTTGATTACGTAGGTTTCGAGACGTTCGCCGTTGTTTATATTTACTATCTGAACTTTTTCATTAGGTATAATATTGGCGGCATCGAGCAAATCTTCGTCGATAGTAACACTGCCAACATATTGTAGATTTGCCTCAGTTACAGTTACTTTGTGAAGTTTCGATTTTACTACTTCTATATTCATCTGTTTATAAAATGAAATGTTAAAAACTAATTACTTGCAAAAAATTAAATTGTAATATACTAAACGTTTTTTTTGATGAGCAGATAGCTAAAAATATGGTCGATAGCTTTTTCTGGGTTTTCTGCTATAACTAATTGCTATTTAATCAATTTTGCTTTTAATTGTTTTAAATAAATAAATTTTGATATAAGAATTATAAATAATATTTGTATTTTGATATAAATATTATCGTTTATTTTGTTTGCAAAAATACGAATAATTATGAAAATTATACAAATTATTTAGTGTTTGAACAAAAACAATTACTTCTGTAACACATACGAAGATTTTTGATAAGTGTTTTTCAAAAAAATAACTTTTAAATTTTATTTTTTAGTTTAAAATAATTTTATATATTTATGCCTGCAAAAAACACGAAAACAAAATTAGTTTAACTGATTTATTTTTAACTAAACTCATTAATATTTAGTGTTTAAAAGAAAACTCCTTAATTTTTGAAAATTTAAAAAAATAAAAACCGTTCGACCGACTTGTCGGTCTGTCGGTTAAGCTGTTAGGAAATCATCGGACAGACCGGACAAGCCGGTCGAACCGATTTTGCTTCGTTTTCTTTCAAATACTATTTAGTGTTTTTTATAAAAAAAGGAGAGTTTTTATTCATACAAACTAAAAACAATGTACAAATTTTCGGCAAATTATATTTATTTAGGAACTGGTGAAATACTAAAATACGGCATTATTAAACTAAACCAAGATGGCGAAGTAACCGAAATAGTTGATACTAAAGGCGTTTTGAAAGAAGAAGCCGGAATGCAATTTTATGGAGGAGTTATAGTGCCGGGTTTTGTTAATACGCATTGCCATTTGGAGCTTTCGCATTTGCGAGGCGAAATAACAAAGCATACTCATTTACATGGTTTTATAAAAGAATTGCAAAGCAAACGCAAGCAATTGAGCATAGAAGAAATTCAAAAAGCAGCTCAAACTGCTGATAAACGAATGCGTGCAGCCGGAATTGTAGCCGTGGGCGACATTTCGAACGATGCTTATACAATTGCTATAAAAGCAAGTAGTTCAATCAAATATATTAATTTCATCGAAACTTTCGGAACAAACATTAGCAAAGCCGAGTTTCTTTTTTCGGAAGCCAAAAAGATTCAAAAAGAATTTACCAAAAAGAATTTAACCGCATTTGTTGTGCCACACGCGCCTTATTCGCTTTCTAAAAAGTTGTTTGAATTGATTAAGAAAAACTCGGAAAAAGAAAATTCTATTCTTTCCATTCACAACCAAGAAACCGCAAGCGAAGACGATTTGTTTGCCAAAAAAAAAGGCGAACTCTTTGAAATGTTCAGCTCTTGGGGCTTAGATATGAACTATATAGAGCATTTTGCCGAAAGTTCGCTCAAATATTACGCGCCCAAAATGAACAAAAAAAGCAGAACTTTGCTCATTCACAATACATTTACCAAAGCCAGCGATATTGAATTTGCAGAACGAGAGTTTGAGCAGCTTTCGTGGGCTTTTTGTCCCAAAGCCAATTTGTATATCGAGAATAAACTGCCAGATATACCGCTTTTTAGAGAAAAAGCCACCAATATTTGCTTGGGAACAGACAGCTTGGCTTCAAACGATAACTTGTCGATTGTAGATGAAATGCTCGAAATTCAAAAAGCCTTTCCACAAATTCCATTCACGGAGCTTTTGCAATGGGCTACTATCAACGGAGCCAAGGCATTGGGCTTAGAACAGACGTTGGGCAGTATCGAAGTAGGCAAAAAACCCGGACTTAATCTTATCTCAGGCTTTGATTTTACAAATCAAACAATTAGCAGTGCTAGCAAGTTGTCGGTTTTGATTTAAAAATAAAAAGGATAAAATAATTCAAGAATTTAACAATTTCTATATTAGAATTTAGAAAATACAACGTAATTTTGTTTTTTTAATAACTTTGATTACTTTCAAGTTACGCTATCAATTTGCTAATAGTATTTAGAAAAGCATCATTTTATTTAATGTAAGTAGTTCGTATTATGAATAATATGCAAGAACAACTCATTGTTGCGCTTATCGATTTTGACGAAGAAAAAGCAGAGGAAGTGATAAAACAACAATTGAACAGTCCAAATCATCAAGCTAAAATTGCTCAATTGCTTGAGGAAGCTTTAAGAGAAATAGGTCTTTTGTGGGAAAAAGGCGAAATTGCCCTGTCGCAGATTTATATGAGTGGCAAAATTTGCGACCGTTTGGCTAACAAATATTTTCCGAGCAATGCAAAATCGAGTAGCCCTAAAATAGGAATTGCTACTTTAAATGATTTTCATGCACTCGGAAAGAAAATTGTTATTTCTATTTTGCGAACAACAGGCTTCGATTTGGTTGATTATGGGCATGGAATTTCGGAGCATGAGCTGGTAGAAAAAGTAATTGCCGATAAAATTGAAATTCTGCTCATTTCTACACTCATGCTACATTCGGCGTTAAGCATTGCAAGCGTGGTTACTCTTTTCAAACAAAAAAACTACAATATTAAAATACTAGTAGGAGGCGCACCTTTCAATTTCGATTCCGAATTATGGAAACAAGTAGGTGCCGATGGTATGGGAAAAAACCCTTCGGAAGCAATAGATATTATAAATCTATGGTTAAAATCAAGTTAAATACATGCAATAAATTATTATACAAATTATGAATACTTCTTATAATTCACTACAAAGAGTATTGACCACATTGAGTCATAAAGAACCCGACAAAGTTCCTTTATTTTTATTGTTCTCGCACTATGGAGCTAAAGAGTTGGGAATAGGAATACAAGATTATTTTTCTAACTCTGAAAATGTAGTAGAAGCACAATTGCGCTTGACTGAAAAATTCAACAACGACTGCCTTTTTTCCTTTTCGTATGCTTCGGCGGAGTTAGAAGCTTTTGGAGGAACAACTTTTTTTCCAAAAGAAGGTTCGCCAAACTCTGGAATACCTGTGATTAAAAAAGCGAGCGATATTGAAAACTTAAAAGTACCAAATATACTCGAAACCAAAAGCTTAACTACCATTTTAGAAACCATTAAAAAACTGAAGCGAGAGGCAGCAGACACAAAACCTATCATTTCGGTTGCTCTTTCGCCGTTTTCATTGCCTGTTATGCAATTGGGTTTTGATAAATACATCGACTTGATTTACAAAGAACCCGTTTTGTTCGACAAATTGATGGCTGTAAATCAAGAGTTTTGCATCACTTGGGCAAATGCACAAATAGAAGCCGGAGCAACTGCCATTTGTTACTTCGACCCAGTTTCATCGTCGAGCGTTTTGCCACGCAATTTATATCTACAAAAAGGTTTTCCGGTTGCAAAACACACCATTTCTAAGATTAATGCGCCGGTTGCAACACATTTTGCTTCGGGCAAAATAAATGGAATAATAAACGATTTGCCACAAACAAGCACCATACTTATAGGCATTAGCAGCTCGGAAGATATTGGCGAAATGAAAGAAAAAGTGAAAGGACAGCTTTCGCTTATTGGCAACCTGAACGGCATCGAAATGTGCCGATGGACTGACCAAGAAGCCGAAAACCAAGTCAAAAGCATTATTAAAAAAGCGGCAAAAGGCGGCGGCTTAATTATTTCCGACAACCATGGCGAAATTCCGTATCAAGTACCCGAACGTGTGTTGTACAAAATTTCGGAAACCGTTCAGAAATATGGAAAATATCCTATCGAGTGGTTTTGAGTGAATTAAGAATTAGGATTTAGGAATTAGGAATACGCAAAATCGGTTCGACCGGCTTGTCCGGTCTGTCCGATGATTTACTAACAGCCTAACCGACAGACCGACAAGTCGGTCGAACGGTTTTGTTTTTTTTAAAGTTTTCACTTTATAAACAGGTCTATTCAACAATTTAACAAGTGATTTTTTGTTTTGTAGCGTATGAAAAAATTGGCATTATTAACTTGCAATAACTACATAAAAGAGCTGCAAATTGTGCTTAAAAATGAAGGTATCGAAGATGTCGAATTTTCGTGTATTCCTTGCGCGTGCTACAAAGCAAACTCGAAAGATAAAACGGTTAATCGAAAAATAATAGAAAAACTTGCTGCCAAAGCTCAAACTACAAAACTTCTGTTGCCCAAAGAATGTGTAGGCTTCGACATTTCAACCGAAATGCCTAGTTGCCAGTTTGTTGCAATGAGAAATTGTTTCGAGATGTTTTTGCCCACCAACGAGTTAAATCAATTGGTAAGAAACAAAAATTATTTGATAAGCCAAGCATGGTTGGCTAATTGGAAAGAATTTGTGTACAAACGTTGGGGATTTAACGAAGAAAATGTGAGTGATTTTTTCAAAGAATTTTCGGAGCAAATTGCATTGCTCGACACTGGATTGAATCAAAATAGCAACCAACTATTATCCGAATTTGCCGAAAAAATAAACTTACCCGCACAAATAATTCCTCTTAGTTTAGATTATTTCACAAATTACATCAAAGCTTTTTTGAACGATAGTGATTGAAGGTTAATATTTTGATAGCGTAAATTTATAGCTACCGAAATTCTAATAAAAGCAAAATTATGCAATTTCCCCCAAATTCTAATATCAAATTGTTGCATTGTTCAGTTGTTTTTTTATCACTAATTTTTTTACACTATTAAAAATTTAAAAAGAATAAGAAAAAAATTGTAACTTTGTAAAGTAAAAATGAAACCAAACCGATACATTATTATTGTACAGACAATTAAAAATTAAAAAACAGTGAGCAGTAGCCAAACGCATATTTTGCTTTTCGATGGTGTGTGCAATCTTTGCAACCGCGTGGTGCAATTTGTAATAAAAAGAGATACAAAAGCAACCATAAAATTTGCGTCTTTGCAGTCCGATGCAGGGCAAGTTTTGCTAAAAAAAGTAGGATTGCCAACCGATAATTTTACTTCTATTGTTTTGATTATTAACAATAACCACTATTTAAAATCAACAGCAGGTCTTCGTGTTTTGAAGAAATTGGGCGGTGTTTGGAAACTTCTTTATGTTTTTATATTTTTACCAAAACCGTTGAGAGATTTTATTTACGACCTAATTGCAAAAAATAGATACCAAATGTTTGGGAAACGCGATGTTTGCATGCTTCCCACCGACGATTTAAAACAACGGTTTTTGTCCTAATCAATTGCTTAACCCAAATTTATAATAATGTTTTAAAAAAAAAGACAATGGAAATTTTTAAAAATGAGTACATGAAGCTTGTCTTCAATCAAGACGATTCAATTCTTGAACAAATTTGGTTTTCAAATAGTTTGAATATGAAAACGAACGATTACAAGAACTTGCAAGAAAAAACAGTAGTTGCCTTTAATGAAAATAGAGCAGCAAAAATGTTTGTTGATATCAAAGATTTTCAGTTTCCGATTGACCCAAAATTGCAAGTTTGGACAAATGAATTAGTAATCAAAAAATTAATCGAATCGAAATTACAAAAGATAGCTTACGTTGTGAGCCTTGATATTTTCTCGCAAATATCTGTAGAGCAAGCAATTGACGAAGAAAGAGAACACGAATTTCCTGCTCGTTTTTTCGACAGCGAAAAATCTGCTAAAGATTGGTTATTAACAAATTAGTTCAGTTGCTCTGAATTGCTATTGTTCAAAAAAAACTACCTGTATTTTTTTGCTGGTAGTTTTTTCTAAAAACAAAAAGACATATTCTTAGAGTTGAATACATTACACATTATTTGACGGGTATAGTTGCTGCTTGCTTGTTGTTGTTTTTAACGTATTGAAATGCTTGCAAATTGGATTTTGCATAAGTGTCCATTTCGTTTGCTATATTTTGTTTTTCAGCACTATAATTGTGCAAATCTTTGTCTTTGTAGCGAAATAAGCTTTGGGTATTGTCGTTTTTTACAATCAAAAACCACTCGTTGTTAATCACTCCATATTTATCGTCGGCATTTAAAAAAATATGATCTCTACTTTCTCTTAGTAGGTCAATTCCTAGCGTATTGTTGTAGTAGGGCAGTTGCAACAAGCCCATTAGCGTAGGGAAAATATCTATTTGTCCGGCAATGTTGCTGTATGTTTTGTGCTCCGTTATGTGGCTAGGCGAATAAAAAAGTAACGGCGAATGGTGATAATCAATCGACATGTCGTATAAATTATCCATTGCTGCGCCGTGGTCGGCAATGAAAACAAAAATTGTATTCTCAAACCATTCTTGCTTTGAACAAGAGTTGATGAACTTATTCAACGAAAAATCGGCATATTCTACTATTTGCTTTTTTATTTCGGTATTTTTGGGTTTAAAGTATTCTGGTAAAAAATAAGGTCCGTGGTCGCTTGCTGTCATAAAGGCAGCAACAAAAGGTTTGTTCTTCTGGCTTAGTTTATTGAGAATAGGAATTGAAAATTCAAACATAAAATCATCGGGCACACCCAAAGTTGTTTTAACTTTATCTTGCGGATAATCAGCCTTTGAGATAACTCTTTCGCAATCATTGGCTTTCAAAAAACCTTCCACGTTGTCAAACTGTCCGTCGTGCGTGGTGAAATAAATAGTTGAATAATTGTTTGCTTTTAAAGTCGAAAAAATACCGTTGTATTTAGGCATCGATGCTTCTTTCATAGGGTGTTGCATAAAAAGAGCAGGAAACGAAAATAAAGTGCTAAAAATTCCATTCATCGTGTGAATGCCAGCGGTGTAAGCATTTTCAAAATAATAACCACAATGAGAAATGCTATCGAGAAACGGAGTTAGCTTGTCGGTGTTTCCGTGTCGCGACATTTTTGCGGCACTCATGCTTTCCATAATAATAAGCACTACATTGTGATTAGCAGGCTTTAAGGTGTCAAAATCTATTTTTCGCAAAAGAGGATAATCAGCATTTGGCTTGGTTATTTTCAAATACGATTGCACGTTTGCAATGGCTACTTGGTCGTCGATGAGTGCAATGGATTGGTTTTCTTTTTTCCTCGAATCGAGGAAACTTCTCATAAGTGTAAAATTGGGATTCAACCCTAATTGATTGAGAAACGGATTGTTACAAAAATAAGCTGTTCCTACTCTTATGGGAGATTTCTCTTCGATGCGCCCTCTGATACCGGCAAGCATTAAAACTAAAAAGAACACAGATAAGCCAATTGTCCAATACAAATTTACCTGTTTGGGGTGTGTTTTGAATGTTAAAAATAACCGAGTTATTAATTTGTAAAAACCGAAAAACAAAAGCAATAAGGGTACAATAACCAACCAATAGCGAGGCTCTTGAAAAACCATTTTAATTACAAACAAAGGGCTATCAATCCATTGAAAGGCTGAAACCGAAAAGCGCGAGAAAAAGTAATTAAAATACGGAATATCTGCTGCGTTTATGCTAAAAGCAAACGAAAACAGCACGATTATATAAAATTTTAAGCTATTTAATACATAGTTGTTTGGTATTTTGAACAACGAAAAAATGGTAATAACTAGAAATGGAATGAACATGATGTAGCTCGAAATAACAATATCGAAACGAATTCCCATCACAAAGGCTTGCAGAATGTGCACAAAACTAGAATCGCCAACTCGTTCAAGTTCGGTTAAAAACAGAACAACACGAAACAGCGTAAAAATAACAATAACAACAAGATATACTTTTAAAAACAAAAAGATTGTTGAGGGAATGTATTTTTTTAACATATTCTAATTTTATATAGTGTTTGAAAGAAAACTCTTTAATTTTTGAAAATAAAAAAAAATAAAAACCGTTCGACCGACTTGTCGGTCTGTCGGTTAGGCTGTTAGAAAATCACCGGACAGACCGGACAAGCCGGTCGAACCGATTTTGCTTCCTTTTCTTTGCAAAACTATACATTTTTTCGCGAGTAAACAAAACTAAAACCCACGACCACCAGTGAGGATTTTGTATGTTTTGGGCATGGCACTGCGCAAAGCCATTCCTACTAAAATACAGCACATTACAAGCACAATAGGCAAAGCAACAAATGTAAATAAACGCGACCCAATCCACGCTTGAGTTATGGAAAGTGCTGGTGTAATGATTACTGCAATCAGCGGTGCGTGCAAAGCATAAATTATAAACGAAAAAGCTGATGCTTTCACAAACCACGTTTTATTCATGCTCCAGCTTACTATTTTGTCCAAGCCAAACCAACAAGCAACCAAACCACTCAAAATTATGAGCTTGTGCAAAGCCGACATGAGTAGGAATACTGTGTGTGTAAGGTCTTTGCCAATGTGAAAAGCTAAGTAGGTTTTTAACACCGAAAGGAGCACAAACAAAATGCCCCACCACAAAGGATTGAATAGCTTGTGGGGTTTTTCAATTTCGAAATTTGTTTTTTGTATCCAAACGCCCAGCGAGAAAAACAACAAACCTTCGCCATCAATCAGTCCTATATTGAAAGAGGTGAACCACAGGAATATAGCAAACGGAAAGAAAATATATTTAGCCACTTTGTGCAACACACACCAGCGCAAGCCCAAGTAAATAAGGTTATACACAAACAAAACCCTAAGAAACCAAAGTTGATAGGGCAAAGGTGCAATAATCCAACGCACCAAAACTTCGTGCCATTTGTAGTCGTGGAGTAAATGCCGAGTGTCGTCGATTTGCGCAATGTGCGAATCTAAAATCAATTGTTTGCTCAGCGGAAATAATTCGGCAATAAAAACCATTAGCAAACCAATGGCACTCCAAAGCAAATAGGGCAAAAGCAGCGTGCGTGTGCGTTTCTGAATCCTTTGTTTGTGCGGCGTAGCATCGTGCAATGCAAATAAAAACCCTGAAATGATAAACAACATGGGTATTCGGAAACGAAAAAGTCCGTTTGCCAATAAATATTCGGTAAAATTGGTAAAATTGAAAGCCTCATCTACCAAGCTCCAAGGCTGCAAGTATCGAATATCCAAATTGTAACCATGCACAAACACCAGCAAAACCATGGACACAAACGACCAAAATTTGAACTTTGAACTTAAAAACGATGAAATACTTGCTTTATTTTCCATGCTTAGAATATGATTTTTGAAAATTCCCAAAACAACTTTTTTGAATAATCATTCGGTTATTCACAACAAAATTTTTGCCAAAAAAGAGTTCGTATCAGCCCTTCAAAGGTTTTACTCCACACAAAGGCTGAACTTGCGCGACATTGAATTATAAATTACAAAAAAAAAGCCAGCTAAAATGCTGGCTTTTATCAATTATAAAAAATCCTTGTTTTACTGGAAATGGGCTTTTATTAATTGATAATTAACAATTGATAATTGATAATGAATAGTGTAACCTAAATTATACGAAAATATCAATTGTCAATTATCAATTATCAATTATAAAAAATCCTTGTTTTACTGGAAATGGGTTTGTGAGAGCTAAAAATACAAACTTCTTGCAAAGAACTTAATTACCAATACATTAAAAAACACGTTCCCTGCTTTTGAATACCTTAACAGTAAACACAACTACGCAAACATCTACTTTTTTAATCCCTACAAAAATAAACAATTCAAACCACAAAAACAAACCAATTGCCAATTATTAATTGTTAAAATTCGCAGCAGCTACCCAAGTGCTAACAAGATGTGGTAATAAATTGTAATTTCAATATTCTACCACAAAGAACACAACGAATTTTAAACTTAGAGTTCTTCTTTGTGCCTTTGTGGTAACTTTTTTTTCCCAGATTATACCGCTTAATTAATCAAATTTACTCAATATCCATTTGCATGAACATACTCTTTTAAAATTTTTCAAACAACCTCTTACTATCAAGTTACATGATCAAATTGTTTTACCTGTTTTCATTTTTAGTTTTTACTCACAAAACTACTTGATTGTCTCTTTTTTGGGGCGTACCAAATTATGTTTTGCCGGAAGCAAGGTATTTTGTTTTGCGGGAGTTATTGAATCTGGGGTTGCTGCCGGATTTTGTTTTGTGGTATCGGGTTTGTCTTGGTTGCCATCTTTGCGAGTAATCATTTCGGCGCGTCTTTTACTTAGTTCTTCTATTACTTCGGTATAAATTTCGTAATATTCGTCGTTGTGGAGAGCATAATACTCAACCGTTTTTGAAAATTCATATTCGTTGGTATCGTACTTTTTGAAAATATAATTATAATACGATTTTTTGCCCGAAGTATCTTTCAGTTGGCTGTCAAAAAGTTGATTTTGAGCAAGCAACACATCGGCAAGGTGCAAATCGGCTAGCATAAGCACAAATTGGTCGCGCTCTATAATTTCGGAATCATCGCCACCCGAAAACCAACTGCACGACGATACGAAAACTAAAAACAAAATACCTATAATTTTATAACCTATTTTCATGTTTTTTTGTAATTAATAATTCGTTAAACTTTGTCAAAGTTCTGTTATTTAGTGTTTTAAAGAAAACTACGCAAAATCGGTTCGACCGGCTTGTCCGGTCTGTCCGATGATTTGCTAACAGCCTAACCGACAGACCGACAAGTCGGTCG
>JFJP01037533.1_pt1 | contig 34387 bp, 26 predicted proteins | sample 431651 | NCBI WGS metagenome assembly JFJP01 (sample SAMN02602958, study PRJNA72255) | Microbial mat metagenome, whole genome shotgun sequencing project. | biome: fresh water; feature: sink hole; material: water; isolation source: purple microbial (photo- and chemosynthetic) mats found in... | reverse complement strand
GTGCATTTGTGAACTCAGCTCTGCCTTCAATAGAATTTCGGATCATATTAAGAGCTTCCCCATATTTTGATTGACGTTCAGGAACGGCTTTAACCCATTGTTTAAACTGATCTTCTATCTCCTCTTTTTTTGCTTTTACATTAAGCCTTTCGAGTCCGGCTTTTTGGCCAATTGAATATTTCCAATAGTTTGAAGACCCAAAGTATTTGGCTGAATACTGAATATTTACTTTCTGGTCTGCCTGCATATCTTTCATCCAGATATCCTGTTTTATTCCACGTATTTTTATCCTGTTGGGATGAGTAATACGCAACATTTCATTTACTTCGAATGAGGTCATATATCTGTTGGTTCTTCCGGGATAACCCAGGATCATTGCGAAGTCACCACTATTAATGTCTTTTATTGAAACAGGTAAAAAATGTTTTGGTTTAAGTGGAATATTTTTTTCTGAATATCTTGCCGGGTTCCCTTCAGTATCTGCGTATACCCTGAAAACACTGAAATCGCCGGTATGACGAGGCCATTCCCAGTTGTCGGTATCAGAACCAAATTTTCCGATTGATGTCGGAGGTGCTCCTACTAATCTGACATCATTATACCTTTGATAAACAAGAAGGTAAAAGTAATTGCCTCCATAAAAACTGGCGACCTGTGTTCTGTAGTCATTCCCTTCACCGGCTTCATTTTCAATAGCCAGCCTTGCTTTATTAACCTCTGTATTTCGTTCTGTTTCACTCATTTTGTTATTTACATTTGCCAGAACCTTAGCTGTTACATCCTCTATTCTGATCAAAAATGTGACTGAAAGAGTCGGATTAGGCAACTCCTCTTCTTTCGACATTGCCCAGAACCCATTATGAAGGTAGTCATGGTCAACTGTACTGTGAGCCTGAATCTGGCCATAGCCGCAATGGTGATTTGTAAGTATTAGTCCCTGTGATGAGACTATTTCTCCCGTACAGCCTCCTCCGAATATAACAATAGCATCTTTGACACTTGATTTGTTTAAACTATAAATATCTTCAGCAGAAAGTTTTAACCCAAGTTCTGTCATTTTACCCATATTCAATTTCTCAATGAGTGGCAGCAGCCACATCCCCTCATCAGCCTTTGCCCTGAATCCAAAACTTAGAACCAGGATTAATGAAATCGCAAACAATTTTTTCATAAATTAATACTTATAATGATTTATTTTAAATTGACGGCCAAATATAGGGCTATTAATTTATGATTGGAATACATAAATATCATATTTTTTCCCCTGTTAAATCATTATACATATCGGTTAGATATTCTTATACCCAGAGATGCAATAGAAATAAGCAGTATTAATAATAAGCATTTTACAGATAATGCATTTATAATGATCGTTAAACTACCTGAATTATTTCCTGTGTATTCTTTTTCATGTCCAGACTTAAACCAATTTTAAGTATTTTTGTAAACAGATCTAATCCAGTTATTCAATTCCATACATGACATCATTTGCACACTTACATGTTCATACTCAATACTCTATACTCGATGGAGCTTCCAGTATTCCGGTACTTATAGACAGGGTGAAGGCTCTTGGAATGGAAGCTATCGCAATTACTGATCATGGTAATATGTTTGGTGTCAAAGAGTTTCACAACACTGCAACAAAAAAGGGTATAAAACCTATTATAGGGTGTGAAATTTATGTTGCTAAAAGATCAATAGGAGAAGTAAATGGAAAAGAGGATCGTTCCGGTGACCATCTTATTCTTCTCGCCAAGAACCTGACAGGATATAAGAATCTCATAAAACTTGTTTCAATTGCCTGGATAAAAGGGTTTTATTATAAACCCAGGATAGATAAGGAATTACTGGTAAAATATAGTGAAGGATTAATAGCTTCCTCTGCCTGCCTGGCCGGAGAGATTCAGGATGAGATCCTTAACGGTACAGTATCAGGTGCCGAAGCTGTTCTTAAGAGCTATCTTGATATTTTTGGGGAAGATTTTTATCTTGAGATACAGAGGCACGAGACATATGATCCTGATGCTGACAGGTCGGCTTTTCCATTGCAGCAGAAAGTTATTGAGGCATTTAAAAAGTTATCGGCAAAATTTAATGTTAAAGTAATTGCATCAAATGATGTACACTTTATAAATGCTGAAGATGCTGAGGCGCACGACAGGCTTATTTGTATTAATACTGCAAAAGATATAGATGATCCTAACAGATTGAGGTACTCAAAGCAGGAGTATCTTAAAAGTGAGGAGGAGATGCGGGTTATATTCAGTGATATTCCAGAAGCAATTGATAATGTGGCAGAACTGGTTTCGAAGGTCGAAAAATATAAACTTGACCATGACCCGATTATGCCTGAATTTGATTTACCGGAAGGGTTTACCGATAAAGACAAGTATCTTAAGTTCCTCACCTACAAAGGTGCCGGTGAAAGATGGGGAGCATTATCCGGAGAGCAGACAGCAAGACTTGACTTCGAACTGGAAATGATTGCAAAGATGGGATTTCCGGGTTACTTCCTGATAGTTCAGGATTTTCTCCGTGCAGCAAGGGAGATGGGTGTCTCAGTTGGACCGGGAAGAGGATCTGCTGCCGGTTCGGCGGTAGCTTTTTGCCTGAGGATAACCGATATAGACCCTATCAAATATGGATTGCTGTTTGAGCGGTTTCTAAATCTCGACCGTATTTCAATGCCTGATATAGATATTGATTTCGACGAGGATGGCAGGGAAGCGGTTCTTAAGTATGTTGTTGACAAATACGGTCATGATAAAGTAGCTCATATTATTACTTTCGGATCAATGGCTGCAAAAATGGCAATAAGGGATGTTGCAAGAGTACAGAAGCTTCCATTACCCGATGCAGACAGGCTTGCGAAACTTGTTCCGGAAAGGCCGGGAATTACTCTTTCAGATGCTTATGCAGAGGTTCCGGAACTGGCCAGGGAAAGAGAATCGTCAAATAAGCTGATAGCGCAGACATTAAAATATGCAGAAGTGCTTGAGGGATCTATCAGGCAGACAGGAGTGCATGCATGCGGGATAATTATCGGAAAAGATTCTCTCGACAATTATATTCCGCTTTGCACAGCCAAAGATACTGACCTTTATGCTACGCAATATGATGGCAGCCATGTTGAATCAGTAGGGTTGCTTAAGATGGATTTTCTTGGATTAAAGACTCTCTCAATAATTAAAGATGCTATTGAGAATATTAAAAAATCAAGAGGGATTGAGATAAACATTGATGAGCTTCCCCTCGATGACAAAAAAACTTTTGAACTTTTCAGCAATGGTGAAACAACAGGTATTTTCCAGTTTGAATCAACAGGAATGAAGAGATACCTGAAAGATCTTGAACCAAACAGGTTCGAAGATCTGATAGCAATGAATGCCCTCTATCGTCCCGGACCGATGGAATATATCCCCAAGTTCATACGGAGAAAGCATGGAACCGAGAAGATAGATTATCCAATACCTGCCATGGAAAAGTATCTTGATGACACTTATGGCATTACAGTCTACCAGGAGCAGGTAATGTTGCTTTCCCAGGAGCTGGCAGGTTTTACAAAAGGGGAGGCTGATTCTCTCAGAAAAGCCATGGGGAAAAAGAAACGATCGATCATGGATGACATGAAGGTCAAGTTTCAGGAGGGATGCACCAGAAACGGGTATGACGAGACAATTATAAATAAGATATGGTCAGACTGGGAAGCATTTGCACAGTATGCTTTTAATAAATCTCACTCTACATGCTATGCTTTAGTTGCATTTCAGACCGGCTATCTGAAGGCAAATTTCCCTGCTGAATTTATGGCAGCTGTCCTGAGTCGTAATATTAATGACATTAAGAAGATTACGATTTTTATGGACGAGACCCGGAGGATGGGAATGGAGGTACTGGGTCCCGATGTAAATGAGAGCAATGTGAAATTCACTGTAAATAAAGACGGGAACATAAGGTTTGGACTTGGTGCTATAAAAGGAGTAGGGGAGAGTGCCGTTTTACAACTTATTGAAGAGAGAGAGAAGAATGGATTCTATAAAGATATCTATGATCTTTGCGAAAGAGTCAACCTAAACTCCCTCAATAAGAAGAATCTGGAGGCAATGGCTGTAGCCGGGGCATTTGATTGTTTTTCGGAAATAATCAGGGCACAATATTTTTCTTTAGACACAAAAGGTTCAAGTTTCATAGAAAGCCTTATCAGGTATGGAAGCAATGCAAAATCAGTTAAGAACTCAAGTCAGCAGTCGCTTTTTGGTGAGACAGGTGGTTTTGATATGGTTAAGCCCGAGCCAACTCCATGTCCGGATTGGCCAAAACTGGAAAAGCTTAACAGGGAGAAAGAAGTAATCGGAATATATCTCTCATCACATCCCCTGGACGATTTTAAACTTGAAATAAATACATTTGCTACAGCAACACTGGCTGATTTACAGAACCTTCGTGAATACCTCGAGAGAGATGTTGTGGTAGCGGGGATGGTAACTGACACAAAAAACGGCATCGGGAAAAACGGCAAACCTTATGGCTCATTTACAATTCAGGATTATTCCGATTCGTTTCGTTTTATGATGTTTGACAAAGATTTTATTGATAACAGTAAGTTTTTTACGCTCGGATATTATCTGCTCATAAAAGGAAGAGTACAAAAGCGCAGATATAAGGAAGATGAACTGGAATTCAGGATAAAGACAATAAACCTTTTATCAAGTGTAAAAGATGAGCTGATCAAATCGGTTACACTGAAGCTGGATCCGGAAAACATTAGTAATGAGATGATAAACGAATTAAAGCAGTTTGTTATTGAAAATAAAGGTGAGACTGAATTGAAATTTTTGTTCATTGATGCCGATGACAAAATCTCACTTCCAATGTTTTCAAGGACTTTTCGGGTAAGGCTTAATAATGAATTTATATCTTATCTCGACGATCATCCTGGCATAGAATATAAAGTAAATTAGTTATCTTTGCAGCGGGTAATTATAACAAAAATCTTAAAACATATTTTATGGCATTAGAGGTAAATGATGGGAACTTCGATGAGGTAGTCATTAAGTCTGACAAACCTGTTCTAGTAGATTTCTGGGCAGAATGGTGCGGTCCATGCAGAATGGTAGGACCAATAATTGAAGAGATATCAAACGAGTATAAGGAAAAAGCTCTTGTTGTAAAATGTGATGTCGATAGCAGTCCGGGCGTCGCTGCAAAATATGGCATCAGGAACATACCAACTATTCTCTTCTTTAAGGATGGGAAAATTGCTGACAAGCAGGTTGGAGCTGTGCCGAAAAGTAACTTTGTAGCTAAACTGAATGCCTTAATTTAGAAGGCAGATTTAATAATTATAGCCGTTCAGGTTACCTGTAACGGCTTTTTTTAATTATCACCATGACAGTATGTGTGTTTGCCTCTTCGAGCAGCCGGATAAGCGATGAATATGCCCTGGCAGCATCTCACCTTGGATCACTCCTTTCAGGTGCCGGAATTGATATTGTTTATGGGGGAGGAGGTATTGGTTTAATGGGAAAATTAGCCGATGCCGTGATTGAAAGCGGGGGAACCATTACGGGTGTTATACCTTCATTCATGAAGGATGAGGGCTGGGACCATCCTTCTTTAAAGGAAATGATCATTACCACTGACATGGGTGAACGAAAAAAAAGGATGCTTGCAATGTCAGATGCGGTTATCGCACTCCCCGGTGGAATTGGGACTCTGGAGGAGCTTACTGAGGCAATAACACTTAAACAGCTTGGTCTCTACAATGGACCAATAATAATTCTTAATTCACTGAATTTTTATAAATCATTGATTGATTTTCTTGAGCATATGATTGCAGGACATTTCCTCAGGTATGAGCATAAAGATATGTGGAAGATAGCTGGTACACCCGAAGAGGTCCTTATTTTACTGAAAGCAAATGAGGAGTGGCACAGCGATCCCCGAAGTATAGCAAAGATCTAATTTTCGGGAATTCGTGTTCCGATCAGCAGGATATCATCAACCTGTCCAAGTTCTCCTTTCCAGTCCATAATTTCCTTCTCAAGTTTTTCTTTTTGTTCATTAACAGGAAGGTGATAAATTTCAGACAGCAGTTTTTTTACATTTCCCGATTTATATTTCTTCACTTCAGGAGATCCGAACTGATCAGCATATCCGTCTGAACACATATATAACATATCTCCCGGCTGAATATCAACATGTTGATTGGTGAAACTCTTCTTCTCATCCATAGTAGTCATCCCTATTGGAAACCTGTCACCTTTATAAACGAATACTTCTCCTTTTCTTACAACGTACAAAGGATTATATGCTCCGGCAAACTCAAGAGTAAAGTTTTTCTTGTTAAAAGCAATCAGGGCAAGGTCCATCCCATCCATGATAGCTTTCTCATGTCTTTGCAGAAGGGACTTCATTACCTCAATATTAAGTTGGTCGATAATTGCAGCAGGTCGGGTAATACCATATTCTCTCACAACTTTGTTCAGTGAGTTATGGCCGATAATTGACATGAAAGCTCCGGGTACCCCATGACCGGTACAATCAACTGCTGCTATAAACTGCCAGTCACCATTATCATACATCCAGTAAAAGTCACCGCTTACTATATCCTTAGGCAGAAACAGAACAAATGTATCCTTGAAAGTATCTTCCTTGGGAAGCATTGCTCTCTGTATACGTTCTGCATATCTTATGCTGGCAGTTATATCCCTGTTTTTCTCTTCTATCTCCATACTTTTCTGAACAACCTCAGCAGTCCTTTCCTTCACTTTCTCCTCAAGGATGATCTTCTCTTTTATAAGAGTCTGTTCCCTGATTTTAATATAAGTAACAACAATAACAACAATAATTATCATTGAGATCAGGATAAACCACCACGTAAGATAGAACGGAGGTTTTATCAGGAAATTGAAAGTTACCGGTTCGCTGTTCCATATCCCCTGGCTGTTGCTTGCTACTACTTTAAATGTGTATTTTCCCGGGGGCAAAGCTGAATAAATTGCCCTGGTCTGATCGGTTACCGGTTGCCAGTTATCATCTGCTCCTTCCAGCATAACCTTATATCTGACAACATCCTGGTTTGTCAGGCAGATGCTATAATAATCGAACAAGATAGAACGTTCATTATAATTAAGCTTCATGCCAGGCATCATTTCGCGGGATTCATAATTTACACGCATGCCCATCAGGTGTGTGAGTGGCTCCATCTCTGTAGTGACTGTTTTTTCAGGACGGAGACTGATTGCTCCATTGGCAGTGCCAAACCACAATTCGCCTGTGGGGCTTTTATAAACTGCATTGGATTTAGCTTCGATCCCGGTAAATCCATTTCTCTCAGTATAAGAGAAAATTCTTTTGCTTTCAGGAAAATACCTGTTTAAGCCATTGTTCGTACCAATATAAATACTACCGTCTTCACCTACTGTAAGGAGGTTAATGACATCAGAAAGAAGCCCGTCTTCTTTTGTAACAGTTGAGATTATAGAATCATTTTTGAACGCAAGTAATCCTTCTCCTGTGCCAATCCATAAGATTCCCTTTTTATCCATGGCGAGGGCTTTCGGAATAATTCCGGAAAGAGCCGGGACTTTCTTAAATTCTTTTTTAGCTGCATCGAATTTAATTAGGCCTGTTTTATCTCCTCTTGGCTCAGCTCCAATCCACACATCTCCACCCGGATCACAATAAATGGCAGTAATAATGTCAATCAATAAGCTATCGAGGAAGTTGTATAAATGGAAATCCTGTTCATTGATTGCCCCTACTGCAATACCATCAACAGTTCCTATCCAGAGATTATTTTGTTTGTCAATCTCCATCGCCTTAACCTGGTCAATACGAGGGAGAACCGAGTTGATATAGGGTTGTGCTTCAAATTTGGAACTCTTCATATTATAGAGTATTACTCCTCCTTCGTTTGCTCCGATCCATAAATTTCCATCCCTGTCTTCTCTGAAGAACCTAATATATTCATAAATTGAATTATTGGCCTTGTTATATATAGCAGGATTTTTTTCTGATCCGGGGTAATAGCGTGATATACCGGCATTAGTCCCAAACCAGATTGCTCCTGTTTTATCCCTGTAAATAGCATTTACGTTTGGATCGGGAAGGATCTCTTTCTCATTAATTGTTTCGAAAGCTTCACCTTTAAATATTGTAAGTCCGTTATTCTGATCAGCTATCAGAATATTTCCCTCGGCATCTTCAATAATGTCATATATTCTTAAAGCTTTCAGCCCGTTATCTGAGTCATATTTACGAAGATCCCCGTTGTCAAACACAGCTATTCCCCCTTCCCAGGTGCCTATCCACATACGGCCTTTACTATCCTCAGTTAAGCATGTCACCCAGTTACTTTTTATACCTGCCTTGGGAAGATCAATAACCTCCATCCTGCTTTCTGACATCAGGTATTTATAAATTCCCCCGTTGTAAGTACCGAACCATATGTTACCTTTTGTATCTTCCTGCAGGCATGTAGAGCTGAAGTAGGTTGTCATGTGAGGCATCCTGTAGTTTTCAAACTTATTATTCTCTTCATTATATTTTCTTAACCCCACGTCAGCTATGCATATAAATGACCCATCCCTGTTGACATTTGCTCCTGAGACACGGTCACTGAGTCCATCCTTCCCTGTGTACTGTCGTGACTTAATATGTTTGATATCACTTACTGGAAAATCAGCCAGAATTGCTCCCTCATTATACGAAGTGAACCATATTTTATTTTTGATCTGGGCAATACCTGTTATGTCGCCGGTGATCGTCAGAGAATCGAAAACCGCCTGTTCGAATCTGTGGCCATTGAAACGGGACAGCCCTCCATTAAGATGTCCGAACCATATATTACCTGATGAGTCTTCAATTATACACCTTACCCCGCCTGAAGAAAGACTGTCGCGCGATGTAAAATTTTCGAATTTTTTCCCGTCAAATCTGGAAACCCCATTGGCAGTGCCAAGCCAGATATAATCCTTACTGTCCTGAAGAAGTGTGTAAACTTTCTGTTCACTAAGTCCTTGTTTGACACTGTAATTATCAAAAAAATAGTTCTGTGCCCTGACATTTGTGAGCAATAATGTTAATAAAAGCACAAGCCAGACAAATTTTTTTGTCTGGTGCTTAAAAACGTTTATGACTGCCATATAGTAATTATTTTGCTATGAAGAAGAACGTACCGTTCATGTCCTCCAATCCCTGGATTTTACCAAATTTAGGTTTCTGTCCATTTTCAGTCGCTACAGCAGTAGTAACTGATTTGACAATTGTCTCAATAGGAATACAGGCGTTCTTATTATTCATAAGAGTATTGGCGAATGTTGCAGTGAATTTCGAATTATCTGCAGCAAGTTCATAGCCTGCAGAAGAGAATACCTGGGCTGATTTAGCACCGGCAACAATCGCATTATCACATTTAGGATCATCATTTGCAGAACGCATTGCAGTATAGAATCCTGGCCCTGACTCGCATGCATCGGATACTACAAGAGTATGTACAACATCACCATATCCCTGTAACCCGGCTTTCAGTGCATTAATATTAAAATATGTGAATTCATCATCTCTCTTTGCATCTACAGGTATCCAGTAACCAATATCATTAATGTATTTGCCATGACCAGCATACCATACAAGCAGCGATTTGACCTGGTTTTTCTTCACAAGGTCTCGAAGATCGATATTGAAATATTTTTCCATCTCAGCCTTCGTCATGTCTTTCTTGTGAATAATATTGTGTATCTGGTAGTTAGCAAGTGAGCGCTGTATAATACTTACATCTTTTATGGGGCCGTCGAGACTGGCAAATGTTTCATAACTTGAATTTTCAATAAACACAACCCAGGTCTTGCCCATCGGATTATTTGAAGCTATATCAGCACCTTCCCTGTTAAGTTTAAATTCTGTTTCCTGGCGGTTTCCATAGATATCTTCGACAGCAACAGTAAACTTACTCAGATTTGAGATATCAAGATTGGCTGAAAATCCGGGATTTAATTCATTCGGATTGTAACTCGCAGTAAAATTCCCTACTGTTATTGATTTTATCTTGCTTTCGTCGGAAATTTTTCCCTGTATAGCTATATTGGGAGTAGGGGTATCGAGAAAAACCTGGCCATCCTCAGAGGTATAAGGTGCCACCAGGCTTATTAGAGGAGGATTAATTTCAGTGCGTTTAAGCGGATAATTCTGAATTTTTTCATTGTCATAATCATCTATTGCAATCAAAGTTAATTTATCAACGCCATTGACATCAATATTGGAAAGGAATTCATATTCCCCATTTTTTTCCACAATAGATACAGGTAAATTGTTGATTGATAATGACTTTATTTTGCTTTTATCTTTAATTTTTCCGGTAAGAAGGATTGTAGCTTTGTCTCCCCTTACTTCAACTTCTTCATTTACAGGTGCCGGGCTGACAAGTGAAATTTCCGGAGCGACTGCCTCCCTGTTTAATTCATATAACCTTGTCTGGGCTTCTTTTAACATCTTCCGGGCCTTCATATCAAACTCTGAAAGAATTGTGATCTTATTGTAATCTTCCATTGCTTTGGCAAAATTCATGATTTCCTCAAAGGATTTAGCCCTGGCGAAATATGCCTCAGGGTCATCATTCTTAAGTGAGATATATTTTGAAAAATCATTAATTGCATTAGTATGCTGGTTGAAATCCTGATAGCAATGCCCCCTGGCGAGGTAAAAAGCCGGATTTGAAGGATCAATAAGGATATTTTTGGAGATATCATTTATGGCACTGGGATAGTCAAGATTCTTCATATATACCTTGCTTCTCATAAGATATGCATCAGTGTTGCGGGCATCATTTTTTAATACCTCATTACACTGTTCCATAGCTTCCTTGGGATCAGTTGAAATAAGAATCCCGGCGAGAGCCAGCCTTGGTTCGGCAAGTTTTTTATCCTTTGAAATAGCTTTTTCCAGCTCTTTTTTTCCAAGAATATCATTATTTAGTTTTGTATAAATAAGGCCCCTGTAGAAATAATCCATTGGAGTATCCTTAATTATTAGGGCTGTATCTGACACTTTGAGAGCCTGATCATATTTTTCTAGTCCGATCAGTGTAATAACCTTCACAGGGTAAAGTTTGGAGTTTCGTTTATCAATAGCTGAGGCACGGTTAAGAAGGCTGAGTGCTTTTTCATAGTTCCCGGTTTTATTACATACAACTCCAAGACTGATGAGGGCATTGACATTTTTAGCGTCAAACACAATCGCCTTGTCATAATCTGCCATAGCTTCAGGATACTTTAGGAGCTTCTCATAAGCCTCTCCCCGCGCATAGTAATATTCAGGATTAGAAGGTTCAACTCCGAGGGCGCTGGTAAATTGGGCTACAGCATCTTCATACTTCAGATTTTCTACCAGTTCGGTGCCAGCCTTAAAATACTTTTTGCCATTCTGACTAAAAGAATTAACAGATATTAGAGCCAAAATTACCGCAAGGAAAAATATTCTCTTCTTCATAATCGTAAAGCTAAATTATTTACTAAGTCAACTATCAAAATTACAAATATTTTATTAAAAATTCCAATCAAGATGATAAACGGGACATCATTCATTCAAATATGTTTCCAGTGTACTTCCGCTGAAATTTGTTTTTGAAAAAAATGTTCCCTTTATTTCAGGGGCTTTTACCCCATCTTTAAAGATGCTGAATCCTTTGAATATTCTGGCCTCATCCCAAAATCCTGATGAGATAAAATGATTAAGAACTTCAGCGCCTCCTTCAATTAGCAGCGATTGATAACCAGATCTGAAAAGGTAGTCAGAGATCTGCATTGAGGAGGGTTCTTTCTCATTCAATATCACTTTTTCGGCATTGGCATAATTAGCCCTTAAATTATGAGTAAAAACAATAAATTTACTGTTCAACTCATTCACAGACAACTCATTATTTATTTCTCCTGAGCTGCTCAATATCAGCCTGAGAGGGTTAGATCCCTTCCATTCCCTTACGTTAAGCTTTGGATTATCTGTTCTCATAGTACCTGCTCCTGCAAGAATTGCCTGCTCTGAAGCTCGCCATTTATGAACAAGCACTCTTTCTGGTTTTCCGGAGATCCAGGTAGGTCCTGGCTCCTGTATTTCAGATCTCAGAATATCGATGTATCCATCAGCACTTTGGGCCCATTTAAGTGTAATATATGGTCTTTTCTTTTCATGAAAAGTAAAAAACCGTCTATTGAGCCTTCTGCAATCTCTTTCAAGAATTCCTGTAATTATTTCAATTCCTGCATTCCTGAGCATGGTTATTCCTTGTCCCGATATTTTTTCACTTGTATCCGGAGTGCCGATTACAACGCGCGGAATTGAGTTTTTAATTATAAACTCTGCACAGGGCGGAGTTTTTCCAAAGTGAGAACAGGGTTCCAGTGTTACATAGAGAGTTGAAGATTTGAGCATTTCCCTGGCTGAGACGGAGTTTATAGCAATAACTTCAGCATGAGGTAGACCTGCTTTAAGATGATAACCCTCTCCAATAATTTTTCCATCACTGACCACCACAGAACCTACCATTGGATTGGGATATGTCAACCCTTCAGCTTTTGATGCCATTTCAAGGCACCTTTGCATGAATTTTATATCATCTGCCTCTGCCATTCCGCTTAAAACACTAAATTTGGCTTATGGGTGTTAAGATACATACAATAAAAGATATAAGGTTTTATCTTACCAAAGAACTTGAAAATATCTATCCTGACCTGGAAATTTCAGCCCTTTCAAATATTATAATTAAGACTGTAACAGGCCTTTCAAAGTTGCATCAGCTTAATCTTCCTGAACAAACTTTAACGAGGGAACAGGCAGCAAAAATTGTTGAGATATGCAAAGAGCTTAAAACCGGGAAACCAGTTCAATATATTTTCGGAGAAACATTTTTTTTCAATTGCTTAATCAGGTTAAACGGCTCGACACTTATACCCCGGCCCGAAACAGAGGAACTGGTTGACCTTATTATCAGGGAAAACCCTGGTTATAAAGGGAATATAATTGATTTTGGGACAGGCTCGGGTTGCATAGCAATAGCTCTTGCTGCAAATATGGAAGGTGCGGTTGTTACTGGCATAGATATTTCTAAGGATGCACTTGTTATTGCAGAAGAAAATGCCGTACTGAACCGAGTTGATGTCAGTTTTTTGGAAGCAGATATTTTTAAATTTGATTATAAGCTGGTCGAAAACGCTTCTATTTTTGTTAGTAATCCACCATATGTACGTAATTCGGAAAGGCTATTGATGAGCAAAAATGTAATTGATTTTGAACCTCATGACGCTCTTTTTGTTTCAGATTCAGATCCACTTGTTTTTTATAGGGCTATCCTTGAAATTGCCAGGGAGATTCTGTCACCCCATGGCAGAATTTATTTTGAGATAAATGAAGTGATGGGAAAACCACTGGGTCAGTTGCTTGGATCATTTGGATATTCTGAGATCAGGATTATAGAAGATATTAACGGGAAAGAAAGAATACTAAGAGGAATAAAAGATGCCTGAAGATACATTATTCAAAATCTCTCTCTCGAAAGCTATGAAGCAATGTTCCCAGCGTGAATATTGCAGCTCTGATATAAGGGATAAATTGCTATTCTGGGGAGTCGGGAAAAGTGAGGCCGATGAGATTATTGCTATTCTAATTAACGAAAACTTCATCAACGATCTGCGATATGCAACAGCATATGTAAAGGATAAATTCAATTATAACAAGTGGGGGAAAATAAAGTTGGAAGTTTATCTGAAAGCAAAAAAAATATCACCCGGAATAATTAAAACCGCACTGGATTCTATAGATAATGAGGCATATATTAATATGATCAGGAACCTTATTTCCAGCCATAGGAAAATAATTAAGGCAAAGAACCAATATGATCTGAAAGCCCGGCTCCTGAGATATGGATTATCAAAAGGTTTTGAAAGCACCTTATTATATGACCTTCTTAATGATCTGGAGGATTGACTTTTTATAATCTGGTGGTTTCCATCATTTGGTCAGGCTGTCTCTGTTTGCCTTCAATCAGGAAAATCCAAGGATAAGATTTTCAATAAAAGGCCAGAAAGAGATCAGAAACAATGCTGCTGATCCTGTACAGTCAATTATGATCAATTGTTTACGGGTATCATGGTAACGCATGTAAAATAACGAAAATGCAATTCTTAGGATTAACTGCAAAAAGAAAAACAGGAATACTCTCATTCCATATGGGTTCCAGTCATATGCTTCGTCGATTTTACCACGTGTAATCATAGAAAAGCTGTGAGAGAGGCCACATGAGAAACAAGGGTCCCCGGTAAATTTTTCATGAATACAAACCACTGGATAGTTATTCTTCTCTGGTGAAAAAATGCCGGAGTATGCTATTATAAGCATAATTACTCCGGCAAAGATTATGTTGATGACAAGGTAAGGCTCATTTCTGAGACTTATCCCGGAACTCATTTTCCGGCTACTTCTTTTTTTGAAGGGTATCATCTTTCTGAGTGTTTCCACCTTCAAGATCTTCAAGTTTCTGTTCAAGATCCTCTTTATTCGAATTTGTATTTATTTCAATTTTTTCACCATTACTCTCTACTTTGATTGAAATATTACCATCTTCAAGTTCTTTAACTACATTATCCTGAACATCATTGATAATATTCTGAATGTCTTCGGGCCATTTATCAGCATTCTTTGCAATCTTTCCGGCTACGAACACCTGCGAAACCGAAATAAGGGTGGCAAGTATGCCAATTATCAGTCCGGCAATCAGTACTCCCCGGGGGGAGTTATTTCTTGATGCCTGGGAGAGCCCGACAGACGCAAGGATAATTGCTATTATCCCGGGGATGATTGCAATGATCCCCACACAGGGAATAACTGCCAGGACAAATGTTATAATTGCTGTAATCAGAGCAGCTATCCCCAGATTTTGTCCCGAGTTGTTTCTTACATCTTCCATAATATTAAAAGTATTTGTTTCTATTCATTACTGGTTAAGGATATTAACAATATCCTGCTCTAAAGACGTCGCAGGATTTTCAATGATGCGTCCGGCTTCAACATTATTTCTATAAATTATAAATGTTGGAACTCTGGTGATATCCAGAGAGTCATATTCCCCGACAGGTGATAACTTTGCATCATCAACACCTATAAGAGTGATCTTCTCAAGGGGAAATTGCCAGATATCGAGAATCCTCATGAAACGGGGAACCTCTCTTCTGCTGTCGGGACACCATGTTCCGAGTATTATTTTTATTGACAGGCTCTCTCTGTTAATTTCCAATAGTTTATTAATGGGCTCTGAGCCAGGCATATAGCTATCATATCCTTTCAGGTACCATGCAGAATGAGGTTCATAAGTCAGTCTGTCACGGTTAAAATATCCGAGAAGCCATGTTGACTGCTCAGAAAAGTTAATTTGCCGCAGGGTGTCAATTGTAATTGGTGAAGACGGAACTGTTGTTTCTGGAGTCCGGGTGGTACCCGGAAATATTGTTTTGCAGGCAGAAATGCATGTCAGCATTAAAATTAGTGACAGGTAATATTTTTTCATCCAATTGCAATTGAAGCATACAAAATAAAGTATTTTTTCAATGCAAATAATATATTACCTGTAATATGCAATTTATTGCTATCTGCAAATGCCTGAAAGTATAGTGTATTTCAGCCTGTTCAAGAATTTCTGATATAATTAAAGATCTGAATTTATCAGTTGATCTCAAGCAGGATCTGCAGGATCTGTTTAGCTGCTTTAGAGACGGATGTTCCCGGGCCAAATATTGCAGTCACGCCGGCATCGTACAGAAACTGATAATCCTGTGGAGGAATCACTCCCCCGGCTATTACCAGGATATCTTCCCTGCCGAGTCTCTTAAGCTCGTCAATTACCTTTGGAACCAGCGTTTTATGTCCGGCAGCCAGACTTGAAACACCGAGTATATGCACATCGTTTTCAACAGCCTGTTTTGCAGCTTCAGAAGGGGTCTGAAAGAGTGGTCCGATATCTACATCGAATCCAATATCTGCATATCCTGTCGAGACAACTTTTGCTCCACGGTCATGGCCATCCTGTCCCATTTTGGCAATCATAATTCTTGGCTGGCGGCCTTCTTTTTCTGCAAAAAGAGCAGCTAGTGCCCTTGCTTCTTTAAAGTCATCATCTGACTTGTATTCTGATGAATAAACACCTGAAATTGTTCTTATCACTGCTTTATACCTCCCAACTATTTTTTCGCATGCATTGGATATCTCGCCCAGACTGGCACGTTTTGAGGCAGCATCCACAGCCAGTTCAAGTAGATTGCCTTCGCCTGTCTGAACACATTTAGTTATTTCATCAAGTGCCAGCTGACATTCGGTTTCATTTCTCTGAGAACGTAGTTTTGCCAGCCTTTTAATCTGAGATTCGCGTACAAGGGAATTATCGACTTCGAGTGTTTCGAGGGGATCTTCTTTTTCGAGCCGGTATTTGTTTGTACCAACAATAGTTTGCACTCCTGAATCTATACGGGCTTGTGCCCTGGCAGCAGCCTCTTCAATTCTCATTTTTGGGATCCCCGATTCAACAGCCTTAGCCATTCCTCCAAGATTTTCAATTTCAATGATATGTTCCCAGGCACGCCTGGCTATATCATTCGTAAGGGTTTCCACATAATATGATCCTGCCCAGGGGTCAATTGCCTTACATATCTGTGTTTCCTCCTGCAAATATATCTGGGTGTTACGTGCAATCCGTGCTGAGAAATCAGTTGGAAGTGCAATAGCCTCATCGAGGGCGTTTGTGTGAAGGCTCTGGGTGTGTCCGAGTACAGCTGCCATTGCTTCAATGCAGGTCCTTCCGACATTATTGTATGGATCCTGTTCTGTCAGACTCCATCCCGATGTCTGGCAATGTGTTCTGAGAGCAAGAGATTTGGGATTTTGAGGATTGAATCCGCTTACAATTTTAGACCATAGCATGCGGGCTGCTCTCATCTTGGCAATTTCCATGAAATGGTTCATTCCGATTGCCCAGAAAAAAGAGAGCCTTGGAGCAAAAGAATCAATGTCGAGACCTGCATTAACACCTGTCCTGAGATATTCAAGTCCGTCGGCCAGGGTATAGGCAAGTTCAATATCGCATGTTGCGCCAGCTTCCTGCATATGGTATCCGGAAATACTTATCGAATTGAATTTTGGCATTTTTGAAGATGTGTACCTGAAGATATCTGCTATTATCCTCATTGAAAATTCAGGGGGGTAGATATAAGTATTTCTGACCATGAACTCTTTAAGAATATCATTTTGTATGGTACCTGAAAGTTCATCGAGTCTGGCTCCCTGTTCAAGTGCGGCAACTATATAAAATGCCATAACAGGAAGAACAGCCCCATTCATTGTCATTGAAACAGACATCTTATTAAGTGGTATCTGGTCGAAAAGTAAATTCATATCAAGAATTGAGTCGACAGCTACCCCTGCCTTGCCTACATCACCCATAACCCGTTCGTGATCTGAATCATATCCTCTGTGAGTTGCCAGGTCGAAAGCAACAGACAATCCTTTTTGTCCGGCTGCCAGGTTACGCCTGTAGAATGCATTTGATTCCTCAGCTGTAGAGAACCCTGCATACTGCCTTATAGTCCATGGCATCATTGTATACATACCTGAATATGGCCCTCTTAAAAAGGGAGGTAATCCTGCAGCATAATTAAGATGCTCCAATCCCTTCAGATCCTCCCTGTTATAGACATTCTTTATAGGGATCATTTCGGGGGTCACCCAGTCTTTCCTGATATTATTTCTCTTTTCCCATTCCCCGGAGTCTGTATTTGGTGAAGGGGTTTTATAAAGGTCACTGTATCTGTATTTTGGTCTCATAATCTGCCGTATCAAATCAAACTTGAATCCCTAGTCTGATGTTTAACTTATTCAGTGTTTCAATTACATTGGATCTGTTATGGATAAAGAGGTCAATCCCTTTGGATTTAAGTTCTTCAGCAGATGAAGGGTTTCCGGCAATAAAAATAATTGCCTTATCCTTCAGACTTTCGTAGACAACAGGTGCAATAAGCATATATTCATCATCAGAACTGCAAATTACAACTATATCGGCATGAGATTCAATAGCAGATTTTATTCCAGCCTCAGGTGTATCAAAACCATAATTGTCAATGATGTAATACCCGCCGCAGCCAAAAAAATCGGCAGAGAACTGTGATCTGGCTCTCCTTGAAGTTTCGTTTCCGACCGGTAACAGAAACACAACCGGCCTTCTGGCTGCCATGTCTACTGACATCCTTATCTTATCGTACTCTTCAGATCCCCTGCACAGGGTAATCGGTTCAACAATCAGGTCGTCTTCATATGTTTTTTTGTAGAATACTCTTTCACTCTCAACGGAGGAAGAGACTGATTCCTCTGTATTGGGATACCGGTTTGTACCAAGAAGCACCATTTTACGCAAGGAAATATCATTTCTTCTTTTATCGGCCGAATCTTTTATAATCTTTTGTATGTAACCAGTTTTTGCAGATGAAAGGAAACCACCCTGTTCTTCAATTTCCAGGAATAACTTCCAGGCGTTTTCTGCTATCTGTTTAGTTAGGTTTTCGATATAATATGAACCGGCAGAAGGATCTGCCACCTTATCGAGATAAACCTCTTCCTTAAGTATAAGTTGCTGGTTACGGGCAATTCTTTCCGAGAATTCGTCGGGTTGCTGAAATATTTTATCAAAGGGCTCAACTGTCAGAGAATCAGCGCCTCCGATTATAGCCGACATTGCTTCAGTCTGAGTTCTGAGCAAATTTACATATGGATCATATATTGTTTTATTCCATTTACTTGTAACACAATGGATATTAGCTCCTGTATTTTCAATATCAAAGCCCTTCAGAATAACAGCCCAAAGTAATCTGGCAGCTCTTAACTTGCCAATTTCAGGGAAATATAGAGAGCCTGTACCAAAGCTGAACCTGATACAGGAAGCAGCAATTTCAGCACTAAGTCCCCTTTCAGTCAGCTGATACATATATTCTTTTCCTATAGATATTGCAAATGCAAGTTCACTTACGATATCAGCGCCGGCATTATTGAAAACTGAAGCGTCAAGATGAATTGTGCGGAAATTTGGAAATCCCGATGCTGCTGCAGTAAATGAAGCCAGGTAATCAAAACCCTCTTTGGCAGGAATACACAACTTGCCGTTAACCATTATACGTCCGACCGGATCGGCTTCCACAGCACCTCTGATCATCTCAGGATCAAGATCTCTTTCAGTTGATATCGTTTCAATGATGCTGAAGATCTCCTTAGCTTTTCCATTGCACAGGAAATTTATCTCAATTGATTCTATATGGATTCCATCAAGAAGAGTTCTGAAATTTGTTTCATTCACTGATTCAGGATCAGTTATAACAAACCCAAGAGAATCAATGCCTTTCATCAGGATATCCAGAGCTTTTCTATTGGCTTCGGTATAATCATTTACTTCAATATTCTGCCTGACGTACCATCTGTTATTTTCGATTTTAGTACCTCTTATGTAAGGCCATTCTCCGGGCAGAGAATCAATATATGGTATGTTTATAAGATCTTCCTCGCGGTAAAAAGGATTAATATCGAGACCATCATTTGTTTTCCAGACCATTTTTTTATTGAAGTCAGCTCCTTTCAGATCTGAATGGATCTTATCCATCCATTCTTTGGTTGAAACCGGGGGAAACTGATCAAATAATCTTTCCTTTTTCACAATTTTACTATCCGTTATTACATGTGCAAATAAAATATTTTACCTGTTGCTGATTTATGAAATTTGTCATATCCAGGTGATTAAACATAAGCAGATCATTTTCCGGCAAATTCCATCAGGAATGATTTTATGAATGGATTGAGGTCTCCGTCCAGAACTGCCTGAACATTACTGGTTTCGTGATTTGTCCTCAGATCCTTAACCATTTTATACGGATGGAGAACATATGATCTTATCTGTGACCCCCATTCAATTCTTTTTTTCTCCCCTTCAATTTTAGCCTGTTCCTCTCTTTGCTTCCTCAACTCGAGTTCATAAAGCTGCGATTTAAGTATCCTCATCGCATTCTCTTTATTATTAAGCTGTGATCTTGTCTCCTGATTCTCAATCACAATTCCTGAAGGATGGTGTCTTAGTCTTACAGCAGTTTCAACTTTGTTCACATTCTGGCCTCCCGCACCGCTTGAGCGGAAGGTATCCCAGGAGATGTCTGCCGGGTTTATTTCTATTTCTATATTATTATCAACCAGAGGTGAAATAAAAACTGATGCAAATGTAGTTTGTCTCTTTCCCTGTGCATTAAAAGGGGAGATCCTCACCAGACGGTGCACACCGTTCTCACTCTTCAGATAGCCATAGGCCTGCTCACCGTCAATTTCAATTGTCACAGATTTTACACCTACCTCATCTCCAGACTGAAAATCGAGCTCTTTTACCTTATAATTGTTCCTTTCAGCCCATCTCAGGTACATTCTCATCAGCATAGCAGCCCAGTCATTGCTTTCAGTACCTCCTGCCCCGGAGTTGATTTTCAGTATTGCGCCAAGCTGATCCTCTTCTTTTTGAAGCATATTCCTGACCTCCAGAGCCTCGATCATTGATAAACAATTATTATACTGAGTATCAACTTCTGCTTCAGTTGTTTCTCCTTCCCTGAAAAAGTCATTTATAACCACCAGATCATCAATAGCTGTGGTGATCCTGTCGAATGCTATGGTCCAGCTTTTTAATTGTGCAATGCCCCTGAGAAGATCCTCAGCTTTTTTCGGATCGTTCCAGAGCCCGGGTTGCTGTGATAAATTTTCCTTTTCAGCAATTAGTTCCAGCTTACCTGCGATGTCAAAGATACCTCCTTAACGCATCGCGGCGTCCCGATAAATCTTTTATCTGTTCGTTAGTTATCATACTAAAAATTTTGGACAAATTTACTCTTTTTAGAACAACAGTAATCGTAAATTTAAAGAAGTTATGACGGCTTTGCGGAACTGTTTGGTTTTTATTATTTTTCAGGATATTATAATGACCTGGTTTCTCTGTAGAAAAATTCGAGTTTATATTTACATAGTTGCAGAATAAATATTATAAAAATAATGAAAGGTCTTTTGTTGATTTTTGCTTTTTTTTCATTTCTGACCGACGGTATTAGTCAGTATACCAACAAACTGGATAGCCTGAAAGCAAGACTGTCAGAAGAAAAGAGCGATACAGGAATTGTAATGCTGCATTACAGGTTAGCTTATGAACTGCAATTTTCTGATATTGAGCTATCACAGGCTTATGCACAAAAGGCACTTGAAGGTTCAGAAAGAATAAATTTTGAAAAGGGAATTGGTAATTCGCTTATTCAGTTTGGAAATATTGAACAGGTAAGAGGTAATCAGTTGAAGGCAGAAGATTATTATGTCAGGGCAAGTGAGATCCTGAAAAAAGCAGATGACCTGGCCGGAGTTGCTATCTGTTATAATAATCTTGGTATAATTTCTCATAATCGCAACGATTATTCAAAAGCAATTGAGTTTTATGGAAAATCCCTGGCAATAAACAACAGGATAGGAAGGAAACCGGGACAGGCCACTTCGCTGTATTGTATCGGTACAGTGTATGATAACCAGGCAAGATATGACAGCGCTCTGACTTATTATCTTAAGGCACTTAAGATAAGTGAAGCTGTTGCTGATCCCAGGCTGATGGCATATGGTAAGACAAGTCTCGCAAATGTCTATTTTATGATGGGTAACTATGCCAAATCATTTGAGAATAATGAAGAGGCTCTTAAACTTTTTGAAAAAGCTGATAATGACTGGGGGATACTTAAGGTATATACTTCACTCGGACAAACGGCTGAAAGACTCGACAGCAGTGCCCTTGCCATTTGGTTTTATAAGCAGGCTATCAATATCAGCAAGAAAGTCCAAAGCACTAATGATCAGGCAAATATTACCTTTTCTATAGCCCGGTTATATGAAAATAATGGAGATATAGATTCTGCAGGATCTAATTATACGAAATCACTGAAACTGTTCAGAATGACTGATAACAAAGAGAATTCAGCTTTAGCGATTATTGCCCTCGCAAGGCTAAAAAATTACATCAATGATTATAATGGTGCCCTGGAACAGATTGAAAATGCTTTAAAAATTGCTGAAGATATTCAATCTTCAGCGGCACTTACCGAGGCATATAAAGAGATGTCAATGAGTTATGCAGGGCTCAAAAATTTCCGGCAGGCATTTTCTGCACTTAATAAATATTCTGCAATTAATGATTCAGTGATGAATGTTGAAAAGCAGAGACAGATTATTGAAATTCAGACTAAGTTTGAAACTGAAAAGAAAGAAAAAGAGAATGTAATCTTACGAAAGGACCAGCAGATACTTCAGACTACCCGTAATTCTCTTATTATAGGTGCTATAATGCTCTTAATCATAGCTGTTACGATCCTGCGCAATCTTAGTTTGAAGAAAAGAGATAATAAGCTGTTGCGTCAGCAAAAGGATGAAATAGAACGTCAGAAAGAAATTGTTGAAATACAAAAAACTTCAATCACTGATAGTATAAGGTATGCCAGAAGGATACAGTCTGCTATGTTGCCGCCGGATGAATTATTCAGGAAGAATCTGCCTGATTCGTTTATTTTGTATTTGCCCAGGGATATTGTGAGCGGAGATTTTTACCTGCTCCGTCAACTGGGTGAAGATCTTGTGGTGATATGCGTTGCTGATTGCACGGGTCACGGTGTACCGGGTGCGTTTATGAGCATGCTGGGCATGTCTCTGCTTAATGATATTATCAACATAAACCAGGAAAAAATTATTGAAAAAGTATTTTCACCTGCTGATATCCTGAATGAACTGCGTGAGCGGGTTAAAATTTCGCTGAGGCAAAGCGGTAAAGATGGTGAAGCCCGCGACGGTATGGATTTATCCTTATGTTTGCTTGAGATTAACACAGGGATACTCAGGTATTCCGGAGCAAACAACTCTATATATATAGTTAATAAAGAGACACTTACAGAGTTAAAGGCAACCCGAAATCCGATAGGGATCTACCTGAATGAGATAAGCTTCGTAAACAATCAGTTTGAGGTTGCTCCTGATTCAGTAATATATATGTTCTCTGATGGTTACTCGGATCAGATAGGGTCAGACGGGAAAAAATTTCTCTCCAGGAATTTTAAAAATTTGCTTAGTGGGATAAGCCAACTTCCTATGGAAGAAATTAAAAGTTCTCTTCTCAAAAATCACCTCGAATGGAGAGGAGAGGAAGAACAGGTTGACGATATACTTGTTACCGGTTTTCGGATTAATTAATATTTATTTTATAGAAATCAGATGGAACGAACAATTCAAATGTGGAAAACAATTTTTTACTCAGGCTCGCTGCTGTTACTTTTTCTTTCTTACGGGTGTTCAGATGTCAGAAGTAAAAATTCCAGAACAGACTGGCTTATTGATGGCACTTTATACAGATCTGAAATAAAAGAAGCCAATGGAGTTGTGGTTATTTCCAACGGTCTTATTTCCAGGACGTTCAGTCTCGCTCCTGACGGGGCAACCTTAAGATTTTCAAACCTGATGACAGGAAATGAAATGCTCAGGGCTTTAAAACCGGAGGCAATAATTTCAATAAACGGTTATCCTGTTCGAGTAGGGGGTCTGACTGGACAGCCGGTAAATAACTATCTTGCAGAGGACTGGATCTCAGGACTAAAAAACGATTCGGTCTCACCATTGAAGCTTTCCGGCTTTGAAACCGGAATTATTACTGCCAGATTTGATTGGAAAAAGAGACCTGAATGGATGGCAAAAGATCTTCCCTGGCCCCCGCCGGGAAAAAGAATTGACTTCACTTATGTGCCAAAGGAAAACTCAGATAAAGTTACCGGTATAAAAATAGTAATTCATTACGAGATCTATGATGGCATTCCTCTGATCTGTAAATGGGTAACAGTGAACAACGAGTCGGAGAAAGAAATTATTGTTGATAGTTATATTTCTGAGATTCTGGCGCTTACTGAAGAAGAGAGCGCCGTTGGTGATAAAAAGAACTGGGTACTGCCAAACCTCTATGTTGAAACAGATTATGCTTTCGGAGGCAGTATGTCTTCTGAATCCTGTTATGAGAAATCAGTCTGGTGGCTGCCTGATCCTGATTATAAAACGATAGTCAATTATAACCGTATTCAGCCATCGATGCTTGAATGCCGGCCGGTTATTGGTCCTTCCGAAAGAGTAGGACCGGGCAAATCGTTTGATAGTTTCCGTACATGGTTACTTGTTAATGATAGTTCTGACCGGGAGAGGAAAGGATTAGCCCAGAGGAAGATGTATCGTACAATAGCCCCATGGGTTACAGAGAATCCAATCTTCATGCATCTGAGGTACTCAGATAATGAATCGGTGAAAAATGCTGTAGATCAATGTGCTGAAACCGGGTTCGAGAAGATAATCTTATCATTTGGCAGCAAGTTCAGGATTGAAGATACAAGCAAGGCGAATCTTGACAGGTATAAGGAACTCACCGATTATGCTCACAGCAAAGGGATATCACTCGGAGGCTACAGCCTTCTGGCGAGTCGTCAGATTGGTGGAGGAAACGATGTGTTAATGCCCGAAGGGAAGCAGCCGACATTTGGCAATTCACCGTGCATAGGAAGTAAATGGGGCGAGCAATACTTTGCCACTCTTTACAGGTTTATTGAATATACCGGATTTGATAATTTTGAACATGACGGCTCCTATCCAGGCGACATTTGCATGTCCACTAACCATCCGGGGCATGAAGGGCTTAATGATTCGCAGTGGAAGCAATTCAGGACAATTTCAGATTTTTATAAATGGTGCCGTGCACGTGGAGTCTACCTGACCGTGCCTGACTGGTATTTTCTTAACGGCAGCAGTAAAACCGGAATGGGATACCGCGAAAGTAACTGGTCGCTTCCCCGTCGTCAGCAGGAAATAATTGAGAGACAGAATATATATGACGGAACCTGGGAGAAGACACCTTCTATGGGATGGATGCACGTACCGCTGGTGGAATATCAGGGAGGTGGAGCTGAAGCAACTATTGAACCGCTGAAGGAACATTTACCGCATTATGGACAGCGACTGGCTGATCTTTTTGGGGCAGGCGTTCAGGCTGCATACAGGGGATCGCGCCTATATGATTCACCGGAGACTCTGGAACTCGTAAAAAAGTGGGTATTGTTTTATAAAAATCACCGCGCAATACTTGATGCAGATATAATACATGTCAGACGTGCCGATGGGACTGATATAGATGCAATATTGCATGTTGATCCCAATGGAGACGAGAAAGGATTACTGATGGTATATAATCCACTTGAACATGCTGTAAAACAAAATCTTAAAGTAAATATATATTATACAGGACTTAAACGTTCTGTCTCGGTAAGTGAAAATGGTGGCAGGGCAAAAAGATTCTCAATCAACAGAGATTATGAAATTACAATTCCAGTAAGTGTTGAGCCTTACAGTCAGTCATGGTACATATTAAAATAGTATGCTCAGATTAATTACCTGGTTTAAACCATATTCTATATATCTTTTAGTTGTCTGGAGCCTGTTGATTTTAAGTTTTTCCTCAATTCCCTCCCTGCCGGCATTGAAGATACATACAGCTGGTTCAGAGATCAGGCTGGACTATATAATTCATTTTTGCGAATATGGAATTCTGTCAGTTCTGACATTTCTTTCATTTGCCGGCAGGGAATATAGAATAAGTGTAAGGAAGTACCTTCTGATCACACTGATCCTTATATTATTTGCTGTTCTTGATGAATTACATCAGAAGTTTGTTCCCGGAAGATCCTTTAATGTAATTGATTTATTAAGTAATATCTCAGGTATCTTTGCAGCGTTATTATTCTGTATGTTGGTATTTAGGAAAATTAAGATTTCTCGCCCAGCTTAAGTGAAAATGCTAATGACAACATTTTATAATAAATTGATTATTAGAGAAGTAAAATATTTCAAACAATTACATATTTGCTTACGCCAAATTGCGAATAATCCAGGAGATCCTTCACTTCGTTCAGGATGACACTGTTGCTTTTTTTTATTTTGGTGGAGGGAAAAAGCGGCGATTCAAAGAACATTTGAAAACTCAACTCATATTACTGAGTCAACCCTCAGAGTGAATAAATTAATTATGAAAACAAGAAGTACTCCATTGATTTTAATGAAGCCTGTAACCTGAAAATGTTCCTGCACCAATGTCCGTTCCCAAACCGGTATTGATTACAACCTTAATTTTATCTGTAGCCAGAAGTTTAATCGTAATTGTTCTGAACAAAGTTGTATTTACACTTATATTACTTTCAAGAGGTTCATACAAATTTCCATTTTCCTGAATACTGTGCTGTGAATTCCCCATTACTTATACTGAGCCCATTTCCGTCATTATATTCTATCTGATCAGGAATAAAATCAACATTAGATCCTGGCAATGGCGCATATGTGGCAATAGTTTTCTTTGCCCTGAAAGCAATCATATTTCCCAAAACTATACTATTTCCGCCTGAAATGGAAAGTGTATTTGAAGACATATCATATGTAATGTTCTGAATCTCATTTGAGGGATCGGCATCAGCATCATTCTTTAATTCAGAGAGATTGACAGTGCCTGCATTTCCTGAGATCCCAAGGATACGTGTTCCTGAATTCCAGGAGAGGGCCTGAGCATCAGTATTATCGAGATACCGTGTAAGATCCCATTCTGTAGCAAGCAGATTTTTGGTTATCTTCAGTTTATCGGAGCTTATTGTCAGATCCTGAATTTCATTTGCCGGATCACCATCGCGTTCAATACTGGAGATCTTTACCTGGTTGCCTCCTGATATTGCAAGATAGTCTGAACCATCAACATTAATTACTGATAGTGCCTGGTCATCTGAGGCAGGATCGCCGGGATCACCTTTTGGCCCGGCATCGCCTTTGGGACCTTCAGGTCCTGGTTCAAGTGATTTCTGTGCATACAGGGCATAAGGTACAGCCAGAAACTGCATAGTGCCCATATCTATAAAATCGTTATCAAATTTCACCTCTACTTTGAGATAATGATATGCCAGGCTCCAGCTTACCTGTGAGAGTTCTCCGCAGGAACCTCCTGTAGGAATCCCTTTCCCTATAATAAGTGAAAACACTCCGTATTTAGAGGTTGTAACATCTGAATGAAGCTCCTGGTAAGCCACAGGCCCCAGAGGGTTCTCAGAGATTATGGAAAATTTGACATCAATATCCTTGCTGGCGAGTTCTTTGCCAAAATTATCCCTTGCCACTGCCTGATAGAATATTCCAAGAGGAACATTCTGCCCGGAACTTAAGAGGCAGGTAAATAAAAATACTGAAAGCAAAAAAGACCTTTTACGATTTATTAAAGCCATAGTTTTCCTTATTACATTTTTTCAATTTTGAATGTTCTGCTAATTAATCCATCCCCACTAACTACTCTCACAAAATAAAAGCCTTTTTTCAATTTTTGAACATTAATCTGCTCTATATGGTAATAAACAGTAATGAAAGTTATTGCACTTGACTCAACTACTGTTCCGGCAATATTAATTATATCAACCCTGAATTTTCTTGCAACATCACCGAAAAATTTAACATTCAGATTATCAGCAACAGGGTTTGGATATACCTCAACACCATTCCCCTCAGGGTTATCTTCAGGCGAATACTTCATGCCCGGCTGCTGAAATCCCTGGGTAAATTCGAATCCTGAACAACTGAAAATTTCGATTGCAGTTTCTCCGATAGTCTGTGAGTAATTAACAACACCTGATGCTGCCAGGCCTGCCGCAGGAACCATTACCTGGTGAGACAATTGCTGGGAATATGAACAACTCCCCCAGAACAGGAATAATACTGTTATTAATACTTTTGTCTCAGTTGCCATTCTGTAAAAAGTCAGGAGCTATAAAACTAATAATATTTTTGACAAATATATTTTTATTGTTGATAAATATGTTAATAACTTACATAAAAAATTTAATTTTTTTGAACATTTTTTGATTAAATTATTCCCATCCGGTTGTCTCGATTCTTTATAGCATTGATTAATAGCGGATTGATTTTTTTAAGTATGCTTAAGTCATATTATTTAAAAAATTATATTGAAGCAGGCTGCGACGAAGCAGGGCGGGGTTGTCTTGCCGGACCTGTTTTTGCTGCAGCTGTAATTCTGCCACAGGATTTTAAACATGATATATTAAATGATTCAAAAAAGCTAACCCCAAAACAGAGATCTCAGCTGAAAGCGGAGATAATAGATTCTGCAGTGGGATGGAAGGTGGCGTCGGTTGATAATAATGAAATAGATGAAACTAATATTTTAAGGGCATCAATAAAGGCGATGCACCTGGCTATTGAAGGTCTTACAACACAGCCTCAGCTATTACTGATTGACGGTAACCGGTTTTATCAATATAAAGACATAAATCATAAGACAATAATAAAAGGAGACGGATTATATTTCTCGATTGCAGCTGCTTCAGTGCTTGCAAAAACATTCCGCGATGAATTCATGGAGAAGCTTCATAATGAATTTCCTGAATATGGATGGGACAGAAACAAGGGTTATCCGACTTCATTTCACAGGGAGGCAATAATAAAATATGGAGTCACTCCATATCATCGTATGTCGTTCGCTCTTTTATCCGGCAATTTAAATTAGTATTATTTTGTCCATTAAATTATTTACTGTTATCTTTGCAGCCACAATTTTTTAAAACAGGTTAAATAATAATTAAGCGTAAGAATTAATGGCAGTTAAAATCAGATTAGCTAGAAAAGGCCGTAAAAAGAAGGCCTTCTACCACATAGTGGTTGCAGATAGCAGATCGCCACGTGATGGCAGATATATTGAAAAGATCGGATCGTATAATCCGGTTACTAACCCGGCAACCATCGAACTCGATTTCGACAGGGCGTTAGGTTGGCTGCAAAATGGCGCATTGCCTACTGATACATGTAGGGCTATCCTGTCTTATAAAGGTGTAATGATGAAAAAGCATCTTCTTGAGGGTGTTAAAAAAGGCGCGTTCGATGAAGCAGAGGCAAACAAAAGATTTGATGAGTGGATTAAGCAGAACGAAGCAAAAATTGAGGCTAAGAAATCAAGTCTTGAGAAATCTCAGGATGATGAATTAGGCAAAAAACTTAAGGAAGAAAAACGTGTTAACGAAGCAAGGGCAGCAAAATTAGCCAAGAAAAATGCTGATCTCGCAGCCAAAGCAGCTGCAGGTGACAGGGCTCTCGTTGCTGAAGTAATGGGAGAAGAAGAAGCTCCTGCTGAAGATACAGCTCAGGAAACAGTAGTTGAAGAGACTTCAACAGAGCAGGCAGCAGAAGAAAAGCCTCAGGAATAGTTGAACAGTCATAAGGATCAGGGATCCAATGCCTTATAATAACAATATATTACTTGGGCGGATTACTAAGATTAGCGGCTATGAGGGTGCCGTAACTGTAAAGTTAGAGAAAATATTTTCTGAAAATATACCCGAAATGGAATCGGTCTTCCTTGAAATTGAAGGGAGACCGGTTCCTTTTTTTATTTCCAGTTTAGTCTATTCAGGTGCCAACATCCTTAAACTAAGTTTTGAAGGGTACAGCTCAGATGAAAAGGTTAATGAGTTTATAGGCTGCAGAGTGTTTTTAACAGCAGGAATACCCTCAGATTCACCGGAGGAGGATATTAAGTTACTTACAGGATACAAGGTTTACTTCGGTGAAAATGAATTCCTGGGATCTGTAAATGAAGTTATACTTAACCACGGACAGTGGTTGCTGAATATTACCTCTTTGCAGGGAAAGGAGATCCTTATCCCATTTCATGATCATTTTATTGTTAGTGTCAATAGCGCAGGGAAGGTCATAGTGATGAGCTTACCGGAAGGACTGATTGATTTGAACTAACAGGAAATTTTTATTTCTGTGCAGCATTCCTGAAAATAATTTGTCTTTCAGGAGTAAAACAATTAGTTACGATATAAAAAACAATAAGATGAAAAGGGGTATAATATTATCAGCAGTTCTTGTAATTGGAATTTTTTCCGGATTTTTATCCTTCGGTCAGTCTGTTGGAAAGCAGACCCGCGATCTGCCCGACTTTACAAAAGTAAGTTTTGGAATTTCAGGAAACCTTTATATTAATCTTGGACCTGAGTTTAAGGTAACACTTGAGGGAGAGGATGCAATACTTGATGATGTGTTAACTGAAGTCAAAGGAGGCAAACTCATTATCAGAAGAGAAACCCGTATGATCAATATGAATCAGAAAGTTACTGTTAACATTACTATGCCGGAGCTTAATGGATTAGGTGTTTCAGGATCTGGAATGGCTGAAATAATGGACCCTGTAAAAACTGAAGACCTCAGTCTGAGTGTTAGCGGAAGCGGGAAATTATTTACAACCGATGTGATAGTATCAAAACTTGATTGCAGTATTTCTGGTTCCGGAGATATAATTCTCAGGGGTGAGGGAAAAGCTGTAAATTCAGATATATCTATAAGCGGGTCAGGAAATTATGTCGGTGAAGCAACAAAGATAGGATCGGCTGATATAAGTATTTCAGGAAGTGGAAATTGCAGCTGTAATGTAACTGAATCTCTAAAGGCAAGTGTTTCAGGCAGTGGGAAGATTACCTATGAGGGTGACCCTAAAATTGATGCCAGGGTTTCAGGTTCAGGCCGGGTGAGGTCGAAATAAGTTACTTCCTTATTATTCTGATTGTTCCATTTAAATCCACCTTTATTACAGGGGAAGCTGAATGTTTATTATTGTCATCCTGCCTGTACTTTACTATATAATCAACTGCATCCATAACTGACTTTTCGATCTCGTTAAAACACGCTGGTGAACTTTTCCCGCTCTCGTTGGCCGATGTGGATATGATTGGTTTTCTGAACCTGGTTATAAGTTCGTTGCAGAATTCATCCCGGCATATCCTGATTCCAACGGAACCATCTTCATTGCACACACCATCTGCCAGATTTTTTCCATTCTGGTATATAATTGTCAGTGGTGAGTCTGATACGCTTGTTAATTCATATACTATTTCGGGAACATCTCTTACATACCTTTCAAGCATCTGTTCCCCGTTAATTAGAATAATTAAACTTTTATTCCCGCTTCTTGATTTTATTCTGAAAATTTTCTCAACCGCTGACTGATTAGTGGCATCACATCCCAGTCCCCAGATTGTGTCTGTAGGATACAGTATTACACCACCCTCTCTCAGTGCAATCAAAGATTCCTTAATATCATCATCGTATGTCATTCAATAATTTTTAATTACAAATTTAGGGTTTCTCCGGCATCAGTTTTATTGATCGCACCTGAAAAGTTAATCCTGGCAGATCATCATCCACAGATGTTTCTATGCCTGTTTAATCTGCCACTGTAAAAGTAATAAAATGAATCAAGGTAAAAGCTGAAAATAAATTGTAATTGGCTGGCTTCTTTCTTTTAATCCTCCGAAAAGTAGCGTAATTTTGATGTATATAATATATTATCAGTTCATTCTCATAAATTTTTTGCCGGGTAAATCATTGTTCATTTAAACTACATAACCATGAGCAAGTACATTTATTTAACCTGCAATCCTGAAGCACTGGTAGCATCGATGCTGCCTCCTGAAGGATTTGGACTCTATCTGTCAATTGGTACAAAGAAACGGAACAGAGGACAGGCAATCTTCTTCGAAGTTGATCCTGTTATGATTGAAAATGTTGTCGACATGGATAGTATGAACAGGCGCTGTATTGCCAAACCAGACGGTAGTCCGAAGAGTTCTGTATATCTATCTGTTTACAAGGTACTTGAGATTGTTCCTCTGGCTGCATTAAAGAGTCTTTATCTTACCACAGATCATGGATGTGTTCTTGAACTGAAAAGAGCAGAATATGATAAAGCCAAAGAACCAGAGAATGCCCTTCACCTGTACCAGGAACTATGCCCTGTAAATCCACTTGTGGCCAGTAGTCTTCCTCCCTCAGTATTTCTTGAAAGGCTTACTGATGGTTCCATCCCGATTGTTCTGCCAAAACTTTTCTTCGTTGAATTGAAGCTTGGAGAACTTGCGACAAATCCACTTAAAGGTCAGGCTGAGCTTCTTCCTTATCCACATATTGAACACCTGCGCGACTGCCTTGAAATAATCAGGGGAGAGTATGAAAAACATATGAAGACTGTTCACCGTTTTTTCTCAGGAGAACTTCTTTAGGAAAAGATCAATTACAACTTTTTCAGAGCCATATAGCTGTATAATGCACACTTACATGTTATTGCATTAAATTGAAAAGTCATTTTGCTTAACTGGCCAAATGTCTTATTCCTATCCGTTTAGACTCTTTTTAAATTACATATGATTCTAAATAGTCATAATTTTTTGTTTGGTTAAACAAAAAACTAATATAGTTTTGTACCGGTGAAATTTTTTTCATTTTCAAACCTTTTAATTATTAATTTAAAACAAATATCATGATTAGTAGTATTTTTTGGATTGTGCCAATTTCAGCGCTCATCGCCCTGTTATTTGCCTGGATCTTCTACAGAGAAATGAAATCTCAGGAAGAAGGAACTGACAGGATGAAAGAGATTGCAGAGTATGTCAGGGAAGGAGCAATGGCTTACCTGAGACGTCAGTATACAGTTGTTATCAAGGTATTTATTATCCTTGTAGTGCTTCTTTCCATACTGGCTTATTTTGGAATTCAGAACCCGTTTGTACCTGTTGCCTTCCTCACCGGAGGTTTCTTTTCAGGTTTATGCGGATACCTTGGAATGAAAACAGCTACTTTTGCTTCAAACAGGACAGCATGGGCAGCTTCAAAGTCACTCAACAAAGGTCTTCAGGTTGCTCTCAGGAGCGGTGCCGTTATGGGCCTCGTAGTTGTAGGTTTTGGTCTTCTCGACATAGCATTATGGTTTCTTGTTCTGAACGGTTGGGTGTTTACACCCGAGCATATGGAAACCGGGGTAAAATTCCTCGGACTTTCGTTTGTACATCCGGGAACTACTGAACATGAAAAACTTATTGAGATCACTGCTGTTATGCTTACCTTCGGTATGGGTGCTTCAACACAGGCTCTTTTTGCACGTGTTGGTGGCGGTATCTTCACAAAAGCTGCTGACGTAGGTGCTGACCTGGTTGGAAAAGTTGAAGCCGGTATTCCTGAGGACGATCCACGTAACCCTGCAACTATTGCTGATAACGTTGGTGACAACGTTGGTGACGTTGCCGGTATGGGTGCTGACCTTTATGAATCATATGCAGGTTCTATTCTTGCTACAGCCGCTCTTGGAGCTGCATTGCCTGCAATAACAGGAGATACACAGATGAAAGCCGTTGTTGCACCGATGCTCGTTTCGGCAATTGGTATACTTCTTTCAATAGCAGGTGTTTACATGGTTAGAACAAAAGAATCTGCTACTCCAAAAGCTCTCCTCCGTGCCCTTCTTCTGGGAACAGGCGGTAGTTCAGCTCTTATTCTGGTCGTTTTGGCTGTAATGGCTGGTTTTGACTGGATCACCTGGGGTGTATTCGGATCTGCTGTTTCCGGTCTGATTGCAGGTGTAATCATCGGACAATCAACTGAGTATTTCACTTCTGACGCTAATAAACCCACACAGGGTATTGCAAAACAATCACAGCAGGGACCTGCCACTGTTATTATAGAAGGTATGGCTGTTGGTATGTTCTCAACATGGATCCCGGTTTTAACAATAGTTGCCGGTATCATTGCCGCTTATGGTTTTGCCGGTGGTTTTGAAAACTTTTCAATGGGTGTTTACGGTATAGGTTTTGCTTCAGTAGGTATGCTCTCCACACTTGGAGTTACACTTGCAACCGATGCTTTCGGTCCTATCGCTGATAACGCAGGAGGAAACGCTGAAATGGCAGAACTTCCAAAAGAGGTAAGGGAAAGAACTGATGCTCTTGATGGTCTTGGTAACACAACTGCTGCTACAGGTAAAGGATTTGCTATTGGTTCAGCTGCTCTTACAGGTCTGGCTCTTCTGGCAGCTTATATGGAAGAGATTAAGCTATGGCTTGGAAGAATGGTAGACAAAACACCTGAAGGCTTCAAACAGATTGGCGACACTTTATTCTATAATACTAAAGTTCCTGAAGTTCAGGATGGTCAGATTGCAGTATCTCTCACAACAGCGAATATTAAGGATTTCGTTACTGCTTATGATCTTTCAGTATTCAACCCTATCCTTCTTGGAGGTATTTTCGTCGGTGCCATGATGGCATTTCTTTTCAGTGCAATGAGTATGAAAGCTGTCGGACGTGCTGCCGGCAAGATGGTTGAAGAAGTAAGGCGCCAGTTCCGCGAAATT
>JFJP01001162.1_pt1 | contig 34402 bp, 24 predicted proteins | sample 431651 | NCBI WGS metagenome assembly JFJP01 (sample SAMN02602958, study PRJNA72255) | Microbial mat metagenome, whole genome shotgun sequencing project. | biome: fresh water; feature: sink hole; material: water; isolation source: purple microbial (photo- and chemosynthetic) mats found in... | reverse complement strand
TCGACTGGGAGCAGATGGACAAGGGGCGGCCGGCGCCGGCCCGCGGCCGGCCCGAGCGCGGCCTGGGCGTGAGCGGGCGCGTGACCCGGCCCTACCTCGAGATCCCCGAGCCCGAGAGCCAGGTCAGCCTCTTCGTGACGACTACCTACAACGACCGCTTCACGCAGACAACAGGCACGGATGGGCGCTTCCGCTTCGAAGGGCTGGACTACGCCGACACGATCGACGTGGTGATCCAGGCCCGCGACGCCAAAGGCAGCGACAACGTGCTGATCCTGCTCGACACGCTGGCGCCGCCCCCGGCCAATTTCATGCCCCTGCCCAACGCCTGGGTGCCGCGGCGGCAGCGGCAGGCCGTGGTGGAGTACCAGCCCGTGAGCGACTCCGTGACCCAGGGACGCAAGCTGCACGGCACGCCCGACCAGGTGCTTATCGTGGACCAGCAGACGGCCTCGAGCTACACCTCGACCTTGCAAATGGTGCGCGAGCGGATGCCGGGGCGGGTGAGCCAGCGCATCGGCTCGTACCAGGGCGACCCGCTCTACCTGATCGATGGCACGGTGGTGGGGCGGCAGGCCATCGACGCGCTCAGCCCCTTCGACGTGGAGCGGGTGGAGCTGCTCAACGAGGCCAGCGCCGCGATCTACGGCTCGTGGGGCGGGCGCGGCGTGGTGGCGGTGTTCACGCACCAGGGGCAATATGGCAAGCGGGGCGAGATCGACTTCCGGATGCTGGGCTTCCACCGCCCGAAGCTGGAAATGCCCTACCAGGGCGATGGAGCGGTGGCCTTGTGGATGCCCCGCGTGGATTTGCTGGAGGGCCGTGCCACTTTGGAACTGCCTTTGCTGTCTGAAGGGCAAGGGCTCTGGCTCTGGCTGGAAGGCGTCGGCGAGCAAGGCCAGCGCGTGGTGCTTTGGCAGGCCTGGTGATCCTCGAAAAACCGCCCCGAGCACCACTTTCTGCCCAAAAGGACGGGCTGTGGCAAAGGGAACAGGCCCATATGGCTTAACTTCGCGACGACCAAAGGATTTTGCCGAACGAACAGGAAAACAACGCGGTTCATCTCGCATAAAACTCTCATGCCATGAAAAACAAAACTCGAACCCAGAAGCAGAACACGGGAGGCGCGCTGCGGAGCGCGCTGGCCATCCTGCTGCTGGCCCAGGGCTCGCTGTGGTCCTCCGGGGCGCAGGCGCAGGTAGCCTACGCGGGCGTGGACCGTCCGGTCTGCACCAACACGATCATCTTGCAAGGCAACATCCCGAACTCGGGTAGCACTGGCACCTGGCTGCTGCTGAGCGGCTCGGGCAACATCGTCGCTCCCAACCAGCACAACAGCCAGGTGACAGGCCTGGGCTCGGGCACGAACGAGTTCCGCTGGACCATCAACGACAACGGGGTGGAGACCTCGGACAACGTGGTCATCACCAACAACAGCTTCAACGTGTTCGCGGGCTTCGACGAGACCTTCTGCCGGCGGGTGGACACCCTGGCGGGCACTCCCCCGGCCATCGGCGGGAGCGGCCTTTGGAGCGTGGTCTCGGGCAGCGCCGCCTTCACGAACCAGAACGCCTTCAACACGGTGGTGCAAAGCCTCCCCCAGGGCACGACCGCGCTGCGCTGGTACGTGGAGCAGAACGGCTGCACGGACGCTGACACTGTCCGCCTGACCAACGACCTGCCCGACACGCCGGTGGGCGGCGCGGACGTTACGACCTGCGTAACCTCGGCCCAGCTCAACGCCCAGGCGCCCGTCATCGGCACGGGCGCATGGAGCGTGACGAGCGGCTACGGCGAGATCGCCAACGCGAACGCCCCCATCACCACCATCGAGAACCTATTGCCCGGCGTCACGCAGCTCCGCTGGACGGTCACCAACCGTGCCTGCGCGCTGTTCGACGTGGTGGAGGTGACCTCGAACGACTTCCAGCCCTTCGCCGGGGTGGACCAGACGCTCTGCGCCAACTCGGCCACCCTCGCGGCCAGCAGCCCCGCGCCGGGCATCGGCTTCTGGACGGTGCTCTTCGGCAGCACGGCCACCCCGGCCGACTACTTCTCGAACCAGACCGCGGTGAGCAACCTCCGCCAGGGGGCCAACTTCCTGGTCTGGACCGAGAACAAGAACAATTGCAGCAAAAAGGACACGGTTGTCATCACCAACGACTTGCCGACGGCGCCCAACGCCGGGCTCGACCAGACCATCTGCCAGCCCACGCACCAGCTCAACGGCAACGACCCCGTGGTGGGCAACGGAACCTGGGCCGTTACCAGCGGCTCGGCCACCATCTTCGACCCCACGCAGAACAACACCAGCGTCGCGAACCTCGGCCAAGGGCCCAACACCTTCCGCTGGCGAGTGGTCAACAACGCCTGCCCCCTCGAGGACAACGTGGTCATCACCAACTTCCAGGCCCTGCCCAACGCCGGCGGCGACCAGGACCTCTGCTCGGACACCACCACGCTCCAGGCGCAGAACCCTAGCCCCTGGACCGGACAATGGAACGTGCTCGAGGGAAGCGTCATCGTGGACACGCCCACCCGCTTCAACAGCAAGGCCCGGAGCTTGGGCATCGCCCCCAACCTGCTCGAATGGCGCACCCTCGAGAACGGTTGCGTCGGCCTCGACACCGTGGTCGTCACCAGCAGCCTGATCGTGGCCAACGCCGGACCGGACCAAGTGGTATGCGCCCAGACGACCCTGGCGGCCAACGCCTTCGCCCCTGGCGTGGGCGAGTGGCGGCTGGTGGGCGGCAACGCCGTCCTGGACGACATGGCCGATCCGCAAAGCGACATCAGCCTGAACACCTACGGCGTACACTCGCTCCAGTGGCGCATCTCCTACAAATCCTGCACAAGCGTTGACAACGTGGACATCTTCAACGACTTCGTCAGGGCAAACGCCGGGCCGGACATCGCCGTCTGCGGCGACACCGTCCTGACCGCCCTGCAACCCGTGGTCGGCCAAGGGCTTTGGACGACCTCCTCCGGCACGACCATCGTCAGCCCGACGCGCTTCAACTCCCGCATCACCAGCCTCGACTACGGCCCCAACCGATTCAGATGGACCGTTACCAACAACCTCTGCGTCTCGGTGGACTCGGTGGTCATCACCAACAACGACTTCGTGATTGAGGCCGGGCCTCGGCAGGACCTCTGCGAGGACAACACCATCTTGCAAGGCGAGAACCCCAGCCCAGGGACAGGCACCTGGACCCTGGCCTCGGGCAGCGGCTCATTCGTGAACTACCTCCAGCACAACACCCGCGTCAACTCGGTGGTGCGGGGCCGCAACGTCTATCGCTGGACCGTGTTCCGCAACGGATGCACCGACTTCGACGATGTCGAAATCTACAACTTCAGCTTCGACGCCTACGCGGGCCCGGACGTCACGACTTGCTTCGACACCGTGGTGATGCAGGGCCTCAACCCCGCGCCCGGCGCGGGCCAGTGGACGGTGCTCGAAGGCACGGCCCAGGTACTGTCGCCGAACCTGTTCAACACCGAGATCCGCCAGCTAAGCTACATGCCCGTGCTGAACCGCTTCCGCTGGACCATGACCAAGGATGGATGCACCTTCGCCGACGAGGTGGCCATTACCTACCAGACGCCCTCGACAGCCTCTGCGGGCCAGGACCAGATCCTTTGCGACTTCGTAGGCACGCTCTCGGCCGACGAGCCGGAGGTCGGCTCGGGGCTTTGGACGGTCTTGGGCGGCAGCGCGGTGGTCGAAAACCGCAGCCAGCACAACTCGCCCATCTCGAACGTCTCGCTGGGCAACAACTACCTGAAATGGGAGGTCGAGCACGAAGGCTGCATCTCGCAGGACACCGTCATGGTCTCGAACAACAAGTTCTCGGCCTTCGCCGGGCCGGACCAACTGACCTGCAACAACTTCACGACCCTGCAAGGGGCCAATCCGCTGCCCGGCACCGGGCTTTGGACCATACTTCAGGGCACGGGCAACATCGTCCTGCCCGAGTACTTCATCACCAATGTAACCGGCATCGCCCAGGGCGTCAACCGCTTCCGCTGGTCGATGCAAATCAACGGCTGCTCCGACTTCGACGAGGTGGAAGTGGCCAACAACCGGCCATCGCTGGCCCAGGCCGGCAACGACCAGACGCTCTGCGACTCGAGCACGGTGCTGGCCGCGCAGGCCCCTGCCTTCGGCACTGGCATCTGGTCCGTGGTGCTGGGCAGCGGCGTGGTCACGAACCCATCCCAGCACAACTCGCCGGTCCGGAGCCTGCCCTTCGGGCTGAGCCGCTTCAAGTGGACGGTGGACAACGCGGGCTGCTTCTCCGAAGACCAGGTGGACGTGCGCAACGACCTGGTGCTGGCCTTCGCGGGCCAGGACCAGGCGGTCTGCTCGACGGCCGACACCCTGCACGCCACCAGCGCCAGCCCGGGCCAAGGCCAGTGGTACGTCATCGCGGGCGGCGCCTCTGTGGTCAACCCGACTTTCGCGACCACTCGGGTTACGAACCTCGCGCCGGGCGTGAACCGCTTCCGCTGGGTGGTCTCGCACAACGCCTGCACGCGCATCGACACCGTGGAGGTGCGCAACGACCTGCCCTCGGCGGCCAACGCCGGGCCGGACCAGCTCACGGTAGAGACCTCGGCCACGCTTGGCGCCGCCTTGCCCACCATCGGCACCGGCTCATGGTCGGCCGTCGGAAGCGGGGCCGCCACCGTGGCCAACCCCAGCCAGTCCAACACCGGGGTCGCCAACCTGGCCATCGGCAGCAACACCTTCCGCTGGACCGTGGTGAACTTCGCCTGCGTCTCCTCGGATGACATGGTCGTCAACCGCGTGCCCGGCGTCTGGCCCGGCGACGCCAACAACGACGGCGCGGTCAACCAGTACGACGTCCTGCCCATCGGCCTGAGCTTCGACATGACCGGGCCCAACCGCCCCAACGGCAGCTCGAGCTGGCAGGCCCAGTACGCCCCCAACTGGAGCGGCAACCTGCCCGGCACCACCACCAACCGCAAATTCGCCGACTGCAACGGCAACGGCACCATCGACGAGCTCGACCTCTCGGCCATCAACCTCAACTTCCAGCAGAGCCACGCCGACAAAGGGCTGGCCACGCCCACCGACGGGGCCGACTTCCTGCTGGGCTGCTACTGGACCGGGCGCGACCCTGAAACCGGGCTCTACCGGGCCGAGCTGGTGCTCGACCGCACCGACGAGCTGAACATGATCTACGGCTTCGGCTTCGATCTGGCCATCGAAAACGGCCAGAACATCGACTTCGGCTCCGTGCAGGTCAACTTCGACGACGGCTGGTTCGACCCCACCAACGTCCAGCACTTCTTCCTGCGCAAGGTCGCCGCCGCCGAGCAGCGGGTGTACGTCGGCGTCTCGCGCAACGACTTCGTCGAGAAGGGCGACACGGGCCGCATCGGCGAGCTCTTCGTGGCCTTCAACCAAGGCGACACCACCGGGGTGCGCTTCAACGTCAACTCATTGGGCGGCACGCGCCTCGACGGCACACCCGTGAGCATCGCCGAGCGCGCCGTCAATGGCGGCGGGACCAGCCTTCCCAGCTTGGCCCGCCTGGAGCTGCGCGTCCGCCCCAACCCCACCACCGGGATGCTGTTCTACGACCTGCCCCAATGGCAGGCCCACACGGCCCGCGTCTTCGACATGGCCGGCCGGCTGGTCTTGCAGCAGCACATCGCCAACGAAGGCAACCCGCTCGACCTGAGCGCCCTAGGCTCGGGAGTTTACCTGGTAGAAGTGGCCACCCGCGAAGGCATCTTCCGCCAAAAGGTGCTCAAGCAAGACTGAGCCCCCTGCCCTGCCCCCCAAAAGGGATCGCCCAACTCGGGCGGTCCCTTTTTTTTGTTCGAGCCCAGCGTTGGGCGGGGTGGAAAGCTGGCGTTCGCAGGATGTTTCGGCGTCCGCATGAAACAAGCTGCTCTCAAACCAAATTGCTATCAAACGTGATAAATCGACTTGGTACGTCTTGGTTTTCGCATTGAATCCCTACGGGGTTCTGGTTCGCGGTGGTTCTCTACTCCCCCGGATTTCATCCAGGGCTATCCACATTCAATCCCTTCGGGATGGGCGCAACAGCCCGATTTTGTCGGACGCTGGTGCTTGGGACATTTCACGCATAAACACAACGTGGCATAGGACCTTATTTTCGGGTAAAACCTTAGTAGAAAATCAATTGGCGGTGTCAAAATGACCTTATTACCTTATTTTGACCGATGAATTTGGAAAGTAAAATGTGTAAGATTAGCTTATTCAGCAAAACCGATTTACCCGCCAGATCCGTGTCATCATGCCAAGTTGCCAACAACCGTTATAGGTTGACTTGGTACGTCTTGGTTTTCGCATTGAACCCCTGCGGGGTTCTGGTTCGCGTTGGTTCTCCGCTCCTCCGGATTTCATCCGGGGCTATCCACATTCAATCCCTTCGGGATGGGCGGAACAGCCCGATCTTGTCGGACGCTGGTGCTTGGGACATTTCACCCATGAACACAACTTGGCAAGATTCTAAACTTTTGAATTTCAATTGCTTAAAACCTTACGGGCATCCTCATCAAAAAGCGGCAGAACAGCCCGCGAATGGGAGGTGAAGAAGAACTGGTTTTCGTTGCCGAGCCGGGCCAATGCCCTGATGAGATCCTGCTGCAAGGGTGGATGCAGGTGAAGCTCCACCTCGTCAACCAAGATGATGGAATGGTTGATGTTCCAACGGGTGAAGTCCATCAAAATCGGAAAAATAGCCCGCTCGCCAGCCGAAAGGCCCGACAACTCGTAGTCCGCATTCCCGTCATTGAGGAAAAAATCGGGTGCCTTTGCATTTTCCAACTGGTCGAAGCTCGGAGCCGGACCCATCAAGGTCCTCCCAGGAAACACTCTCTCATAGAGCAATTTGAGCCGCTCAAAAAAGTCGAACTGCCCGGGACGCATCTGTTGCTTGCCTAGCGTGATGGCCATATGAAAATTGTACGCACTGGACAAAAAATTTCTCAAATCATCCAAATTGGAAGAGGCTTTCCCTGTCAAGTCAAAAACACTGTTGGCATTGCGCTGCTCGGTGTACCAGTAGATATTGCCCACCTTTTCAAAAAGAGCAATCCCACCTGACATTTGCTTCGACAACCGCTTGGCATTTTGGTATCCGTGGAGCAAGCTAAGGTGGCCTGGGCCTCCCTCGGCGATTGTCTGGCCGCTTTCCCAGTCGTAAACCAAGCTCACCACGGGCACATCCGCTGGCAACGGCACCCGACGCCCCGAACGGTTCAACTGCTCTGCGTAATGGGCTATGGCCAACCTTTCCTCGGATGAAAAAGCAATCTCAGCACGGATTGTGGGGAACCTGCTTCCGCTGCGAAGACCTCGGCGATCGAAGCCCGGCCAATCGAATTGGTCCAAGCGAAAACGATCGCGCAGCACAGGCGCCAAAATCAATGCAATTGCCTGCAAAAGCGTGCTCTTTCCTGTCCCATTGTCACCCAGCAGCAAATTGAGGGAGTTGGGAACGTCTTGATTGTCAACAAAAGAAAAATGACGCTCCGATTCAAATCTTTTGAAGTTGGAGAGCCAAACGTGACGGATTTTCATGGCCTTAAAGCTATCATGGGACGAAGGTAGACCAAAATTCCGAAAACCCAATGCCCCAGCCTGCCGACGCTTCTCGGAAAGACGCGGGCCAGCGGGCTGGGCAATCGGCCAAATCTTGCTAAATTGCGAGGGCAAAACCGCCGCCTTTCGACCAGCGCAATCCAACCCAAAACCGCCCGATGCTCCTCAACTACCTCCAAACCAGCGTGCGGAACCTGCTCAACACCAAGTTCTTCAGCCTGCTCAACCTGTTGGGCTTGGCCATCGGCTTGGCGTCGTCCATCTTCATCTGGATCTACCTCCAGCACCAGGGCGCCTACGACACGCACACCAGCGACCACAAGCGCGTATGGCGCCTGGAGTCCACGTTCAGCACCAGCAGCGGCACCGACCATTTCGCGATGAGCCCACCGCCCCTGGGGCCGACCCTGCTCGAAAGCTATCCCGAACTGCTTGAAAACCAGACGCGCCTATCCATTTCCAGCATCGAGCGCGAGCTGGTGGCCATGGGCAAAGTCCACAAGTGCGAAGGCGTTGGATTCGCGGACTCGAGCTTCTTCGCGATCTTCGACTACACCTTTTTGCAGGGCCAGCCCAGCGACTGCCTGAGCAAGGACGGCCAGGCCGTCATGACCCGCTCGCTGGCGGAAAGGCTGTTCGGCACAAGCGAGGCCGTCGGAATGAAATTCAGCATCCAGGGCGGAAAAGAGCTGACGGTCAGCGCGGTACTTGAAGACCTTCCGACCAACGTGCATCATCGCTTCGAGTGTCTGGTCTCTATCGCCTCCATCGAGAACATGCCCTTCGGTGATCACTACAAATCACGCAAAAAAATCACCTTCTGGCTGGTATCGAACTATACCTTCGTGAAGTTTCAAAAAGGCAAAGGTTGGGAAGACCTGGAGTCTGTTTTCCCGGACTACTACCAGACCTGGATGGAAGACTCGTCCATTGGCTTTGATGTTGATTTTGAGCTCTATGGAACACCCATTGCCGACATGCACTTCAGCCAGAAATCCCTAGAAGGAGACGCGCCAAAGGGCAATGACGACTACCTTTGGATCTTCGCTGCGGTGGGCATTTTCACGCTGTTGATAGCGGCAATCAACTACATGAACCTGACCACGGCCCGGGCCTCGACCCGAAGCAAGGAGGTGGGCATCCGCAAGGTGCTGGGCTCTTCGCCCGCGGGCTTGGCAGGACAGTTCCTGCTCGAAGCCGTCATGCTGGCCACCTTGGCGCTGCTGCTGGCCCTGGGCCTTGTCGAAAGCCTGCTTCCCGCCTTCAACGAGCTGACGGAAATCCGCTTCGCCTTCGAGGATTTGTTGAATTTACGGCAATTCTCGCTATTGCTTGGTGCAACAGTGCTGCTGGGCCTGTTCGCAGGAAGCTATCCGGCGGCGATGCTGGCCAAGGTGGATCCAGTGCAGGCCCTCAAGTCGCGGGCGAAACTGACCCACGGCAGCGCCAGCCTGCGCCGCGGCCTGGTGGTTCTCCAGTTCACCTTATCGTCCCTCATGATCTTGGGAACCAGCACCATATCCAAGCAAATCGACTACATGCAGAACCGCCCGCTGGGCTTCGACAAGAGCCGGCTGCTGGGCTTCCGCATCAATTTTGCCGACTCCGCCCTCATCAAGCGGATGCCCGAAGTCGTGGCCACGCTTGGACAAAGCCCCCTGCTCGAATCGGTGTCCAGCGCCAGCAACTACCCCGGATTCAGCACCCGGAAGCAACTGATGAGCTACCAGAAGCCCGACGGGACACTGGCCGAAAAGACCTTGAACAACTGGCTGGTAGATGAAAAATTCGTGGAAAACTTGGGCACGGAGCTGCTGGCGGGACGCAGCTTCGACTTGCGCCTGGACACCCTCGAAAACGGAAGAACAGGAGCGGTGATCCTCAACCGGGCGGCAGCCCTCGACTTCGGCTACACAAAGCCTGAAGATGCGGTGGGAAGCCTGTTTGTGAACGGAGTGCCCTTGGCAGACTTTCCTGACTACGTGCCCGACACGGGCCGTGTTGTAGGCGTTGTCGAGGACTTCAACTACAACTCGCTGCATGAGCCTGTCGCGCCGATGGTCCTCCTGCTCAATCGACTCAATTTTAGCTTGTTGGTACGCTACCGCGAGGGCCAACAGGAAGCTGCCACCGAGCTGGTCCGCAGCACCTGCCAGGCATACGGAGGCAACATCCCGACCGACCAGGGCGTGGAAATTGACCGGCAGCTCCAGCGCTTCTACCAATCCGAGGAACGCACGAACCGCACCTTCGGCTTCTTCACCTTCGTGGCCCTTTCCATCGCGGCACTGGGTCTGCTGGGGCTGTCGTCCTACATGATTTCCAACCGCACCCGCGAAATTGGCCTTCGCAAAGTGCTGGGAGCCAGCGCGACCGAGGTGACGATGATGTTCCTGCGCGAGTTTGGCCTCTGGGTTTTGCTGGCCAACCTGCTGGCGTCCGCATTGGCCCTGCCCCTGCTTCGGCACTGGCTCGCCAACTTCGCCTACCGCGTCACGCTCGACTTGTCCCAAATGCTCAGCCTGGTCCTGGTCTCGACCGGAATCTGTCTAGGGATGGCCGCCCTTGTCGTGACTTCACAAGTGCTCCGTGCCGCAAACATCAATCCGGCGTCCGCGCTGAAACACGAGTGAAATTTCATTCCCCCCAACAACCTGACACCTTCTGTTCATCAACACAAAACAAAATGAATCAAGATTGGAAAGAAAGCAGCATGGACGAAAAAAAGGAAGCCTTCGAGCGCATCCTGAACATCATGGACGACCTGCGGAGCCAATGCCCTTGGGACAAGGTCCAAACCTGGGAAAGCCTGCGCACCTTGACCATCGAGGAAGTCTATGAGCTGGTTGAGGCCATTCAAAACAACGACAAACAGGAAATCAAAAAAGAGCTGGGCGATGTCCTGCTTCACATTGTTTTCTATGCCAAGATAGCTTCCGAAGAAAAAGCCTTCGACATTGCCGAAGTGATACACGCCTTGTCCGAAAAGCTCATCCGCAGGCACCCGCACATCTACGGAGACACCCAAGTGGCTGATGCCCAAGAAGTTTCACAAAATTGGGAGCAGATAAAGCTCAAAGAAAAAGGCAACCAATCCGTGCTCGGCGGAGTACCCAGCAGCCTGCCCGCGCTGATCAAGGCCTACCGGCTGCAAGACAAGGCCCGCGGTGTCGGCTTCGACTGGAAAGAAAAAGAGCAGGTATGGGACAAGGTGCGCGAAGAGCTGGGCGAACTGGAAGTGGAAATGAAGGCTGAAAACACCGACAAAATGGAAGCAGAACTGGGCGATTTCCTCTTCTCGGTCATCAACATGGCCCGGCTCTATGGCATCAACCCCGAAAACGCGCTCGAAAGGACCAACCGCAAGTTCATCCATCGGTTCAAACACCTCGAAGAGATGACCCTGAAAAAAGGCCGTTCGCTGCACGACATGAGCCTGGAAGAAATGGATGTCTATTGGAACCAAGCCAAGAAAATGGAATGAACATCGCCTTCAAAAACAGCTTCAAGCGATTGGCTGCGCTGGTCGCATGTGTGGCGTTTTTCGCTTCGTCGTCCGTCGCGCAGGAAATCGCCTACCTGCGCGATTCGACTTACCTCTACCAGTTCATCGAAGCGACGAGGCAATGGGTTTTGACAGAAAAGCGCATCCACAAGCACAACGCATTGGGCCAGAAGATCGAAACCCTGACCTACGCCTACCAGAACGGCCAAAACGAAAGGGTGCTGACCCAGCGCGAAAGCTACGCCTACGCACCAAGCGGCCAACTGGTCGGCTACGAAAAACAAGGCTTCGCCGAAGGAGAGGCATTCGGCATCGAAAAGCGACTGCTCGAATACCATCCTACGACGGGGCAGCAGTCCTCGCGGATCGACTACCGCTGGAGCCAAGGAGCTTGGGTGCGCGACCGAAAATGGGAGACCCAATTCAACGAGCAAGGCAAGGCAACCCGCTCGAATGCAAGCGATTGGGACGGAACGCAATGGTTGGAAACCTACCGGTTCGAGTACCTCCTCGACCCGCGAGGCAACAGGACGGAGGAGCTTTTGTTGCTGCGGGACGAGCAAGCCGGGAAGCTGCGCAAATTCCGTCTCCAGACCTATGACTACAACCAACAAGACAAAATCGTAAAAGAAATATCCTACCGCTGGAACGCGGACACAAGGGAGTGGACACCGCGCTCGGCGACAAGCCACGAATATGCCCCCAGCGGAAAGCCCATCGTCAGCGAATCAAGAAGTTGGGACCTAGACAGCCAACGCTTCTTGCTCAGTCAACGCATCGCTTACACGTACAAGGGTGAACTTCTTTCCCAACGCGGCGAATTTCTCTACCAAGCATCGAGCGGAAAGTGGATAGAAAACACCCAAAACCGATTCGAGTACGACGAAAAAGGGCATTTGGTTCGGCAAGAAGAATCGGTGTTGGATGCTTATTCGCTGATGCTATCCAACAGGATACGAACAGACTTTGCGTTCGATGGCCTGGACAGCCTGGCCTCTCGCCGGGAATGGACTTGGGATGCCGACGTTCAGGCGTGGAGCCCAAGCCAGGAGCTGCTCTGGCACCGCGACGCCTTCGGCAACCTCCAGCGCGAGTCGGTGTCGAACTTCAAGCAGGGGAACCTCTACTGGCAGGCTTTGCAAGTCCACTTTGTTTCGCCGAATGACTTTAGCACAAATCACACAATACCAACGGCTTACCTCTACCCCAACCCTGCATCCGATTGGCTGCGGGTCGGTGCTTCGCAGCCGCCCTACCAGCTTTCGCTGCTCGACGCCCACGGCCGGGAGCTGCTGGAGCGGACGATGAACTCCACCGAACTGGAGCTTTTCGTGGGCCAACTGGAGACGGGGACTTACCTGCTGCTGTTGCGCAAACCCGACACCACAGAACTCTTGCGTTTCGTCAAACTTTAACATAACAATCACCCTAAAAATTTGCATTACCGAACATGAAACATGAACATTTCGACAGCATCCCCTCGGTGGACCTGGCCGACTTTCTGAGCGGCGACCCGGAGCGCAAGCAAAAGTTCGTGGAAGAACTTGGCGCGGCCTACAACGAAATCGGCTTCGTGGCCGTCAAGAACCACCGCCTGACCGAGACGCTCAGCCGCCAACTTTACGAGCATGTCGAAGCCTTCTTCCGGCTGGACGACGCGACCAAACAGCGCTACGAAATTCCCGGAATCGGTGGACAACGAGGCTACACCTCCAAGGGCAAGGAACACGCCAAAGGCCGCAACGTTGGCGACTTGAAGGAATTTTACCACGTTGGGCAGGAACTTCCGGCGAGCGAGCTGGAGCGGCTGGGCTATCCTGCCAACATCTTTCCCACAGAAGTTCCCGCTTTTGAAGAAACGACCGTCGAAGCCTTTCGGCGTCTGCTCGAAACGGGCATGGACATGCTGCGGGCCATTGCCTTGTACTTGAACTTGCCCGAAGACTACTTCGACGACAAAGTCCAACAAGGCAACAGCATCCTTCGGCCCATCCACTACTTCCCCATCGACAACCCTGACACGGTTCCCGATGGCGCTGTCCGCGCGGCCGAGCACGGCGACATCAACCTGATTACCTTGCTGATGGGCGCCAGCGCTGAAGGCCTCCAGATCCTTCGCAAGGACGGCGAGTGGATTCCGGTAACGGCCTTGCCCGAGCAGATCGTGGTCAATGTCGGCGACATGTTGGAAAGGCACACCAACAAGCGCCTCAAGTCCACGATCCACCGGGTCGTGAACCCGCCACGCGAGAAAATGGGCAGTTCGCGCTTCTCAATTCCATTTTTTCTTCACTCTGTTTCAGAAATGGATTTGAGTTGTTTGGAATCGTGCGTCGGCCCTGCGCATCCTGCCGAATTTGCCCCCATCACGGCAGGCGAATTTTTGGACCAGCGGCTTCGCGAAATTGGCTTGAAGTGAGCCAAAAAACAAGAAACACCTGGCGGATTTTCGCTGGGTGTTTCTTGTTTTGTCGCTTTTGCGCGGGAAGCCCAGATGGCAATGTCGCCAGTCTGGGAAGACTTGGCGCCCTCGGTCGCGTCACATGCGCTCTGGCAGTTCGATGCCCAGCAGGCCCATCGCTAGGCGCAACACCTTGGCGACGTTGGCCGAAAGCAGCAGCCTAAGGGCCCGGCTTTCGGGGTTTTCCTCGCGGAGGATGGGGAAATCGTTGTAGAACTGGTTGTAGGTCTTGGTCAGTTCGTAGCAGTAGTTGGCCAGGAGGGCTGGGCTGAACTCGTCGGCGGCCTGTTGGATTTGGGCGGGCAGTTCGGCCAGGAGCTGGACCAGCTCGGCCTCCTTGGCGCTGAGGGTCTCGAAGGCCGCAAGCTGCTCGGGATTCCAGAGCTGCCTCTCGGCGGCTTTGCGCAGCAACGAGCTGACGCGGGCGTGGGTGTATTGGATGAAGGGCCCCGTGTTGCCGTTGAAGTCGATGGACTCGGCGGGGTTGAAGAGCATGGTTTTCTTGGGATTCACCTTGAGGATGAAGTACTTGACGGCGCCCAGGGCGATCATGCGGTGGGTGCGGAGCTGCTCTTCGGGCGAAAGCTCGTCGAGCTTGCCCAGCTCGAGCGCGGTCTGGCGGGCGGTCTGGAGCATCTCCTGGAAGAGGTCGTCGGCATCGACCACTTTGCCCTCGCGCGACTTCATTTTCCCTTCGGGCAGTTCCACCATGCCGTAGGAAAGATGGGTCAGTTCGCCGGCCCATGCGTGTCCCATTTTTGCCAGGATGAGCTTGAGGGCCTTGAAGTGGTATTCCTGCTCATTGCCAACGACATAGACCATGTGGTCGAACTGAAATTCATCGTGTCGGAGCAAAGCGGTTCCAATGTCCTGGGTCATGTAAACGGAGGTGCCGTCGGAGCGCAGGAGCACCTTCTCGTCGAGGCCGTCGGCGGTGAGGTCGGCCCAGACGGACCCATCGTCTTTCTGCTGGAGGATTCCCTGTCCAACGGCCTCTAGCACAAGGCGTTTGCCCAGTTCGTAGGTCTGCGATTCGTAGTAATTTTTGTCGAAATCCACCCCATAATCGGCATAAGTGGCGTCGAAACCTTGGTACACCCACTGGTTCATGCGCTCCCAGAGGGCTCGGACGGCGGGCTCGCCGGCTTCCCACTGGCGCAGCATTTCCTGGGCTTCGAGCAGGATGGGGGCCTTGTCCTTGGCTTGCTTGGGATCCATGCCTTGCTCGACAAGTTGCTGTATCTGAAGGCGATGCTCCTGGTCGAAGCGGACATAGAACCGGCCGACGAGGTGGTCGCCCTTGAGCTCGGCGGAAGGCTCGATGCCCTGGCCGAACTTCTGGTAGGCGAGCATGGATTTGCAGATGTGGATGCCGCGGTCGTTGACCACTTGCACCTTCTTGACGTGCTTGCCGGCGGCGGCCAGCACGCGGGCCAAGGAGTTGCCCAGCAGGATGTTGCGGACGTGGCCGAGGTGCAGCGGCTTGTTGGTGTTGGGCGAGGCGTATTCCACCAGCACGGTGGGCGCATCTTGAGAAGGCTGGCGGATTCCGAAATCGTCTTGCTGGGCGATGGTGCGCAGCATCTGGATGAAATAGGCTTCCGAAAGGCTCAAGTTGAGAAATCCTTTGATGACGTTGAAGCCGCTGAGGCTGTCGGCGCATCTTTCCAACAAGGCTTTACCGAGCAGTTCTGCGGTCTGTTCGGGTTTCGCGCGCGAGATCTTGAGCAGGGGGAAGACCACTAGGGTCAGGTGGCCCTCGAACTCCTTGCGGGTTTTCTGGAACTGCACTTGCGCGGCTTCTGCCTCCTGTCCCCAAAGGGCTTGGATGGCCTCTAGGGTCTTGCTGGTCAAATGGTTGAGGATGTCGTTCATGATGGTTGGTTTGTGGCGGCCAGTCGCTGGCCGTTGGGCCCCGAAGATAGGCAAAAAGCGTCAATCCGGCTCCGAAATCAACCAGCAGTTGCGTAAGCGACTTGAATCCAGGTTCATCATGTCCAGGTTTCTAGTGAACCTTCTTGTCGAGTTTATGGCTTGAAACTAGCCTTATGTCCTAGTAAATAAACCTTGCTGTATGAAAGTTTTGATAGTTTTTCAGTTAGCTTGTTTCTTAATTGGACTTTCTTAGTTTTGCTGAGTTCTTTTAAAAGTTCAGTTGCCTGTTCATGGGTTGCGAATAATTCAGCATCTTCTTTGTTTGTTGTCACATAGCAAATACAGTTAACGACTAATTTCAAAGCTTTGTCCATGAGGACGTATTGTTTCCATTCAGACTCATCGCAATCATCAGGTTCATTGACCAAACGGCTTAATTCTCCATATTCAATTTCATCAAATGCAGAACCATAGTCCCAATAATCACGAAATATGATTGCTGATTCATGAAATGTAGAATCGTCATCGTGTCTGCTCCCGCCTCCGGCACTATTCAATTTCTCAAAACTTAAAGTAAAATCAAATGTCGGGAATCTGTGGTCGTCAATGATATTGACTTTTTTAATAAAATCATCTGTTGGGTCTTTAAAACACAACTGAATATCAATGCAACTCTCTCTCGTAACGGTTACAAAAGCACCCTCCAACAGAAATTTTTTGTTTCTATAAAACTCATCCTCTTCTTCATCAGTTTCAAATTCTAAAGTCTCTGCTATATACACACTAAGTCTATCCTCATAATACTCTAAAGGATATTCAAGTCCATCGATGGTCCCAAAATGAAAATAAACAGTTTTATAAGGCAATTTAAAGTCTCTAAATCGAACATTTCCAACATCTTTTTTTTCGAACAATTGTGTGAGCAATGGTGAAAATTCAAAAATATTTCTGCCATTTTGATAAAACCTGATTACATCTCTTGAAATGAAATTTTCTTGATCCAAGCGAGGATGTTCGTCGATATTCATGCTATCCATTTTCTCTAGAAAAGTTTCCCAGCGTTTCCAAATGTCTGACTGAAACATTTCTTCGCTCTGTCGTTTATATTCTTCACGACTTTCTTCGGTTGGATTTTCTAGATTACGTGGATATTTGCTAGATAATTCTTCTCGAATCCTGTCTCTCTCAGCTAAAATGTAGTCAGGATAATGTACGTTGATATTCCATTCTTTAACGGGTTGTCGAATAAACTCGCGCAATTCGTCTATATCTCTAATTTCGTCTATGGGTTTACTATAATCAGGGTCAAAATCGGATTCATTGAACAGCTTGAGCATTCTGTTTGCAAAATGCCTGTTCGCAACATATCGTTCTGGGAAATACTTGTTTTTATGGTCCATCGTTTCTTATCGCTTGTTTGTAGTTTTTTGGCTTGCGCATCTCGTCATTGCTTCTACCCCCTTGAATCCCAACCCAAAAGCACCCTTGTGCAAGTTGGAATTTAGTTGCACACTTCCGAAAGCCCAACCAGTCCATCTAACTTTCCAATCGGCAGATTATCGAAGTTTGATGGGCTTTGGCCCTGGACATGAGGGGTTTTGAAAGGTAGCCTGTTCATTGGGGTTAGAAATTGACGATGAACAAAGATACAAACTGCACCTTGGAAAAGCAAGCGCTTGGGCGATTTTTCCTGACTTTCGCACGGGTTGTGCCAGTTGCGGCTTGGTCTAGGCTAAGTTCATATCTTCAAGATACATTTTATATGTACGATTTTCTTTGTTCACTATACAAAATGTATTTGTTTGAGAATTTGGTCTTTGAGCTGTTCTTTTAAAGCATTTTTGGTAACCAGATCAATTTTCTTGTTGAAAATATTTCCCAAGAAAAGCTCCAACGTGAAAAATTTCCAACCAATCGGTCTTTCGAGTTCAATCAAGATGTCAATGTCGCTTTCCTCTGTATTGGAATTATCTGAAAACGAGCCAAATAAACCAATCTTTGTTACAGCATAATCCCTGTAAAGAATTGGTTTCAATTCGGTTAGCTTGGATAATATTTCAGACTTTGTAACCAGAGCCCCAAAATTAGCAGTTTGAAATTATTTATTTTTAGTATATGTGGTAGCATTGGGCAAAAGGTCATTGCTGCCGCTACCTTCATTCCCTCCCCAAAGCACAAATTGCGCAGGTCAAATGCCCTACTATTCCTTCAAAGAAGAGTGGTTGCCGTTGGACTTTCATTTTTGCGTCGGCATTTTGCGGGTTGGGAAATGACAAACGCCTGTTTAGTGTATGTTATTGGTTTTCAAGGATTTCATTGATTGTCCATTTCAATTCTATGCCCGTTGTTGTTATCTCGCTGATAAATGGGTCGCCCGTTTTAAAGTAATCAGAATTGAAATGATGAACTTCAATTGATGGATATTTTATATTGATTTTTGATGTTAAACGATTATTGTGAATGAAATTTTTGGTGAAATCTTTAGAAATCAAAGCGATGTCTATATCCGAGCATTCTCTATGTTCATTTTTCGCAACGGAACCGAAGAGAATTGCTTTTTCAATATTGATTCCAATTCTACAACAGTCAGACACAAATCCGATTGCTTGGTTTATCGCAGTTTCTCTTGTAAGCATTGTATCATCTCTTTTGTTTTGTTTAAATATTCTTCACAAATCTCTTTTGTAATTGTTTCTTCTAAATTTTCAGCATAATCTGGATATCGACCTTTCATTTGAAACATATTCATTTCGTTGAAAAACTGCAATTGCTCCTCTTTAAAGGTTTCACTGGTTGATGTTATCAATCGCAAAAGATTATGGACAAAAGGCGGTGTATTGCTTTCGTTTGTTTTGATCCATAATGCTTTAGACATTTTTTCCAATGCCAAATGCGCCCAAAACAAGGACTGAGCATAATGATTGGCTTTGCATAACACTTTTGCACAATCATAATCGTCATTCACTTGTCTTGTCCAGTAGGCGATATGCTCATGTTTTGACATCATATTGTGGCATTTTCCCGAGTGGTACTTCCGGGCGGATGTTCGCGGCAGGCGCCGGGTCGTTCAGGCGTCGGCGGCACCGACGATGGCCAGGGTGTCGCGGGCGATGACGAGCTCCTCGTTGGTGGGCATGATGAGGATGCGGGCGCGGGAGGCTGGCGTGGCCACGTCGCCGGGCTTGGGGTTGGCCTGGTTGCGCTCGGTGTCCATCTCGAGGCCGAGGTAGTCCATCTCCTGGCAGATGAGGCGGCGGATGGTGCGGGAGTTCTCGCCGACTCCGCCGGTGAAGACCAGGGCGTCGAGGCCGTTCATGGCGGCGATGTAGGAGCCGATGTACTTGCGGGCGCGGTAGGCATAGACGTCGAGGGCCAGGCGGGCGCGGCGGTTGTCCTGGTCGGCGGCGGCCTCGATCTCGCGCATGTCGGACGAGATGCCGGAGATGCCCAGCATGCCGCTGTGCTTGTTGATGATGGAGTTGGCGGATTGGAGGCTGAGCTCTTCCTTGTCCATGAGGAAGGTCAGGACGCCGAGGTCGAGGTCGCCGGAGCGGGTGCCCATGACCAGGCCCTCGACAGGGGTGAGGCCCATGGAGGTATCGACGCTTTTGCCGTTTTGGATGGCGGACATGGAGGCGCCGTTGCCGAGGTGGGCGGTGATGAGCTTGAGGCTTTCGAGGGGCCGGCCCAGGAACTCGGCGGCCTTCTCGCTGACGTAGCGGTGGCTGGTGCCGTGGAAGCCGTAGCGGCGGATGCCGTACTTCTTGTAGAGGGAGTAGGGGGTGGCGTACATGTAGGCCCTGGGAGGCATGGACTGGTGGAAGGCGGTGTCGAAGACCGCGACCTGGGGCACCTTGGGGATCATGCTGGCGATGGCCTCGATGCCCTTGAGGTTGGCGGGGTTGTGCAGGGGCGCCAGCTCGATGCAGCGCTCGATGTCGGCCATGACGCGCTGGTCGATCAGGACGCTGGCCTGGAAGGCCTCGCCGCCGTGGACGACGCGGTGGCCGACGGCCTGGATCTGGTCCATGGAGCGGAGGCTGCCGTGGTTGGGGCTGAGCAGCACGCCCAGGACGTACTCGATGGCGGCCTGGGCGTCGAGCACCTCGCCCTCGAGGCGGACCTTGTCGCCGTCGTGGCGCTCGTTGAGGAGGAATGAGCCCTTCAGGCCGATTTTTTCGACGATGCCCTTGGCCAGGACGGTCTCTTCGCGCATGTCGAAGAGCTGGTATTTGATGGAAGAGCTGCCACAGTTGAGGACCAGGATGTTCATGGAGGGAAAGACTTGTGGGAAAGGAAGTTAGTGTTGTGAGGAAGCTAGTTCCAGCGCTTGCCGAACTGCTTGAGGTTGGGCTGGAGGCGCTTGCCGGAGGCGTCGTAGTGGTAGAATCCCTTGCCGGACTTGCGGCCGTTGGCCCCGGATCGGACGAGCTTCTTGATGATGGGGTTGGCCTTGTACTTGATGTCGCCGAACTCGTTGTAGAGGTTTTCCATCCATTGGGTGATGCGGTCGATGCCGAGCTTGTCGGCCAGCTCGAAGGGGCCGAGCGACTGGCTGAGGCCCTGGCGGAGGGTAAGGTCGATGTCTTCCATGGTGGCCACGCCTTCCATGAGGGTGTCGCAGGCCTCGTTGATGAGCACGACGATCATGCGGACGCTGACCAGGCCGGGCGATTCCTCGACGGGAATGGCCACTCGCTTGACGAGCTTGGCGAACTTGAGCACGCGGGCGTAGGCCTCGTCGGAGGTGTTGAGGCCGCGGGCCACCTCGACGACGTCCGACTCGGCGTCGGTGGTCGAGAAGTGTAGGCTGACGCAGCGGTCTTTGTGCTCGAGCTCGGAGGAGAGCTCGGTGATGACGGTTGTGGTGGAGTTGGTGGCGATGATGGCGTGGGGCTCGACGTGCTCCTCGATGCGCTTGAAGACGGATTTGCGGATTTCGACGGCGTACTCGCGGCGCTTGGAGAGGATGGCGTCGATGACCATGTCGGCCCCGGCCAGGTCGGCGTAGTCGATGCTTCCGCGGATGCGCGAGAGGATGGAGCGCTTCTCGGACTGGGTCATGCCCCAGTGGTCGATCTGCTGCGAGAGGGTCTCGTCCATCTCGTGCATGGCCTTCTCGACCTTCTCCTCGGTCAGTTCGATGAAGACGACTTCGACGCCGTTTCGGCTGGCCATCAGGGCGATGCTCTGTCCCTTGTTGCCGCAGCCGACGATGCCGATCTTGGCGAAGAGGGCTTTGGGGCGGTTTTTCTTGCTCAGGCCGTAGGCCTCGATGGGCTCGACTGGGATGCTGGACATTTTGTTGGATTTACGGGGTTGGGGCGAAGGGGCTCAGGCCTTGCGGACCTTGACGGCGGCGGCCTGGTTGGCGGTGATGGCCACGACGTTGACGATGTCGTCCACGGAGCAGCCTCGGGAGAGGTCGTTGATGGGCGAGGCCATGCCCTGGAGGATGGGCCCGATGGCCTGGGCCCCGGCCAGCCGCTCGACGAGCTTGTAGGCGATGTTGCCCACGTCGAGGCTGGGGAAGACCAGGACGTTGGCCCTCCCTGCGATCTCGCTGCCGGGGGCCTTGCTGCGGCCGATGCGCTCGACCAGGGCGGCGTCGGCCTGGAGCTCGCCGTCCACGCGGAGGTTGGGGTCCATCTTGCGGGCCAGGCGGGTGGCCTCGACGACCTTGTCCACCATCTCGTGCTTGGCGCTGCCCTTGGTCGAGAAGCTCAGCATGGCCACCCGGGGCTCGATGCCGGCGATGGCGCGGGCGGTGGAGGCGGAGGCCACGGCGATCTCGGCGAGCTCGGAGGCGGTGGGGTTGGGATGCACGGCGCAGTCGGCGAAGACCAGCAGGCCGTCTTCGCCGAAGGACTTGTCGTTGAGGATCATGATGAAGGCCCCGGAGACGACGCTCATGCCGGGCATGGTCTTGACGTACTGGAAGGCCGGGCGCAGGACGTCGCCCGTGGCGTTGCCGGCCCCGGCCACCTCGCCGTCGGCGTGTCCGGCCTTGACCATCAGGGCGCCGAAGTAGAGCGGGTCGTCGAGCAGGGCCAGGGCCTGCTCGCGGGTGAGGCCCTTGGAGGCGCGGAGCTGGACCATGAGGTCGGCCAGCTCGCCGCGGAGCTCGGAGGTCTTGGGGTCGATGATGCGGGCCTTGGGCAGGTGCTCGAGGGAGTTGGCCTGGGCGAAGGCCTCTATCTTGCCGCGTTCGCCCAGCACGACGATGGGCGTGATGGCCTCGGCCAGGATGCGGTCGGCGGCCCGGAGGGTGCGTTCCTCCCAGCCTTCGGGCAAGACGATGGTCTTTCCGCTCTTTTGTGCCTTGGCCTTGATTTGCGCTAGAAGTTCCATGAAGTGTCGGATTGGATTTTATCGACCAAAGGTAAGATTTTTTTGGCTCGCGGGGACTGGCCCGGCCTGGCCAAAAAGCGGCGACAGCCCGCGGGGCACGAAAGAAATGCCGCCCCGGCTTCCGCGAGGCTTGGCAGGAAAACCGGGACGTCCGAAGGGCCACCAGCTTCAAAGGCAATGACTTGGCCCAGAAATGGACGCTTGCTCCTGCCGAGGGACTTCCCTCGGGCTTGGAAAGACTTTCCGGGCTTGGCAATGGCTCCGCTTTTGGCGAAATTGGGGGCATGAACCAAGACCCAGAAAAGCCCATGGCCCTGATGCACGAAGATCCCTCCGCCATGACCGAGGAGATGCACACCCGGCGCAAGATTGAGCAGACCCTCGACCTCACCTACGAGCAGGCCGACAACGTGCTTGCCGTTTTCTCGGTGTTTTCCGCCTTCTTCGCCATCCTGTTGGGCGTGATGAACCAACTGCTGGTCAGCGCCGCGGTCTATTCGGCCTTCATGCTCGGCCTCTTCTTCGCCTTCAAGCGCTACGTGCTCAACCGAGCGCTCAAGACGATGCTCCTGGGGCCTTTCTGGAGCTTCTGGGTGCAGGCCTTCGTGATCCTGTCGAACGGGCAGATACAGATGGGCTTCGCGTTCTACATCTTCCTGTTCGTGCTGATCATCTACCAGAACCGCTCGGTGCTGCTGGTAACGACATCCATCACCCTGATATTCAACAGCTTCATCTACCTGGCCATCTTGCTGGAAACGCCTCTGGACGACCTGGTGCGCTCCTACGGGCTGAACATCGGCAAGGTGCGCTGGGACGGCTACCTCTGGACCCTGTTCATGAACCTTGTCGCGGGGGGCATCGGCGTCTGGCTGGCCGACCTGCTGCGCGGGCGGACCATCGAGAACATCACCCGCTCGGTCAACCAGGAGCGGCAGCTCGAGATCTTCGAGCGCAACAAGCGCTTCGCCGACCGCATCGCCCAGGGCGGGCTGGACACGCCCCACCAGGTGGCCAAGGACGACGAGCTGGGCCGGGTGCTCGACCAGATGCGCCACAGCCTGCTCGAATCGCTGAACAAGGAGCGCAAGCTGCAGGAGACCAGCGCCTTCACCAGCAAGGGAACGGCCCTGGTGGACCAGATCCTCCGGCAGGAGACCCGCGACCTGAAGGCCCTGGGCGACCGGCTGATCTCGCAGATCGTGCGCTACCTCGGGGCCAGCCACGGGGCCTTCTTCCTGCTCGAGACCCCCGACAACGAGCCGCCGTACCTGGAGATGCTCTCGGTCTATGCCTACGAGCGCCACAAGTACCTGAGCCAGCGCATCTACCAGGGCGACGGCCTGCTGGGCGAGCTGATCCTCGAAAAGGAGACCATCTTCCTGACCGACGTGCCCGAGGAGTTCATCCACATCCGCTCGGGCATGGGCGGACAGCGCCCATCGAGCGTGCTGATGCTGCCCATCAAGCTGGGCGAGAGCATCACCGGCGCTCTGGAGCTGGCCTCCTTCCAGGTGTTCCAGCCCCACCAGGCGCAGTTCCTGGAGGTCATCTGCGACCACATCGGGGCCAGCTTCGCCTCCATCCGCTCGCAGGCCCAGACCCAGCGCCTGCTGGCCGAGACCGAGCGCCTGGCCGAGAACATGCGCCTGCGCGAGTCGGGCCTGCTCATGGAGATCGAGTCGCTCAAGGCCGAGAACCAGCACATGGCCAAGTCCATCGCCCTGATGAAGGAGCAGCTCGAGTGGAGGCGCAAGGTGGACCACAAGAACTACCTCAAGGACCTGGGAGTCAGCGCCGACGAGTTCGTCTTCTCGGACCGCCGCATGAAGACCGACCTGCCGCCCGCCCACCGCGACAAGGTGGCCCCGAGCAAGCCCCGCAAGCGCGAGGAGGAGTTCTGAGCTCCCTTGGCCTGGCGGTAGCGCCCCTTGGCGCGAACCCGCTCGCGGGCTGGCCTTCCTGCTTTTGGCGCGTTGGGAGCGATCTTTTGGGCGCAGGCTTGGGAAGGTGGAAAAAAAGCCCGAAATTCGCTCTTGAAACCAACCGGATTCCTGCCCTTGGGCGCGAGGTCTCCACAACCCATCCACGGCATGGCCGAAAAGATTTACCTGCTCCTGCTCCTGGGCTCGATCGCGGTTCCGCTGCTGCGGAGCTTCGAGCCGCGGGTAGCCTTCTACAAGCGACTGCCCGCCCTGCTGCTGGCCACCACTCCCGTGGCGGCCTTCTTCCTGGCCTGGGATGTCTGGTTCACGGCCTCGGGCGTCTGGAGCTTCCGGCCCGAGCATCTGCTGGACGTCTGGCTCTTCGGGCTTCCGCTCGAAGAGTGGCTGTTCTTCTGGGTGATTCCTTACTGCTGCTTCTTCGTCTATGAGGTGCTGAACCACTTCATCAAGAGGGACCTGGTGCCGAGCCCGCTGTGGGTATCGACCGTGCTGGCCGTGGTGCTGGCGGCGGCCGCCGCGCTCAACTGGGGCCGGCTCTACCCCAGCGTCACCTTCTCGCTGACGGCCGTGCTGCTCCTGGCGCAGTGGCTGATCCCGGCGGCCCGGGGCTACCTCTCGAAGTTCTACCTGGGCTACCTGGTCTCGCTGGTGCCCTTCTTCGTGGTCAACGGCGTGCTCACGAGCATCCCGGTGGTGGTGTACAACCCCGCCGAGAACCTGGGCATCCGCCTGGGCACCGTCCCGCTGGAGGACTCGATCTACCTGCTGCTGATGCTGCTGATGATAACCAACGGCTACGAGTGGCTGAAGGCCCGGGCATCAAAAAAATCCATCCCATAGACGCACGGCCTGGCCGCGGGCGTTATCATCCCAAAGCGTTTGCCTTCCCATCCCCCCCCCCGAAGCCATGACCACAAGCCCGGAGCATATGCCCTTGGAAGCCCTGAAGCGACAGCAGCGCATGTTCGCGGTGTTGCTCATGGCCGTCTTGCTGGCCATTGGCACGACGCTCTACTTTTCGTGCTTCCAGGAGAAGAAGGAGCTGCGCGGGCTGATAGAGGGCCTGAGCGACACGCTCTCGCGGTCGAACGCGGCGGCCTTCCAGGCCTACGACAGCCTGAGCCACCTGAACGCGGAAATCGTGATGAACAAGATAAAGGAGGACTCGCTGCAAGACCGCATCGGCCGCTCGCTCGACTCGCTGGAGCTGCTGGAAAACAAGCTCAAGTTCATGCAGGAGAACTCGAGCATCGCGCTGGAGGCCATCGCCAGCATCCTGGACTCGATGGAGTTCTACCGGACGGAGACCGGGCGGCTGAAGCTGGAGATCGAGCGGGTGAACGAGCAGACGGCCCAACTGCTCCAGCGCGAGCGCGAGAGCAACGACATGCTGCGGCAGCGCATCGCCACCTACGAGAAGCGCCTGATGTCGCTCTTCGCCATCAATGTCGAAATCATGGCCTACAGCGACGGCTACGACTCGAACAGCCGGCTGGTAACCACCAGCAAGTCGCAACAGGTCAAGCAGTTCGAGGTCAAGTTCTCGGTCAGCCGGGTCATGGAGCCGGAGGACAGGCTCAGCGTGACGCTGCTTCGGGCGGGCAAAGTGGTGCTGCGCCAGGAGGACGTCACGGTGGAGGGACGCGGCGCGAAGCCCCTGCTCGAGATCACGCCCGACATGGACCTTCGGCCGGGCCGCTACAAGATCGAGATCCACCACGACAACGCCCGCTACGACATCGTGGACGCCATCGTGGGCACGGGCTTCATCGACCTGGATTGACAGGCGGACCCGGCCGGCCTGGCCGAGCGGGCTTCCGCGCGAGGCGCCCCGGGTGGAGCGGACTTCCTCACGAATGGGTATCTTCGCGCCCGGCGCGGGAGGGCCAGCCAGAAAATATGGACCCTGGGTGAACGAATCCCGGCTCTTCCCCGTTAAAGGAGTCGCGCCTGGGCCCTTCGCGCCAGGGCTTGTTACAGAAGAAATACCAAATGAAGAAGACGATCTTCTCGCTCTTGCTGTTGGCCGCACTGCCGCTGGGCCTTGCCGCCCTGGCGCATCCGATCCACGTCGGGCTGACGTCCCTGACCTACCAGCCCGAGCAGAGGGCCTTCCAAGTGGTGGTCAAGCTGTTCCGCGACGACTTCGAAGATGCCGTCGAGGCCAGCCTGGGCGTGCGCCTGGGCCTGGGCACCGACCAGGAGCTCGCCGACTGGACCCAGTGGGCCGACCGCTACGTCAAGGAACGCCTCGAAGTGGTGGTCAACAACGTCAACCGGGGAGGCTCGGCCCTGCGGCTGACGGGCCACCGCACGGACCACGAGGCCCTCTGGCTGGAGTACGTCCTGCCCGAGCGGGGGCCCGTGCGGCGCGTCGTGGTCCGCAACCGCCTCATGACAGAGCACTTCGACGACCAGACCAACCTGCTGATCTTCGTCCATGGCCCGACCGAGGAGGCCTACAAGCTGGACGGGACGAACACCGAGGCCGAAATCTTGCTTGCCAACCCATGATGAAAAACACCAAGCTCCTGCCCCTTCTGCCCCTGCTCATGCTGGCCCTGGCGCTGCTCGCGCCCACCCGGGCCTGGGCCACGCACAACCGGGCCGGCGAGATCACCTACGAGCAGATCTCGCCCCTGACCTACCGCGTCACCGTGACGACCATCACCCGCGTCTGCGCCGAGTGCGCCGACCGCGACGAGCTGGAGGTCTTCTTCGGCGACGGCACCTGGGAAGTGGTGCTGCGCGCCAACTGGGTGATGCTGGAGCCCGAGAAGCGCAAGAACACCTACACCACCACCCACACCTACCCCGGGCCAGGAACCTACGTCATCCGCATGGAGGACCCCAACCGCAACGAGAACGTGGTCAACATCCCCAACTCGGTCAACGTGATGTTCGCCCTGCGCACCACCCTGCAGATCAACCCGGCCCTGGGCAGCAACAGCACGCCCCTGCTGCTCAACGACCCCATCGACAAGGCCGCGGTGGGCAGGCTCTTCATCCACAACCCCGGCGCCTGGGACCCCGACGGCGACAGCATCTCCTACAAGCTGGCCGTCTGCCTGGGCCAGGACGGCGAGCCGATCGCCAACTACACCTTCCCCCTGGCCACCAACGTCCTCTACGTGGATTCCATCACCGGAGACCTCGTCTGGGACAGCCCCCCCTACGTGGGCACCTTCAACGTGGCCATGGCCATCGAGGAGTGGCGCGGCGGCGTCAAGATCGGCCAGATCATCCGCGACATGCAGATCGAGGTCAAGGAGGCCGAGTCGCCGCCGCCGGTCATCGGGCCCGTGCCCGACCTCTGCGTTACGGCGGGCGACACCGTGCGCTTCGTGGTGCAGGCCAGCAACCCCACCGGGCAGTTCCTGCGCCTGGCCGCCAGCGGCGGGGTGTTCCGCCTGCCCATCCTGCCTGCCAGCTTCCCCATCGTCTCGGGGCGGGGGCAGCTCAGCGGCAACTTCTTCTGGGCCACCGACTGCGCCCACGTCCAGAAGGAGCCCTACACGGTGACCTTCCGGGCCGAAGGCATGCCCGACACGCTCTCCACCTACGCGACGGCGCGCATCCGCGTGGTGGCCCCCGCGCCCGAGAACCTCGACGCCCGGGCAGAGAGCCAGGCCGTGTCGCTCCGCTGGGAGACCAGCCCTTGCCAGGAGGCCATCGGCTACAACGTCTATCGCAAGAAAAGCTTCTTCGGCTTCGAGGCCGATAGCTGCGAGACCGGCGTGCCCGCCTACACCGGCTACACCAAGATCGACTTCGTGGAAGGAGTCGAGACCCTGCTCTACCTCGACAACGAGCGGGGCCTTGGCCTCCAGCCGGGCTTCACCTACTGCTACATGGTCGTGGCCTTGTTCGCCGACGGGGCCGAAAGCTACGCCTCCAACGAGGCCTGCGCCGAGCTGATCCGCGGGATGCCCCTGATCACCAAGGCCAGCGTCCTGCGCACCGACACCCAGGAGGGCCAGGTGGAGGTCGAATGGTCGGCGCCTCGCAACATCGACCTCCAGCTCTTCCCGGGGCCGTACCGCTACTCGGTCTTCAGCGCCGCCGTGCCCGCCGAGCGCCTCGAGCTGCTTTTCCAGCCTCCGTGGACTGACCCCTACTACGTCGAGGGCCTCTACGACACCACCCTGACCCTGGAGGGCCTGAACACCCGCGACTTCGCCTACGCCTTCCGCGTGGGCCTCTACAACTTCAACCCGCTGACCCAGAAGTACGACCAGCTCATGGGCGTGCCCGAGGACGCCACCACGGTCTTCATCAACTTCTACGCCTCCGACAACCAGGTGGAAGTGGTCTTCAACAAGGTGGTGCCCTGGGAGAACGAGCGCTACGACGTCTATCGCCTCGACGAAGGCACGGGCGAGTTCAACCTGGTGGGCCAGACCGACTCCACGGTCTTCCTCGACAGCGGACTGGTCAACTGGGAGGAATACTGCTACAAGGTCATGAGCGAGGGCGGGTACAGCGTCGCGGACGTGGTGGACCCCATCCGCAACTGGTCGCAGGAGGCCTGCGCCACGCCCATCGACACCATCCCGCCCTGCCAGCCCCGCCTCCACCTGGCCACGCAATGCGACAGCCTCTACAACCGGCTGGCCTGGACCAACCCGAACAACTACTGCAGCAACGACGCCGTGGGCTACCGCGTCTATTACACGCACCTGCTCGACGGCGATTTCGGCCCGCCCATCCACACCACCGACTCGCCCGACGACACGGTCTTCTACCACTACCCGGCCCTGACCGACTACCCGGCCAAGACCCTGGCGGGATGCTACTCCATCGCCGCGGTCGATTCGTTCGACAACGAGACCTACATCGTGCAGCGCAACTGCGTGGACCAGTGCCTCTACTACCAGATCCCGAACGTGTTCAGCCCCGACGGCGACGGCATCAACGACCTGCTGCGGCCCGCCCCCTACGCCTTCGTCGAAAAGGTGGACTTCCGGCTGTTCAACCGCTGGGGCGAGCTGGTCTTCCAGACGCAAGACCCTGACCTGCTGTGGGATGGCACGCACCAGGCCAGCGGCCAGCCCGTCAGCCCGGGGGTTTACTACTACTTGTGCGACATCTACGAGCACCGGATTTCCGGCCTCGAGCTGCGGAACACCAACGGCTTCATCCACGTCTTCGACGGCGCCGGACCCCGCCCCTAAACCCATGACGACCATGCGAAAGCCCATCCTCTCCTTCCTCTGCCTGATCGCGCTGGCGGCCTCGTCGCCAGCCCAGACGCTGCCCGCCCGCGCCCGCTTCGAGGCGGCCCTGCTGGCCGACGCGCCCGCAGAGGCCTTGTCCATCGTGCAATCGCTCGCGCGGCCGGCGCCCGAGTGGCTGGTCGAGCTCGGGACGCTGCAACTGCGCGCGGGCCTGGAGCACGAGGGCCTGGCGAGCCTCCGGGCAGCCGAGGAGGCCAGCCGGGGGAGCGCCGCGCTGGCCATGGCCCAGCACCTGGCGGCCCAAGGCGCCCCCGAGGCCGCCGTGGCCGAGTGGCTCGAGGCCCACCTGCGCTCGCGGCACCGGCTCACGGACCACGAGCTGCGCCAGGCCTTCCACGGAACAGCCTTCCGCCAGGGCGACCGCCTGGAGCTATGCCTGCGCTCGGTCCCGGCCAGCCGCGCCCACCAGGCGCTTTGCCAAGCCCGCGAAGCCTGGGCCCAAGGCCGCCCCGAGGAGGCCCTGGAGCTCCTGGAGCAGGAACCCGCCCGCGGCCATGCCCCGGCGCTGGCCCTGCGGGCGCGGATACACGCCGAGCTAGGGCAGGCGCAACTGGCCGCCGAACTGGCCCGCGAGGCCGGACGCGAGGCGCCCCGCGAAGCCGCCTACGCGCGCCAGGAGGCCCAGGCCTGGCTGGACGCCGGCAAGCCCGAAAAGGCCGCCGAGGCCCTGCGCCGCGTGCCTCAGGACGTGCTGGGCCTGGCCGAGCTGGCGCTCCTGGCCCAGGGCCTGGCCGCGGCCAAGCCCGACGCGGAGGCCGAGGCCCTCTGGAAACGGCTCGAGCTCCTGCGGCCACTCTCCGCCGAAGAAAGCCTCGCGCGGGCCGAAAACCTGCTGGCGCTGGGGCTCAACCTCGAAGCCCTACGCGTCTGCTCCGAGGCACTGCGCGACAGCCCAAACCATCCTGAACTGCTGCTGTCCAGGGGAAAAGCCTTCGCCCGAATGGGAAACCTCGCCCAGGCGCAAGACGATTTCTCCATGTCGCTCGACCAATGGCCCCGCCAAAGCCAGACCTACATGCAACGCGCCCAAGCCCGCTGGGACGCCGGCGACAGCGGCGGCGCCTGCTACGACTGGCGGCAGGCCGCCCGCCTTGGCAACCCTTCGGCCAACCACCCACTGCTTCAAAACTGCCCCGGACGATGAGAACACTCTACTTCTGCCTCATTCTTCTCGCGCTGGCCACGACGGCCTCCGCCAACGACAGCACCCACCTGGTAATCGTCGCCCCCAAAGGCACTGCCGCCGAGCCATTCAAAGCCAAGGAATCCGAACTGCTCAGGGTAGAATGGCAAGACCTTCGAGAAAATGGAAAAGGACCTTACAAACTGGAAGTCAAGAACATTGGCACCAAGGAGTTCAAAACCGTGAAGGTCGAAGGCCTCAACTCGACATTAACCCTAGCGCCGGGAGACTACTCGCTGAAGGTCAGCGCCGAGAGCTTCTTCTCGTCCAGCCAGTTGGTCAAGGTAACGCCCGACGACGGGCGCATCTTTGGCCCATTCCTGCTCGTTCTGGGCCTTTTCGTGTTGGTGGGGCTGATGTTGCGTTTGATCATGAATTGAGGAACCGGGCCTGGTGTGCTCGATCCGCCGGAAAAAGATAGCTTTGTCCGAAAATACCAACCCAAGCTCTCATCGAGATGATGTTCGACAACCAAGCGCTCGAGCGCCAAGACCTTCTGCTGCTCCGGCTGGAGGAGCCCATCGGGCAGTCCAGCGAGTTCCAGGCCAAGCTGGCCCCTTGCCCCAACCCCAACTGCAACTGCGGGGAAGCCGTCCTGGTCATCCAAGACGGAAATTTCGACGACAAGAAGCGCGACCTCAAGGGCATCTTCCTGTTGGACCTGGAGGTCAAGCAGGAGAAGCTCCGCATCAAGGACGTTGACGCGGGCTTCCACTTCAACCCGGGCTACATGCAGTTCGCCCTGCGCAACGAGCAGATGTTCGACGCCGTGAAGGCCCAGATACGGCCCGACGACTGGAAGGTGCTGCGCCAGAGCTACTACGCCCTCAAGGCCAAGCTGATCGAGGAAGTGCCGCTGGAGTACATCGACGCGGATTTCGGCGCCGAGTCGCTGGCCGACCCGAGCATCATGTTCCTCTACCACGAGGTCTTCCCCCAGGCCCGCATCTGGAACGTCGAGCTCGACGGCAAGGTCTATGACCTTTACGATATGTACTGCGTGGACGACAAGTGCCTCTGCACCAACATGAACCTGAACCTGGTCATCGACGGCAAGCAGGGCTACACCATCTTCTACGACTACTCGAAGTCGGAGGCCAAGACCGCCGACACGCGGACGCTCTCCATCGAGGAAGCCTCGCGGGTGATGGCGGCCATCTTCAAGAAATATCCGAGCTTCAACGCCATGCTGCACGAGGCCAACAACCGGATGCGCCTGATTTACAGGAAATTTCGCCAGAAGAACGAAACCAAGCTCTTCAAAAAGCCCACGCCGGCGCCCCAAGGTCCGAGCGGGCTGGGAGTGCCGTTCAGGAACTGAGCCCGCGGCCCTGGCCTTGCTCGGAAACCAGGCCTCATGCGCCGAAACTCCAAGTCCTTGGCTTTCGGCGCTTTTTCCTATATTTGTTGCCAACAAATCCCCGTGCCATGCCCATCTTGTTCATCAGCGGATCGGAAATATTCGTCATCGTCCTGGCCGTGGTCCTGCTTTTCGGGGCCAAGTCCCTGCCCGAGCTTTTCCGCTCGGTGGCCGTGGGGATCACCGAGTTCAAGAAGGCCACCAGCGAAATCAAGAAGGAGCTGGACAGCCACACCGGCGGCCTGGCCTCCGAACTGCGCGAGGTCCAGAAGGCCGCGCAGGAAGTCCAGGACGAGGTCAGCTCTTCGCTCCGCGATCCGCTGGGCCATCCGGCTCCTGCCAAGCCAATGCCCCAGGCGTCTTCGGAAGCAGGCCTAGGCAGGGAAAAGATCAAGTGAAGCCCAACCCAAAAAAGCAAAATGGAATACCTACAAATCATCGGCGGCATCATGCTGCTTCTCTACAGCGGCAAATACCTGGTGGACGGTGGCGTCTCGCTGGCTGAACACCTCAAAATTCCGACCTTGATCATCGGTGTCACCGTGATCGCCTTCGGCACCTCGGCGCCCGAGCTGATCGTCAGCGCCAACGCGGCCTTCAATGGCCACCCCGAGATAGCCATCGGCAACGTCGTCGGTTCGAACATCGGCAACATCGGCCTGATACTGGGCCTGACGGCGCTCATCGTGCCCATCCCCGTGAACAGGGTTTACCTCAAGATAGACTGGCCCGTGATGATGCTGGCAGGCATCGTCCTTCTGCTGATGATGCTGGACGGCTCGGTTTCGCGTGGCGAGAGCGCCCTGCTCTTCTTGATGCTTGTGGCGTACACAATCTTCATCGTTTGGTACTCCAAGAAGACCGGGGTGCCGACGGACCTGACCAAGGGGATTGAAGAGGTTGCCCAGCCGAAGTTCTCGCTGGCCATCTCTATGGTGGTTGTCGTTCTGGCGATCGCGGGTCTGGTTTTTGGCGCGAAGTTCCTTGTTATCGGCGCCTCGTCGGTCGCGTCAAGCCTAGGCATCTCGGAGCGCGTCATCTCTCTGACGATTGTCGCCATTGGGACGAGCATGCCTGAGCTGACGGCCTCGATCATGGCGGCGATGAAGAAGCAGGCGGACATCGCCGTGGGCAATGTCATCGGCTCCAACATCTTCAACATCTTCGGAGTGATTGGCGTCTCAGGCCTGATCACGCCCATCAGCATCGAGCAGGGCGTCTTTGGCTTCGATACGGTGACCATGCTAGCGATTTCGATTCTGCTTTTGCTGTTCATCTTCCCGTTCCAGACCGTGTATATCAAGCGCTGGGAAGGCATGGCCCTGCTGGCTTTCTATGGGGTTTACATGTGGATGCTCTTCAGCGGCAACACCATCAGCCTGCCGTTTTGAGCCCGATGATCGAGGCGGAGGGAATCCTCAAGTCCTTCGGCGGGCTCCAGGTGCTCAAGGGCATCGACCTCGCGGTGCGGGCTGGCGAGGTGGCGGCCCTTGTGGGCAGTAGCGGGGCCGGCAAGACCACCCTGCTCCAGATCCTGGGCACGCTCAACCGCCCCGACGCCGGAAGGCTGCGGATTGGTGGCACGGAGCTGGCCTCGATGGGCGAGCGCAAGCTGGCCGAGTTCCGCAACCGCCGCATCGGCTTCGTCTTCCAGTTCCACCACTTGCTGCCCGAGTTCACGGCCCTCGAGAACGTCTGCATGCCGGGCCTGATCGCGGGCACGCCGCGCCGCCAGGTGGAGGCCCGCGCCCGCGAGCTGCTCGGTCTGCTCTCGCTGGCCGACCGCGTGGGGCACAAGCCCAACCAGCTTTCGGGCGGCGAGCAGCAACGCGTGGCCGTGGCCCGAGCCCTGCTCAACTCGCCCGACGTGGTGCTGGCCGACGAGCCTTCGGGCAACCTCGACTCGGCCAACAAGAAGGAGCTGCACGACCTGTTCTTCCGCCTGCGCGACCAGTTCGGCCAGACCTTCCTGATCGTCACGCACGACGAGGGCCTGGCCCGCCTGGCCGACCGTACCATCCTGATCCGCGACGGGCGCATTGTCGCGGACGGCGCGGCCTAGGCTTGGGCGGAGGTTTGCCCCCGGACCTGCCTCTTCGGGGGCGCGGAAAAACTTGGCAGGCCTTTCGACTTTCGCGAAATGATGCTATCTTGTGGGAGGTAGCGGCGAAATTGGCCGCGAAGCAAATGGCCGTCGGACCCCAATTAAAGAATCATTCCCATGTGGCTTTTGTATATCGTCATGTTCCTGGTCGCCGGCTTCGTCGCGCTGGCGATGCTGGGTTTCGCGCTTTCGAAGAAGTCTAGCCGGCAGTTGGCGCAGCGTTTCCGGCGCCTGGACGAGGAGTACAAGGACTACGTGGAGCGCTACGTCTCGCTCGAAGTGCTGGAGAACCAGAGCCTGGACCTGAAGCTGGAGGAGATGGTCCGCAAGGCGATGGTGGTGATGCGGCCGAGCCTGGAGGGCATCCTCATGTCGGTCCGGGGCATCGACCAGACGGACATCGACGTTGGCGAGGCCACGCGCTACTTCCCAAACCTGGCGGCCAGGGCGGAGACCATCTGCAACAAGAAGATGCAGATGGATGACGCGATGATGAAAGAGATCGAGGCGGATTTCGAGGAGGCCATTCGGGCGGACCTGATGAAGCGGGCCATGAGCCTGCGATCCGACAACTACTTGGGCTCGTGAGGCTTCTACCGAGATGCTTTCAGACGTGATGGCTCGATTTGGAACGTCTTGGTTTTCGCGTTGAACCCCTACGGGGTTCTGTTTCGCGGCGGTTCTTTGCTCCCCGGATTTCATCCGGGGCTATTGGCATTCAATCCCTTCGGGATTGGCGAAGCAGCCCGCTTTTTTTGCTCCCCGGATTTCATC
>JFJP01037268.1_pt1 | contig 34421 bp, 29 predicted proteins | sample 431651 | NCBI WGS metagenome assembly JFJP01 (sample SAMN02602958, study PRJNA72255) | Microbial mat metagenome, whole genome shotgun sequencing project. | biome: fresh water; feature: sink hole; material: water; isolation source: purple microbial (photo- and chemosynthetic) mats found in... | reverse complement strand
CCAATATCGAAAAGCAACCAAACCTGCAGGGGCAAAATGTATGAAATGATTTGAAACACGAACAATATCGACGAGAATAAATGAAAACAGCAGGTAAATCATAACAATAAAATATGAAAGCCCTGCAAAACTTAATATTTTTGCCAGAACGGGAGGAAGATAATTACCAAAAATCATACTCCCCATCATTGAAACAAAAAGAAAAATAGAAATAATTAGATAATAAATGCGTCCACTTCCAGCAGGTTGCAATGCTTGCCAACCACGTAACAGAACATAACTAAGTAATGAAATCAGAAATATAAAAATAAAAATAAAGAACCCGTATTTCATATTTTGAATAGATAAATTAAAAAAGTTTATTGCTTACTGAAACGAATATTGCCTGAATTTGTTTACAAATATACGAAACTTAACAAATTGAAGTTAAAACAAGAAAGTGCTTAACTTCAAAATGAATCTATTTGCTTAACAACGACCCGGCTAAAAATATAAACTTTTTCTCTAATATTTTACACATCAGCGAAAATTTTTTACCTTTACGCCTTTGGAAAAAACCTGTTCACAATGAAGAATAAAATTATTATTCCCTATATTCTTTTCTTTGTATTGTCCAGCTCCTCAGCTCAAAAAGCGGGTCTTGTTTTAAGTGGTGGCGGCGCGAAAGGAATAATTCATATTGGTGTAATCAAGGCATTGGAAGAAAACAACATTCCTATTGATTATGTTGCCGGAACTTCAATGGGAGCTATTGTAGGAGGCATGTATTCCATGGGATTTTCTCCCGACGAAATGATTTCAATACTCAAATCGGACGATTTTAAGAACTGGTCGTCAGGTGAGATTGAATCCAAATATATTTATTATTATCTCAACTCCGATCCCAAACCAAGTATAATTGATTTTCCATTACGCATCCACAGGTTGGATTCAATCCGATTTAAGCCAAATTTTTTGCCAACTAATCTCATTTCACCTCATCAAATGAATTATGCCTTTGTGACCTTGTTTTCACAGGCAAATGCGGTTGCTGGTGGCAGTTTAGACAAGCTTTTTATTCCGTTTCGTTGTGTCGCTTCCGATATCTATAATAAAGAAACCGTTGTATTCAAGCAAGGTGTTTTAGGTGATGCAATACGTGCATCAATGACATTTCCGTTTGTATTTAAGCCTATTACCATTGATAATAAGCTATTGTTTGATGGTGGTATTTTTAACAATTTTCCTGTGGATGTGATGAGGGAAGATTTTAACCCCGGCATTATGATTGGCAGCAATGTGTCGGGCAAACCTGAAAAACCTGATGAAACGAATCTTGTACTTCAGATTGAGAATATGATTATAAACAGATCAGAACAGATTATCGATAAAACCGAAGGTATTATGTTCGATTTTAAAAATACCGGATTTACAGGATTTGATTTTTCCAGAATTGACGAACTTGTAAAAATTGGCTATGATTCTACTATTCACCACATCGATAAAATTAAAGCCCAAATAACGCGCAGATTACCATTGAGTGAACTGACTGAACGAAGAAAAGAATTTAGGAATAGTTTCCCTGAATTAAAATTTCAAAATGTCAAAATAACCGGAATTGACAGCTTAAAGCGCAGATATATTGAACAGATTTTTCACTATAGAAACGAAGTTTTTACACTTAAGGAATTCAAAGAATCGTATTATAAGTTAATCTCTGACGATAAAATCCTTGAAGTAATTCCTCATGCTGTTTACAATCAGGAAGCCGGAAATTTTGACTTGTATTTAAAAATTAAAATTCGTGACAGGTTAAAACTGGTTCTGGGAGGGAATATTTCTTCTTCAACATCCAATCAGGCTTATTTCGGATTAACTTACCAAAATCTGACTGAATTTGCCCAAACAGCTTATATCGATGCTCAGTTTGGACGAATGTATAACGGGTTTGGAATAGGTTCAAGAATTGAAGCTCCAACCAAGAAAAACTGGTACATGAAATTTTGTGTGGTAGTCCATAACTTCGATTATTTTGAAGGTAGTCGCTTGTTTTTTGCCGACTACCGAACAGCTAATTTTTCGCAATACGAAGCATACACAAAACTCAGTGCCGGCATTCCGCTTACTATGAAAGGAAAAATGGAATTTGGAATTGGTTATGGAGTTTTGACAGATAATTATTCGCAAAATGCAGACACAATAGCATATTCAATGAAAAGGGATAGAAGTCTTTTTACCGTTGGAAGTCTTTTTTGGAGAGTAGAAAGTAATACGCTGAACAGTGGAATGTACGCTTCAAAAGGGAAAAATTATATGGCTTCTTTGCAATTTCTTAATAGCACCGAAAGTTTTAGATCAGTTGTAAACCCTACATTGAACACATCCGGCAAAAATGATAGTTGGGTACAGGTAACAGGCAAAATTGACAATTACGTCCCTATAACACGAAAAATCACTATCGGAACTTATGGCGAAATTGCATTATCTACCCGGCAACTACTTCATAATTACACTGCAAGTGTAATTCAGGCACCTACATTTCGTCCTACTCCACACAGCAAAACTATTTTTAATGAAGCTTTCAGTGCCAATCAATATATTGCCTTAGGAATAAAACCAATTTATAGTGTTAATAATCAGTTACATTTTCGCACCGAAGCTTACTGGTTTATTCCCTATAAAACTATTTTATTAAATCCAAACAAATCCGCATACTATTCTTCGGCTTTTTCATCTACTAAGTTTATGACCGAAACGTCGTTGGTCTTTAATTTTAAGAATGCGTCGGCCGGTATGTTTTTGAACTATTATAGTGCCGGAATCAATCGATTAAATTTTGGTATAAATATCGGTTATTTGCTGTTTAACAATAAATTTATTGAATAATAATTCTGATAAGTTATTCTTTACTATTGTTTTATTTTGCTCATATTTATTACACAAACACCTTGTTTCAAAAACATCACACTCCTTATTTACTTAATTTTAAAGTATTTAAGTAATTTTATTTATTTTCGTAATAGAACTTCAAAACTGTAAAATGAGAAAACAAATTATTTTATTTTTCACACTTCTTTCCATCAGTTCGTGTTTTGCTTTTCCGCGGGTTACAAGGCAAATAATTGATTTTAATCAAAACTGGAAATTTAAGCTCAACGATACAATTGTTTCAGGTTTTGACATTAGGCTTGATGATAGCCAATGGCGCACCTTAAATCTGCCACACGACTGGAGTATTGAATCAGACTTTATGGAAAATTTTCCGGCAACTGCTGGTGGCGGTGCTTTACCCGGAGGTTTAGGTTGGTACCGGAAAACTTTCACAATAAATGAAACAGATAAAAAGAAGCAAGTTTTTATTGAATTTGATGGCGTTTATCGAAACAGCGAAGTATGGGTGAATGGAATTTCGATAGGAAAACGGCCTAATGGCTATGTTTCATTCCGCTATGATATAACACCTTATATTAAAACTGACGCTCAAAACTTAATCGCTGTGCGGGTGGATAATTCAAAACAGCCCAATTCGCGATGGTATTCCGGTTCTGGCATTTATCGCAATGTACGAATGGTTATAACAAATCCTTTACATGTTGATTTGTGGGGTACCTTCATAACCACTCCAAATATTAATACCGATATTACTGAAATTGCTGTAGAATGTACAGTGAAAAATGATTTGGATGAACAAAACAACGTTAAAGTTGAACAGATTTTATATGATGAAAAAAGAAATTTCATTACAAAAACTTCAGGGAATATAATTATTGCTCCACATTCGTCACGCCCCCTTTTGCAAAGTATAATGGTTCCAAATCCGGTTTTGTGGAGTATTGATCAACCATATTTATACAATTTAGTTACCAAAGTATTTGTAAAAGGTTTATTAAAAGACGAGTATGAAACTACTTTAGGTATTCGTTCTATAAATTTTGATGTTGAAAAAGGATTTTTCCTGAACGGGAAATCAGTGAAAATAAACGGAGTGTGTAATCACCACGATTTGGGTGCATTGGGTGCAGCCGTTAATGTACGGGCACTCGAACGTCAGCTCGAAATATTAAAGCGTATGGGTGTAAATGCTATACGTACTGCACACAATCCTCCGGCTCCTGAATTGCTTGAACTGTGCGATCGCATGGGCTTTTTGGTAATGAACGAGGCTTTTGATATGTGGAAAAAACGTAAAACAAAATACGATTATTCATCCGATTTTGATGAATGGCATGAGCGGGATCTTGTTGACCAAATAAAACGTGATAGAAACCATCCTTCAGTAATAATTTGGAGTATTGGTAATGAAGTGAACGAACAATGGAACGATATGCCAGCAGATGAGCTAGATTTTCAACAAGCCAATATTGCGTTGAATAAAAATAAAATAAATTTAACTGCAGGTAGTTTAGGTAAAAATGCTCTTTTGACACGTCATTTGGTTGACATAACAAAAAAAACTGATCCTACCCGACCTGTAACTGCTGCATGCAATGCAACATATGACAACAATCCGCTTTTCAAATCTGAATCATTGGATTTAATTGGATTTAATTATCACGAACATGAATATGAAAAAATCACTACCCGTTATCCCAAAACGCCATTCATAGCTACCGAAACAGTTTCATCTCTTCACACAAGAGGCAATTATGAATTTCCTTCGGATAGTGTTCGTATATGGCCAGTACGTTCGGGAGTGAAATTTGATAAACCATCTCATTTCTGTTCAGCTTTTGATAATTGTAGGACACCCTGGGGTTCTACACACGAAAATAATTTACAAATTATAAAAAAACATCCTCATATTTCAGGGCAATTTATCTGGACAGGGTTTGATTATTTGGGTGAACCTACACCATTTAGTTGGCCATCTCGCAGTTCGTTTTTTGGCATAGTTGATTTGGCCGGTTTCCCCAAAGATGTTTATTATTTGTATCAAAGTGAATGGAGCAACAAAGATATGCTGCATGTTTTTCCCCACTGGAACTGGGAAAAAGGACAAACAATCGATATATGGGCATATTACAACCATGCCGATGAGGTTGAGTTATTTCTCAACGGTATTTCAATGGGTAAACGAAGCAAACAAAATGATGAAATGCACGTAATGTGGCGTGTGAACTTTGAACCCGGCAGATTAAAAGCTGTTTCACGTAAAAATGGAAATGTAGTATATATTCGCGATGTAGTAACTGCTGCAGAACCACAAAAAATACTGTTGACAGTTGATCGCAAAGAAATAAAAGCTGATGGTAAAGACCTTTCGTTTGTAACCGTTGAAATGCTCGACAAAAATGGTTATCCTAACCCACTTGCAAGCCAACTGGTAAAGTTCTCGGTCGAAGGTGAAGGATTTATTGCCGGAACTGATAACGGGAATCAAAATGATCACAATTCGCTTAAAAAACCCGAACGTCATCTTTTCAATGGTAAATGTCTGGCAATTATTCAGCACAATGGGGGTATTGGCGAAATTAAGATGAAAGCAACAGTAGAAGGATTTAAAGATGAAATCATAACTATTCTCTGCAAATAATAAGAGTGAAGTAAAAGTACTGATTTAATTAAAGGATTTAGGTTTAAGTTTTATTTAAACAAAAGTAACCCGAAAGCGACTACACTTTCGGGTTGTTTTTTCTAAATTATTTTTCTTTATTTTCTTTCAAATATTTCATTTCAAGAATAAATGCTGCAAATAAGCTCAGTCCTCCAAATAACAATACCGACGATCCATAAATTACACCTGATATTTCGTAAGCATCATGACTTACATCAATATTCGAGATTGGACCATAAACGTATATCTGACAAATAAAAAATCCAATCAACAAACCTAAGCCTACGCCAATCAATAAACTAGCCACTTTGAGTGTTCCAAAAGCACTACTCCCCGAACTTTTCAAAGGAAACGAGAATTTGTTCTCAATCATCGACGCATCAAATTTTTCGCCGATTTTGTCAATAATTGAAAGACGTTCTTTTTTGCGCACGAATAATTCAAATAATTTGTAAATTCCCAAGGTTACAATTCCTACAACCAATGGAATAGAAATAAAGTCCATCATAATTTTTTTTTTTTAAAGTAAATAATTTCTTTCTTTGTACAGTTTGACGCTTAGTTATCAAAATGGTTACAATAAATGAAAGTTTTTTTATATTTAGACCCTTTTCTGTAACCAAACAATAATAATTGCGTCTATTAAAATATATGAATAATCAGGACGAAATAATATATATAAAGCGGATACTTGATGGAGAGACGAATTTGTTTTCGTATTTTCTTGATAGTTACAGCAACGCTATATATTCGTTAATTTTGCCCATTGTTCGTATTAAAGAAGATGCTGAAGAATTAACACAAGATACTTTTCTGAAAGCATTTCGCAAGTTGCATTCTTTTAAAGGTGATTGTAGTTTCTCTACCTGGTTGTATCGAATTGCTTATAATACAGCTGTTTCAGCAACCCGTAAGCGGAAAATAATATTCCCGATTATAGATGACGCTACTTTAGAAAACGTAGTTGCTGACGATTTAGATGCAATTTTTGAAAAAGATCAAGATGAAAATCTATTGTTAAAATTGGAATTGGCAATTGATAAACTGAATACTGAGGAAAGAACGTTGATAACACTTTATTATATGGAAAATAAATCCATTGCCGAATTAGCCATGGTGTTGGACATTAAACCAGATAACATAAAAGTGAAATTGTTCAGAGTAAGAAAAAAATTATTTGTATTAATCAATACGCAAACATTATGAAACAAGATAAAGCCATTTTCAAAGCTTTGAAATCTCAGCAAATCACTAAGCTTCCTGAAGATTTTAATGAACGAATTATGCAAAAGGTGTATATAGCTTCAGCAAAACAAAAAAAATACAAAACTATACTCACCTATGTACTTATAGCATTTGTATCATTGGTATTAATATCTCTGGCAGTTTTTTTATTGAAGGATTATATAACACTCAACACTTTAATACCTAAGTTTACATTTTCAACCAAATCTAAATCCATTCTTGGTTTTAGTGCATATATCGCCTTTTTGGTTTTGATACTGGTATTTCTGGATGATTATTTCCGAAATTTGCGTGAGAAGCGATTAAATAAAAAGAGTCAATAATTGAATTTTTAAAGATTGCTTTTAAAGAAACTATTTATAATGATTTTTCATAGTTTCTAATCTTTCAACAAATTCTTTTATTGGTTTCAATATCGTAGAATCTTCATAGCCAAAGCGTATTTCGTGTTTAAAACTCCCGTTTTCAACCCGAATCCAGGTATCGCATCCATCAGCACAAACATCGCAGCTATTGATATTTATCGCTCCGAATTTTCTTTGGTCGAATAGCGCCATTAGTTCGTTCCATTCACTTACGGAAGTCTGTTTTGAGATTACTTTCTCCTTTCTGTCGCAAATAGCTCCCAAGGTATAAGTTGTGTTACTTTTGGAAATTACCAAAGAGTCGCTCCCTGCACACCAACCACAAACTGTACCTATGGTGATTTTCATTTCCGGTTTTTCTGTTTCGGACTCGCATGAAATGATAAGCACAAGAACCAAAATCAAAAGAATAAATTTATTGCCTTTCATAAATATCTGTTTTTTTATTTTAGACGGATAAATTATTTTAAACGTTGCATCTTAAATTATAGTTTCTGAATTCTTTTCTTTTCCCGGAAAAAAAATAATTTTATAAATCATTGCTGTATTTGTGTAATTTGAGTGCCTTTGATACAACTTTTTTGGGGAAAAGTGCTCAACATGCTCCACTTTCCTTGGCGAAAGCAACCAATTCAGCCGAATTATGTGATTTTGTTTTATGTATTAAATTGGCTCTGTGCTTTTTGGCAGTTGCTTTGCTTATTCCTAAAGACAATCCGATTTCCTTGTCCGTATTTCCCAGTATGATTAAATAAAGTATTTCCTTTTCGCGTTTGGTAAAGCAACAGTTACATGGCTGGTGGTTTATCCGGTTTATTTCCTTCAACACCGACAACAATTGTTGGTCACAATGTTTGGCTTCGGTAATTTCAAAGCAAACCGACAGAATTCTTCGGGGTGTTGCATCATCGAACCGGCTTAAAACCATGGCATGACTATACATTAACCGATAGGTGTTTTCTCCCTTTGAACGAATGCGATACATATTCGATAGGGTTGCTCCATTTTTGATTTTTTGTACAATTTCAACAGTCTTGGGTATTACTCCTAAATCATCAGGGTGGATCAACTCTTTGTAAAACTCATTGCCCAGCTTTATGATTTCATCCATCGAATAACCGGCTAACTCCAATCCCGATTGATTCATCCAGATTGTTTTAAAAGTATCTGCTCTACCGGATTGTTCGATTTCGTTTATATAAACAAAGGCAGGTAATGAATGTATTACTTCCTGTAGAAATGTTAACTCTTCGATTAATAAACCCAGATTAATATGATGGTTATTATTGTCCATAGTCCTGAATATTTAACAGTTACAAACGCAAATATACTACTTTAGTGGTATTGCTACAAATTTTAAAGTTGTTTATTTTTGTAAAATCATTAACAATTATTTTGCAGAAAAAAACAATTTCCAATAATAAGCATTTTCATAAATGCTTCCTTCCAAAACCAAAGCCTATGGGCTGAGAATTTCATACTTTGAGTTGAGATTTTAAAAAATTGAATTGTCTGGTTTTGAATTATATAAATGTCTAAAATTATGAAATCAAAAATTATTACCTACTTATTTATTATAAGCATATTTGGACTTGTACTGTTACAAACTAATTGCGATTTAATCTTAGATCCAATCGACACTTCCGCACAACTAACTGCCGATACAACCACAGTTAAACAATTTGAAATAATTAGATTGTTTCCTAAGAATATAACTTTAACACAAGAAAGTTATGATGCAACATTTGGTGGCGAAAAAGTACAATTATCAGTAATGCACGATACTCTTATTTTTATGATTCCTGAAATAACTCCTGGAAACCATAAGCTTCTAACCACAATTAAAAAAAATAACTTCTCAATAGATTTCTCAGTTATTGAGAATGATGAAATACAGGATCCAGTGGCTTACCTTAAAGAATTTATTGAAGAAATAACTGATAGTATTAACACCCCAACACTACAAATTGATTCCATTTTCCAATATGAATATGTAGAAAATGACAGTATAAAGAGCGATTATAAAACCTTGAGAGACAGTTTGAATTACTACAAAGAACAATTTCTTAAGTTATCAACAGAAGATCAACAAAAGGTAGTACAAGTTATTGCTGCTAATAAATCAGAAATTAACGACTTAAAACAAAATACAAGTCCTGAGAAAGGTAAATTTTCTTATCAATTATTCAATACAAAGAGTTCTTCTCCCTGTAATTATAATACAAGAGCAGCACAAATGCAATGTCGTATGACTGAGTTTAACAAAATTACTTCATTTATTGATATTATTGCCGATTTAGATATGTTTTCAAAAGTTATTTCATTGGGATTTGGCTTTTTAGAAAAATTACCATTTAATATTTTGTTATTCGATCAACTTAGTAAATTAGACGAACAGTATATTCAGGCTGGAATCATATTGGCATCAATACCTTATCATAATGAATACATTGTTTGCAATTCCCTCCCAACAACTTTTAACAATAAAAAAGATAAAATACATAATATCAATATTGAAGTATGTAACATAAAAAAAAGATATACATCAGGATTAGAATGGGAAAATACATTTGTTACAAATTTATCACATGCAATTATTAGTTGGAATAGAAGTATAATTAATAAAGTTAAATTAAATAAACGAAGATTTCCACTTCAAATAAATCCTTTGTTATTACCCGAAAAATCGATTTTCTTTTCCATTAAAGTTAATAATCAAAACGTAACTTCTTCAATAAAATATGAAAACAAAAACGTTGTTTTAAATTTCTCTACCAATCAGGCAACAACCCAAAAATTTACTTACAGTATTGTCTATAACGATGGATTTTTTATTATTGAAACAGATCCTGTTTCTGCTGAAGTTAAGCCTACTGAACCCTACAGCATCGAAAAAGTATCAGGTGATAATCAAACCAGTGAACTTGGAAAAACATTAACAGACCCCATAAAAGTGATAGTAAAAGATATAAATGGAAATCCATTCCCCGGAGCAAAGGTGAATTTCGCTGCAAATAATGGTGGTTCTGTTTCACAATCACAGGTTAATACAGAAATGGATGGAACAGCAAGTGTAACCTGGAAAATTAATACTAGTGATTTAACACAAACATTAAATGTTACATGTTTTAAAGGAGATGGTTCTCAAGTAATTAATTCACCTGTTTCTTTTACTGCAATTTTCAAACAACCATACAGCATCGAAAAAGTATCTGGTGATAATCAAACCGGGGAACTTGGAAAAACATTAACAGACCCCATAAAAGTGATAGTAAAGGATATAAATGGAAATCCTTTTGCCGGAGCAAAAGTGAATTTCGAAGCAAATAATGGTGGTTCTGTTTCGCAAACTCAGGTTCAAACAGGAACAGATGGAACAGCAAGTATAACCTGGAAAATTAATACAAGTGATTTAACACAAACATTAAATGTTACATGTTTTAAGGGAGATGGTTCTCAAGTAATTAATTCGCCTGTTACTTTTACTGCAATTTATAAACAACCTTATAGTATTGAAAAAAAATCAGGTGATAATCAAACTGGTGAACTTGGAAAAACATTAAAAGAACCTATAAAAGTGATAGTAAAAGATGGAAATGAAAATCCATTTCCCGGAGCAAAAGTGAATTTCGCTGCAAATAATGGTGGTTCCGTTTCGCAATCACAAGTTATTACAGGAGTGGATGGAATAGCCAGTGTTACCTGGACTTTAGGAAGCTCAGATTTAACTCAGAAAGTTAATGTAACCTCATTTTTAGGGGATAATAAAACTCCATTACAAGGCTCACCTTTAGTGTTAACAGCAACAATAAATCTTGATCCAGAACCAATTAGTATCGAAAAGGTTTCTGGAGACAATCAAAAAGGAGAATTCGGGAAACCATTACCCTCTCCAATAATTGGGAAGTTAAAAGATCAATTCGGGAATCCATTCAAAAATGGCAATGTGATTTTTGAAGTACAAAATGGTGGGTCAGTTTCATTTACACAAGCAATAACCGGAATTGATGGGACATTTAGCACCATATGGACTTTAGGTACAATTGACACAAATCAAAGCATTATTGTTAAGGCATTTAGAATTGATGGGACTTCTGCTTTAAAAGGTTCTCCATTAATATTCAACGCATCTGCTTTTCCATGTAATACTACAGAAGATATTAATATATTAAATGGTTATGAATGGGATGTCACTCCTCATAATCCTGTAAGACCTTGGAATAAACTTTCCGGATATGTTAATATACTTCGGCAAGCAGGAAATGCTCCTGGAGCATCTAAAGATTATACTGTATACTGTAATAAAAATATTAAATATATTTATATGCGATATACATCAGCATCGGGTAATTTATTGGAAACCTGGACTAAAGAAATTGTCAATTTAACAAGTTCTTCTTTAATCCTTAAAAACACTTCATCTAGTGTTATAGAAACCTGGTATCCATTTAAATAAATGTGTTTTGATTAATTCTATAATAATTATCAATCATGAAAAAATTAAAGTCCAGAATTTTATTAGTAAGTATTCTACTAATCATTTAACGTACACGCAAACAGGATGAATTTGAAAATATTCCAAAGGGAAAATTTCGATAGCTATCGGGAGTCACTTATCCCTTGATTTATTTTCTTTTTTCTTATCTGTTCAAAAGCCAATCAAAAACATTTTTGTGAATTATGCCGGCTCTACTTTGTGGAAACGAATCGGTTGTTAGTAGAAATTTTGGGTAATTATCTTTCACAGATTCTAATGCTGCAAATTCCCGTGCGGAAGTATTGGCATCCGAAATATCCCACGAAACTTGATAGTATTCTATTTCACCATTGCGATTTTTGACTGTAAAATCAATTTCGCTATACCGAAGAGCACCAGTCCAGATTTTATAACCCCTGCGTAAAAGTTCAAGAAACACAATATTTTCAAGAATATGCCCCCTGTCGGCTGTACGTTCTCGGCCAATAAGCACATTCAAAAATCCCAGATCTACAAGATAGTATTTTTCCTGTGTGGCAAGCTGTTTTTTTCCTTTTATATCGAAACGATTTACACAATAAAAAACAAAACTCTCGACCAAATATCCAATAAATTTCTCCACCGTGGCGTGATGTACGCTTTGATTATCGGCTTTCAACGCTTTGGAAATACTGCCCGGCGACATTTGACTACCGATATTGGCAGCAAGAAATTTTACTACATTGCCAAATGCTCGTTTATCATTAATTTTATGCCGTTGTGTAATATCTTTCTCAATAATGGTGGCATACAATGCTTCGAGATATTCGTAAACCTTATCATATCCCTCTTGCCGTAAATCGATGCCTTTAGGCAATGAAGTTTCATTCACATAATCAAAAAATAATGACTCGTAATTCAGGTATTTGTTATGGGTATCAATGCTCCTGGCTTCTAAGTATTCTGAAAATGAAAATGGTAAAATAGAAATTTCTATATATCTACCACTCAGAAAAGTAGCTAATTCGCCAGATAGTAAATTTGCATTGGAACCGGTGATATATACATCCGTATTTTTAGTTGCATAAAGCCCATCTACCAACTTTTCGAAATCAACAATATTCTGTATTTCATCTAAAAAAATATAATTCAATTTATCCGTTTGTAATTTCGATTTAATTTCAAAATAAAGCAAATCCCAAGACTTATTCAAGAAATTCTCGGGCAATTCAAAATTGTAAAACTGAATTTGTTCAGGCATAACAATTTGAGTTAGTAGGCGATTTCGATACAACTCCAATAGCGTAGATTTGCCCGAACGGCGCAATCCGGTTATTACTTTGATAATGTCTTTGTCTTTGTACGACAGCAGTTTATCAATATACTCTTTTCTTTGTGTCAGATTTATCATAAGGCAAAGATAACATATTATTATCAAAACATGAAATTAATGCAAGTTTTGATAATATAAACATTGGATAAAAAGCGACAAGCAGTTTGACTACGTCAATTTTTAATTCCTAACCGCTTGAAAAACTTCTTTAACTTAACAATCTTTCAAGCGAAAGTCCCGATAGCTATCGGGAGTCGCTTGTCCTATGATTTGTTTTTAAAAACGAAAACGAAAAAAGCTGCAACCCTTGCGGATTGCAGCTTTCTTTCTTATTCCCCTTCAGGGGATTTAGGGGTCGTTCTATTTTTCTTCTCTTGGAGGACGTGGCATCAAGGCTTTGCGTGAAAGCTTGAATTTGCCTGTTTTCTGGTCAATTTCAAGCAATTTTACATCAATCATATCGCCTTCTTTGATTCCGGACTGATCCATGGTTTCGATGCGTTTCCAGTCGATTTCCGAAATATGCAATAAACCTTCCTTGCCAGGCATAAATTCAACAAATGCACCATAAGGCATTACTGATTTTACTTTCGAAGGATATGTTTCACCAATTTCAGGAATAGCAACAATGCCTTTAATTTTAGCAATGGCAGCATCTATAGCTGTTTTATTGTTAGCGGCAATTTCCACACGTCCCTGATCTCCGATTTCTTCAATAGTAATCACAGCACCGGTTTCAGCCTGCATATTTTGAATAATTTTTCCACCAGGTCCAATTACAGCACCAATCATTTCTTTTGGTATCATAATAACAATAATTCGTGGAGCATTGGGTTTCATATCGGCACGTGGAGCTTCCAGTGTTTCCTGAATTTTGCCCAAAATGTGCATACGACCTGCTTTTGCCTGATTTAATGCAGTTTCAAGAATTTCGTATGAAAGTCCATCCACTTTGATATCCATTTGAGTTGCAGTAATGCCGTCTTTTGTTCCGGTAACTTTAAAGTCCATATCACCTAAGTGATCTTCGTCGCCCAAAATATCCGAAAGTACAGCAAAGTTTTTGCCTTTATTTTCAGAAATCAGTCCCATGGCAATACCCGAAACCGGTTTCTTGATTTGAACGCCAGCATCCATCAATGCCAATGTCCCGGCACAAACTGTAGCCATCGATGATGAACCGTTCGATTCCAAAATATCAGAAACCACACGTACAACGTAGGGATAATTTTCAGGTATCATGTTTTTCAAAGCACGTAAAGCTAAGTTACCGTGACCTACTTCGCGACGACCAACACCACGTGATGCCCGAGCTTCGCCAGTAGAAAATGGTGGGAAGTTATAGTGCAACAAGAAGCGTTCTTTACCGCGAATCAAGGCTTCGTCAACCAATTTCTCATCCATTTTGGTTCCCAATGTAACAGTTGTCAACGATTGAGTTTCGCCACGGGTAAATACAGCTGAACCATGAGTTCCGGGTAAGTAATCAACCTCACTCCAAATGGGGCGAATTTCTGTTGTTTTACGACCATCGAGGCGTTTGCCCTCATCCAAAATAGAACGACGCATGGCTTCTTTTTCTACTTCGTGGTAATACTTACTGATTAATCCTTTTTTCTCAGCAGCAACTTCAGGTTCCAAAGCAGCGATATATTCTTCTTTTACCGCTTTGAAATTATCCATACGTGAATGTTTGTCAGTATTGCACGAAGCAGCTACAGCATATACTTTATCGTAGGTTTTAGCCCAAATATCTTTTTTCAGATCTTCGTCATTTTCTTCGTGGCAATAGGTGCGCTTTACCGTTTTACCTACTGCTTCCATCAATTCAATCTGCGCCTGACATTGAACTTTGATAGCTTCGTGAGCTACTTTCATAGCAGCCAACAAATCATCTTCGCTCACTTCTTTCATTTCGCCTTCTACCATCATGATATTATCAAGTGTAGCGGCAACCATGATTTCCATGTCGGCAGATTCTAATTGTTCGAAAGTTGGATTCACAACAAACTGTCCATTGATACGTGCTACACGTACTTCAGAAATTGGACCGTTGAAAGGAACATCCGAAACAGCAAGTGCAGCCGAAGCAGCTAAACCTGCTAATGCATCAGGCATATCTACACCATCGGCTGAAAACATGGTAACAGTAACAAAAGTTTCAGCATGAAAATCATCAGGGAACAATGGGCGCAAAGCGCGGTCAACGAGGCGTGAAACTAGAATTTCGTAATCCGAAGCACGACCTTCGCGACGAAGGAAACCACCCGGGAAACGACCTGAAGAGGCAAATTTTTCTTTGTATTCTACCGAAAGCGGCATAAAGTCCGATCCGGGAACAGCATCCTGAGCCGAACAAACTGTGGCCAACAGCATGGTATCGCCCATGCGAACCATTACAGATCCATCAGCTTGTTTAGCCAATTTTCCTGTTTCAATTGAGATGGTACGTCCATCACCGAGTGTGATGGTTTTTGTAACTACGTTCATAAAATTACATTTTTCTTTTTAAACTTATTAATTTCGGGCACAAAGATACAATTTAATTTGCAAAAAATCACTTAACTGTCGCTAAATAAGCTTACTCAACATTTTGTTGAATTCAATAAATACAAAAAACCGCAATCTGTTGATTGCGGTCTGCTTGCTTTAAATATTTTGATTGTTTTTCTTTTTTGGCAGTCTCCCGTTTTTTTTCAAGGCCTGATCCAGAATATACAAAATCTGACCATTGGTGCTGCGAAATTCATCTGCAGCCCATTTCTCTACGGCATCCATTATTTCAGAATCTATGCGTAGCACAAAACTTTTATTTTTTGATTCTTTTGCCAACTCTTAAATGGTAAATTGTAAATGTGAAAATAGTAAATGAATTTATTGATGTAAGGTCCCTGAATTAACAACAGGTTGTACCCCTTCTTCGCTACACAAAACTACGAGTAAATTACTTACCATCGCTGCTTTTTTATCCTCATCGAGATCAATAATATTTTCGTCCGACAATTTTTTCAATGCCATTTTTACCATGCCCACAGCACCTTCAACAATTTTTTCACGGGCTGCAATAATGGCATCCGCTTGCTGACGACGAAGCATGACAGCTGCAATTTCGGGTGCATAAGCAAGGTAATTGATGCGAGCTTCAACTACTTCAATTCCTGCAATTATTAATCGTTCGTTAATCTGAGTTTCAAGAATATTGTTCACTTCTTCACCTCCCGAACGAAGTGTTAATTCTGTTCCATCATCAGTTCCTGTATGATCATAAGAATACATTCCGGCAACATATCTTAATGCCGAGTCCGATTGAATTTTTACAAAATGCTCATACGCTTTCATTTTTTGACCTACATTATCAATGATTGGGGAGCCAGGAACAGTAGTCGTCATAGAAGCATTATCAATATCGAAAGATGCCTTGTAAGTATCGGCCACACGCCAAACAACTACCAGACCAATCATAATAGGATTACCGGTTTTATCGTTTACTTTGATGGGATCAGCATCAAGGTTTCGTGCACGTAAGGTCAGTTTTTTCTTGGTGTAAAAAGGATTCACCCAGAAAAATCCGTTTTCCTTCACGGTTCCATCATATTTTCCAAAGAAAATCATTACCCGGGCTTCGTTTGGTTCAATTTGCATAAAACCTCCCCAAAACAAGCTGTTCAGAATAAACAACACTACATCAGCAACTATAATTAATACAGTAAGTGATGTCGAAAAAGACTGGTTAACTGTCCAAATAAACAGTACCACAATACCAACCAAAAAGAGTAAATTGAATAGTAACATCGGGATGCCCTGAAGCTTTACTCCGTTAAAAATTTCTTCTTTTGTTTTCATGACAATTTTAATTTATAATGATATTATTTTGATATCACAAAGATAATATAGAATTATCTAAATATCAAAACTTTTTCTTCTTTTTTTTGAATCCGGTTTAATTATTTTAGTAAATTTTATTTTGGGGGCTTATATTTTATCGATTATCTTTGTGTTTTTTTTAAATCAGGTTTGAAAAATCTCACAATAACAAAAAAATGACCTGATTTATTTTAATTCAATTCAAATATTTAAACTCGATTTTTCGGCTGCAAATTTAATTCAATAATGAAGAAACTTATCATTTTTGATCTGGATGGTACATTACTCGATACCATTGAAGATTTGGCTAATAGCGTAAATTACGCTTTGCATCAACACAATCTTCCAACCCATCCAGTTGAAGCCTATAACTTTTTTGTGGGCAACGGAGTAAATAAATTACTTGAAAGAGCACTTCCTGAAAACCTTCGAACTGCTGATAATGTGGCGATGATAAAAGTTGATTTTATCAAACATTATTTTGCAAATGTTGACCAATTCACAAAACCTTATCCAGGAATATCTGATTTAGTAAAAAAATTGAGTGAAGAAAGCTATCTCCTGGCAGTAGCCTCAAATAAAGTGCACAGTGCTACAGTTGAATTAGTCGAAAGGTTTTTCCCCGAAATTAGTTTTTTAAAAATTCTGGGCCAACGCGAAGGTTATCCGGTAAAACCCAACCCGGGTATACTGGAAGAAATAATTGAAAATGCTGGTGTAAATAAATCGGAAGTACTTTATATTGGTGATTCTGGGGTTGATGTTGCGACAGCTTACAATGCAAAAGTCCCTTTTGTGGGAGTTCTTTGGGGTTTTCGTCCTCGCAAAGAGTTGGAAGAAATTGGAGCAACAACTTTTGTTCAGAACACAGAAGAATTATATGATTTAATAATTGTGTAAATGATGATTTGTAAATGAGAAAATAAGAAAATAAGAAATTGAGTCACATTTGCAAACAGGAACTACACAGCAATATATTATGATTTAATTAATGCGTCATTCTTTTCTCAGTAAAACAGTGTTGAAAGTGAAAAAAATGAACAAAAAATAACCCTTGAAATAACAAAAAAAAATAAAGTAATACAGAATAAAAAAATTCCGTATTACTTTATACAAATTATTTTTGATGATTAAATATCACTGAATAGAGTCTAATAGCACGTTTGTCTCATCATGTGATAATTGAACAGCATTTGTTTTAATAATATACTGAAAAGGAATATATATTAATGCCTGCACATAACATAATGTTCTATCTTTAGTAAAGGCCAAACGTAATTTTACACCTCTGTCAAAAGCGTTTTTAAGTTTCTTAACTTCACTATAGTCACCTGAAGTTATGATATTTACTAATTTATCACTTTCCTGTTGATCAAAAAAAACATTTTTAAAAACAATATTCTGATTTGTTTTAGAATAGACATAGGATGTTGGAAGTATCATTATGGTTATGAATCCCCATAATATAAAAATTAACGAAAGCATAATCATCAAGGGTTGATCAAAACTATATGCTGAAGCTGGCAGCATATTTGGTATAAAAATGCATATAATCGCAATTAGTATCAAAAGTATTCCTTTCAACGGTGATTCTTTTACTTTTTTTACTTCATTTTTTTCCATGCTATCTAAGGTTTTTTCAAGAGAAATATAGTTATTTTGCATAAAATCCTGTAAAATTAAATCGCCTGTAAAACATAGATATTATGTTCACAAACTAAGATTTTTAAATTGTTTGACTTTTTATTATTGGAGAAAAAATGCCCAATTAAGGAGCATAAGAATTGGGGAAAAATCAAATCAGAATTTTACAGAGAAAGAAAAGATAGAACCCGATGGATTCTTTTTGAGTGAGTTGTTTTATAAAATCTATTCCGGACGAATAAATTTTTTGTAATGAAAGTTGTAGGCAGTGGTTTCTGCGAAAAGTATTAGTGTCATCCAGAGTACGTTCCTGAATTGATTGTGACTCAACAAAAATTCGTAATTCCGGATTGCCGGATTGCCTTAATGGAAGTTTGTGCTGTGAGAAACACTCATTGTCTGTCGATAAATCATATTTTTTTTCAGTATCAACGTGAACTGATGTATTAGAATCAATTTTGGGTTGGTCCAAATTAACAGTTGTCACTCCTATCAGTAGTGAAACTGCCAAAATGCAATATTTAAAAAATTTTTCCAATGCGTTAATTTTTAATTTTGGAAAAAAGTTTCTATTTTGATAGAAATTAGAATGGTTTAAAGCCAATAATCTCCCTCACTTCACGAATGGTTTTAGCGGCACTTTCATGTGCTTTTTCGCGTCCAATACGAGCAGCATTGGAAACATATTTTTCATCGGCTGAAATAGCTTTAATCTTCTCACGCATAGGTTCTGTAAAAGCTATCATATCCACAGCAAGTTGCTTTTTCATATCTCCATACCGAATCTGACAAGTATTATACATTTCGTCGAAATAATTGTAAGTTTCAGGAGATGAAACAACCTTCATTAATTGAAATATATTTTTAATTACATCAGGTTTATCCTGATTTTGAATAGTTGGTCCACTATCAGTCACAGCTTTCATTACTTTTTTTCGAATTATTTCAGGTTCGTCTGAAAGGAAAATGGCATTACCCTCGCCTTCCGATTTTCCCATTTTTCCTGTTCCGTTCAGTCCCGGAATTTTCACAAGTTCTTTTCCAAAGTTAAATGCTTGTGGTTCGGGAAAATAATCCACATTGTACATGCGATTAAATCGATTACCGAACTGTCGGGTCATTTCGAGATGTTGTTCCTGATCTTTTCCAACAGGGACTTTGTGTGCCCGATGAATTAATATATCAGCAGCCATTAAAGTGGGATAAGTTAAAAGACCGGCATTTACATTCTGAGGTTGCTGACGGATTTTATCCTTGAACGATGTGCAACGTTCAAGCTCACCAATGTAAGCATTCATATTTAGAAACAAATAGAGCTCAGCAACTTCGGGCACTTCGCTCTGAATATAAAGTGTCGATTTTTCAGGATCGAGACCGGCTGCAAGATATTCTACTAAAACCTGACGAACATTTCCATGTAAATCACTTGGTGTGGGGTGTGTGGTGAGCGAATGATAATCGGCAATAAAAAAGAAGCAATTATGATGATTTTGCATTTCAACAAAATTGCTCAGCGCACCGAAATAATTTCCGAGATGTAAATTTCCTGTAGGCCTTATGCCGCTTAATACTGTTTCCATAACCCCTAGCCCCTAAAAAAGGGACTGTAATATTATTGTTTGTTTATGTTTTCTTTAAATTTCTCCTTCTCAGATAAAAAGTCTTCATCTTATTCCCCGCAATTAATCCCGTCCCGATAGCTATCGGGATATCGGGAGGGGCCAGGGGTTTACTCTATAGGAATCGTTCTTTTAATACGTTGATCGAGCGAAGTAAGTGTTTCGGTAGAAGCGACACCCGGTATTTCCTGAATTTTGCCATTAAGTAACTGCATCAAATGTTCATCATTCTTGGCATATAGTTTAATCAAAATGGTATAATGTCCCAACGTATATTGCGATTCTACAATTTCGGGTATTTTTTCGAGTTCGTTAACTACAGCTTTATACATCGAACCTCGTTCTAAAGTTATTCCGATATAAACACACATTTGGAAACCAAGCATTTTATGATTTACCGTATAGCCGGATCCGGTTATAACATCCATATCAATAAGACGTTGTACACGCTGGTGTATAGCAGCCCTTGAAACACCGCACTCTTCAGCCACATCTTTAAAAGGCATTCTAGCATTTTGTGTAATGATACGTAAAATTTTCCGGTCCAACTGGTCAATTTTTTCCATGATCTTGTTTTTAAATTATCATTTGGGCAACAAAATTAATCAAAACAAATGGGAAATAAAATAATTACCTTACAAAATTTGCTGTTTTATTAATAATAGATAGAAATTTGACTTCTTTTTTGCTTTTTTTAAATAAAAACAGCCAAAGTAAAAAACTCTGGCTGTTTAAAAAAAAATAACTTGTATTTTATTTTTCAATCCCCAATAATTCTACTTCAAAAATTAACATCGAGAAAGGTTTGATATTTCCTTGTTCAGCCTGCCCGTAAGCCAATTCCTGAGGAATATATAATTTGTATTTCGAACCAACTGGCATTAATTGCAATGCTTCAGTCCAACCTTTAATAACTTGATTTACCCCAAAAGTTGCGGGTTCTCCACGGTCTACAGAACTATCAAATACAGTTCCATCAATCAATGTACCATGGTAATGTACTTTAACACTGCTTGTGTCTGATGGAAGTGCACCTGTTCCTTTTTTGATTACTTCGTATTGAAGACCACTTGCAGTAGTAATAACACCGGGTTTGCCTTTGTTTTCAGCCAGAAAAATTTCGCCTGCTGTTTTGTTTCCTTTAAATTGATCAGCCATTTTTGCTTGCTGACGTTTCTGCATGGTCGATTGAAGATAAGCTTGTGCTTCCTGAGCAGTCATTTGAATATTAGAACCCTTCAAACCATTTACCAGCCCTTGTTTAATCATTTCAATATCTACTTTTAGCGCAGAATCACCCATAAGTCCTGATTCTTTTTGTTCTTTAAGGGCTGTACCGATTTTTGAACCCAATTCTGCAATTTCGGTGTATTTTTCATCTACATTTTTACCTTTCATACCTTCTTCAAGACCTTTGAGCAAAGATGCAATTTTTATTTTTACTGAGTCGGCGTTTGCTGAGTCGGCTTTTAAATAATAATTTTTTATTCCATTTCCGTTAGCTAGTCCGAAGGCATAATTCAAACTATCAAGTTGAGTTTTTAGTGATGGAAGTTGGGCTTTTTCACTATTACATGAAGTGAATGTAAATGCAGCTATTATAATGACTGCAAAAAATATATTAAGCTTTTTCATTTTTGTTTTTTTAATTTAATTAATTGAACTTTTTGATGATATTAATTAGCTATGATTGTATCGGTAGTAACTGCAGGTTGTGATACTTGTTGCCCCGATTTTTCTTCCTGTATAGCTTTCATTGTTTTAGTCAGATATGGTTCTGCGTCAAATTTATTCATGCCTTCTTCAAAATCATAAAGTGCATTAATCAAACCTTGTCTTACAAGTAATTGATTAAACGCAATTGAAGTTTCTCCTAACAACCCATCTGTCATTTGTTGTTTAAATGAATTTCCAAATTGAAGTCCTAACTGAAATATTTCATCTTTATTATCAGCTATTTCCTTACCTTCTTCAGTCTCTATGGTGGCTTTATCAAGACCTTCGAGTAATAATGCTACTTTTATTTTGAAAGTATCAGGATTAACTTTATAGGATTTCAAATAGAAATCATTAATAATTTTTCCGTTTGCCAAACCAAAAGCATAATTTAAACTATCTGCCTGTGTTTCTAATTTAGGTAGTTCAGTTTTATCTTTATTACATGATGTAAAAGTAAAAGCTATTACCAAAATAAGTGCAAGTAATATATTAAGTTTTCTCATTATTGAATTTCTTTAATTTATAATGAATTATTGAGCAGGTACTGAATCTGGAAATGCAGGTGGAGGAGCTTGCTGACTCATTTTTTTCTCCTGAATACTCATCATAGTTGTACGCATAAATTCTTCAGCCTGTTCGGGCGTCATGCCTTCCTTGAAATCATTAAGGGCGTTTACTAATCCCTGTTTTACTAGCTCAGAGTTAAATACCAAAGTTGAATCGCCCATCAAACCCTGTTTCTTCTGTTGTTTAAATGATGTCCCGATTTGAAGTCCCAATTGATACATTTCATCTTTATTCACAGAGCCCTTATATGCTTTGTCCAATGCTTTCATCAACTCAATTATTGGTTGATCGGTTGAATCATTTTGCATATAATAACTTTTGATTCCATCTCCGTTAGCCAAACCTAGTGTGTAATTAAGACTGTCGTTTTCAGTACTCAATTTTACTTCTTTAGGTTCAAATTTATTACACGAAGTGAATACTAAAATGGCAACTAAAGTCACCATTGAAAAAATACTTTGTTTTTTCATTTGTTTGATAATTAATTTATTAAAAAATATTTACTTTTTCTTTACTGTTTTTGTAGTTGAATTTTGTTTTCCTTTTTTTACATCTTTTATTTCTGATGCTTTTTCTTTATTATCGATGATCGGAGCTTCTACAAAAGGTTTAATATCGATTAATTCAACATCAAAAATTAATGTTGCAAATGGTGGAATTACACCTCCTGCTCCCTGATCACCATAACCCAATGTATAGGGAACAAAAAATTTGTATTTTGAACCAACACTCATTAATTGTACTCCTTCAGTCCAACCTTTAATCACCTGATTTAGTGGAAATTCAATCGGTTCTCCCCTATCTACAGAACTGTCAAATTTTGTTCCGTTAATAAGCGTCCCTGTATAATGAACTTTTACCGTATCTTGAGCTGATGGTTTTTTTCCTTCGGCAGGTACCAGTACTTTATATTGTAAACCCGTAAGTGTTACATTTACCCCTTCGGCAGACATGTTCTGAGCTAAAAATTTTTCTCCTTCAGCTTTTTTTAGATCAGTTTCTTTGGTTTGGGCTTTGGTTATGTAATTTTTAAAGTATTCGGTGGCAGCTTCTGAAGTCATTAGCGCAGAGTCACCTTTCATGGCAGTTGAAAAGCCTTTAATCACAAGATCAACATTAGAAAGACCTCCGGGAATTCCTTTCAGGTTTTTTGCAAAATCGTTTCCGACATTAATTCCTAATGCATAACTCATAGAGTCAACTTCGTTTAAGAAAATTTTTACATTCTCAACAACGGGTTGTTTTTTTGATTTTTTAATTTTCTTCTCTTTGGCTTCAGCCGATCCGAAAACAATGCTCAATGTTATGAGCAATAATACTGTTTTTTTCATCTGTTAATAATTTGTATTTTTATTATTTTGTTAACGACAGAAATTTTTCTGCTTACCTATTTTCTGATTTATTTTAAACTATTTCTAAAAGTTCTACTTCAAAAATTAAAGTTGTATGAGGTCCGATTTGCTTTCCGGCTCCCTGAGCACCGTATGCTAGTTCAGATGGTATATAAAGTTTCCATTTTGAGCCTACAGGCATCAGTTGTAATGCTTCTACCCAACCGCTTATGACTTGAGTAACTCCAAAAGTGGCAGGTTCGCCGCGTACTACCGAACTGTCAAACACATCTCCTTCTATTAATGTGCCATGATAGTGAACTCTAACTTTATCTCTTGATGTTGGGATTTCCCCAGTACCCTGAGTCAGAATTTCGTATTGTAATCCACTTGACAATGTTATTACTTCAGTTCGTTTACTGTTAGCTTCTAAAAAATCTTTTCCTTGTTGTTGTGCTCCTTCGGCTCCTTTTGACTGTAATTCCTGAAAGAATTCGTTAATTAATGCCTGTGCTTCCTGATAACTTATTTCGGGTTCATTCTGCTCTATTACATCCTGAATCCCTTTAATTAATTTAGTATAATTCAGGTTGTTAATTCCACTGCTTAACAAATTATTTCCTAAACTCAGCCCTAAAGCGTAACTTATTTTCTCCATTTGGTTTTAATTTCTTAATTTTAAAAACGAGTGCAAAGATAGCTGATTTATTGGATTATAGCATGTTAATTTTTCAAAATTATCTGGTAGTTAGCACAATGGGAAGTTTTTTTATTATTTTTTGCCCGTTTAGAGGATTAAAGGCTTCAAAATAAAGCACATATATTCCCGCATTTGCAATTGCACCTTTTTCAGTTCTACCATCCCAGGTAATATATCCTTCGGATGACAAAAGAATGTTTGAAGCAAGTCGTAAAATTTTTTCTCCAACTGAATTTAAAATTATTACATTAGCTACAAAACCATTTGTATTAGTTTTGTATCGGATAAAGCAGACATCATCTACACCATCCATGTCTGGCGAAAATGCTTCAGGATCAACCCATACTAACTTTTCATCTGATTCTATATTTTCTATTTCGCGATATTGTGAGTTTTGATAGCCCGGAGTTCCGAAGTTTACTTCTGAACCCGCTGAGTGCCATGATTTTTGACTTTGTGTTTCCAAAAAAGGATTTATTTTCTCCAAAGCAATTCCTTTTGGATTTTTGACTAAAATATGATGCCATTCAGTGTTGTAATTCAATTCATCATAAATTGTATCTTTATCACCATTACACAATACAATTATTGCACTTTGATTATTTAAAGTAGCCCAGGGCATTTTAATAATTTTAATCGATGAAGGTAAACTAAAGTATTTTCTAAGGGAATCAGCATCTGAACATATAGCAAGATAAGATTTTGGGGCAATAAAAAATTGTTCAGGTATTTTATTGCCGCTGTTCAGTGTTCCATCGGTTTTTCGGGTTGTAAATAACAATTCTGAAATACTAAGCACCTTGGAAGATTTATTGTAAATTTCTAAATACTCAACCGAATTTTCAGGGTTTTCAAACATAATTTCGTTAAATACCAAATCTCCCATTTCAATTGGTTCTGGAATTCCGGTTGTTATGGATTTTTGTGCCAATTCGTTTGCTGACAGATCAGTTAATCCTGTTACCGACAAGGTATAAATCTCTCCTTTCTGAAAAACAGTTCCAAATTTGAGTAAAACTGATTTACTGTCTGTACCTATCTGAACAACTGTGGGCACTCCAATCCCCTTATCAATTTCGAATTGAGCATTGGAAAATTTCATTCTTTCTGAAAAAGTTAGATTCACTTTATCGGGCTCTTCAATCCTGATAGAATTAAATTGTGGTGCATTAGTATCCGGAGCTTTGTCGCCAGTTACAAGTATATCATCGAAAAAATATGATAAACCCGTAGTTGATGTATTTGAATATAATAACCCAAAATAACCAGAGTTACTGACAACAGTATTTTGAACTTTCCCTTCCAAAAAATATTCAGTTTCTGTTATCAATTTACTATAAAGTTCGAAATTTCCATTAGAATCGCGTTTAACTTTAACTTTTATCTCAACTGGATTTCCATCTGTTCGCTTATCTGTTCCATCAATTATTTTTGTCTTCTTTAATCCCTGTTGTAAAAATAATGAAACTTCATCATTTGTACCACCCACCTGAACATAATAACCATTAAGCTCGTTATTTATATCATTAACATCGCTGGCAATATAAACTGAAGCAAAATTTGAGGATGATGTGGTGTATGTAATTTTTAAATTGCATTCCCATTCTGCATTTACTATCGCCTCCGAAGGTGTAAAAAGATAAGATATTGAAGTTGCTGTTGCACTGGACTGGAGTTGGCCAAAACTATTGATTATAAAGTTTTGATTAATTCCTGTCCAAGTTGGATTTTTTGTAAAATCACCATCTGTAAATGACTCATTTACCTGTGCGTTTATAAATAATGGAATAAAAAACAAAAAAAACAAAACAGGTGTTTTCATAATTTTGATAATTCTATTAAAATGAATTACTTTTGTAGAAAAATTAAAACAAAGTTTTTACTGTTATATTTTTGAATTACAAAGATATAAACAATTGGCAATAATACAATAATCAAATAATAACTACCCCCATTTCTATTGTAGTAACACAAATGGGGAAAAAATTTTTAAACAATGAGAGTAGCAATTGTTGGTGCCAGTGGCGCCGTTGGTCAGGAATTTTTAAGAGTATTGGCCGAAAGAAATTTCCCGTTAACTGAACTGAGTCTTTTTGGTTCATCTCGCAGTGCGGGCAGTGTTTACGATTTCAAAGGTGAAAAATTCACCGTAAAAGAGCTTAAACATGGTGATGATTTTAAAGATTTCGATTTAGTATTTACGTCTGCAGGTGCTAGCATTTCGAAAGAATATGCAGAAGACATAACCAAATTCGGAGCAGTAATGATTGACAATTCATCTGCTTTCAGAATGGATACTGATATACCATTAGTTGTTCCGGAAGTGAATGCCGCCGATGCCAAAGTTCGTCCACGTGGCATTATTGCCAACCCAAACTGTACAACAATTCAGATGGTGGTTGCATTAAAAGCTATCGAAAATTTGTCGCATATCAAACGTGTACATGTATCAACATATCAGGCCGCTTCAGGTGCTGGCGCAGCAGCTATGGACGAACTTGAACTACAATACAAACAAGTTTTGGCCGGCGAACAAGCTACAGTAAGCAAATTTGCTTACCAACTTGCTTATAACCTTATTCCACAAATCGACGTTTTTACCGATAATGGTTATACCAAAGAAGAAATGAAAATGTACCACGAAACACGCAAAATCATGCATTCTGATATCGAAGTAAGTGCTATGTGTGTCCGCGTTCCAGCGCTTCGTGCTCACTCAGAAAGTGTATGGGCCGAAACTGAAATACCGCTTAGTGCTGAAGAAGTACGTGCAGCTTTCGAAGTAGCTCCAGGTGTTGATGTAATTGACAATCCAGCAGAAAAAAAATATCCAATGCCATTATTCCTATCTGGCAAAGATCCGGTACATGTAGGACGAATTCGTAAAGACATTTCAAATCCAAATGGAATTACATTTTGGTGCGTAAGCGATCAGATAAAAAAAGGAGCCGCACTTAATGCCGTTCAAATTGCTGAATACTTAATAGCTGAGGGAGATATTAAATAAATTTATTCAAATTCTATTTACAATTTAAAAGCCCCGATTTCAAATTTGAAGTAGGGGCTTTTTTTATTTGTAAATGGTTAATATTCTAAGTATTTATCATTTTACCACTAGGCTGTACCGCTAAGTTTACCAAGAATGCACCATTTATCATTATATATGACAATGATATACAGCATATTACAAGCTTTTTAATACAACATTAAAATTTTTCTCATTATTTAAATTGCATTTGTAACACGTTCAGTAACTATCATGTAATAACGTGCAAAGTTTTCGTCTTTCATATGCTGAACAAGGTCTTTTTGCCATTTAGCAGCTTCTTCCGAAAGTGCCATTAGTTTTTTGTTATTCTCAAGATGTTCTGGTTCGCCTTTTTGAAATTTGGCCATTTGATGAAAATCCTCCAGCCAATTTTCATATTTGTCCATAAATATTTTTTGGGTCTCAGTTAGAATAAATTTTTCCTTTTGTTCTTTAATAATTTCAACAACTCCTGTAATACCAGCTCCCGCTACTGCAGTTGCTCCAGCGATTAATCCAAGCTTTTTTAAAAATTCGCGTCTTTTTTAATTCATATGCATCCATATCAAATTAGTTTAAATAGATTGTTAGTAAGAATAAACGTGTTTGTAGAGCTATAGTTCATTTAAAAAAATGTCAATAAAAATTATTCAATCTTTAGTGTTAAGGCAAAACTAAGTTCTCTACCATTAAGTAAAATTGAATCAGGAATAATTTCAATCCTTATGTTTTTGCGTAATTTTGCATATAACTTTAACCTATCGTATATTTGATAATATACAGGATTAGCTAAACCTTTTAAAGTCGCTGAAATAAGCTTTGTAAAATCACGAACACCTGCGCTATTGTTTTTTGCTGCAATATCCGAAAACACTAGCATCTCAATATAATCTTGAATTTTATTTGCTTTATAAAGTATTTCGTTTGATACAGGATTTGGATTTAAATCGATTTGCTGTATTAAATATTCATCAAAAGTTTTTATTCTACCTGAAAATGCTTCCACAGCTATTTCTGCTAATAACTGAAAAAAATCAGGATGGATTAATTGCAAATTTTGTTGTTGGGCTTTATTTTCGAAACGCACAAACTGAAGTTGATATGCATTCTTTATATCATTTATAGTTGAAAGATTACAGTCGTCACAAATTTTATAAATCAGATCATATGTTGCAAAAACAACATTTTTTAACACAATGAATTCCCGATTTTCAGCATCAAAGGAAGTTTGAATATTTGGATTGTAGAATGACATTAAGTTTATATTATAGATTGATTACAAAGACTTTGAAAAACAAACACAAATCTATACAAATAGTATGGAATAAAAGTAAAACATTTTAGAGTAATATAAAAAAGTCAGCATAAATATATAACTTTGCAGCCCAAAACATTAAAGATTAAATCATTGTTATTATTACACTATTTAGAGATAAATAGTAAATGGTAAATAAATAAAAAGTAAATTACAGAATGGATTTCAACTACGATGTTATCGTTATTGGTGCAGGTCATGCCGGAAATGAAGCTGCGTGTGCTGCTGCAAATATGGGTTCAAAAACCCTTCTTATAACGATGGATATGAACAAAATCGGACAAATGAGCTGTAATCCTGCTGTAGGTGGAATTGCTAAGGGTCAAATTGTACGAGAAATAGATGCACTAGGCGGTCAAATGGGCATTGTTACTGACCGTTCAGCCATACAATTCCGAATGCTTAACCGATCAAAAGGCCCTGCAATGTGGAGTCCACGTAGTCAGAGCGATCGACATAAATTCATTGAAGAATGGATAAAAATAATAAGCAGTACAGACAACCTCTATGTTTGGCAAGATACGGTTACCGAATTAGTTTTTGAAAATGGTGCAGTTACAGGAGTTATTACAGCTTTAGGTGTTGAAATAAAAGCAAAGGCAGTAGTGTTAACTGCTGGTACGTTTTTAAGTGGATTAATGCATTTTGGTAAAAATCAATTAAAAGGTGGTAGAATTTCTGAGCCTGCTTCATATGGTATTACTGAACAATTAAAAGGTCTGGGTTTTAGTACCAACAGAATGAAAACAGGAACACCTGCACGCATTGATGCACGTACTATTGATTTCAGCAAAATGTCCGAACAAATTGGCGAATCCGACTTTCATAAGTTTTCTTTTCTTGAAAACGAAAAGAGAAATCTAAAACAGATGAGCTGCTGGATTACATATACCAATGAAAAAACACATGATGAATTGAGAAAAGGGTTAGAAGATTCTCCACTTTATAATGGACAAATTCAAAGCATTGGTCCACGCTACTGTCCAAGTATTGAAACAAAAATAATCACTTTTGCAGATAAGCTTTCTCACCAATTATTTTTGGAACCCGAAGGAGTTGACTCAAACGAATACTATATAAATGGTTTTTCATCTTCGCTCCCACTCCATGTACAAATTAAAGCAATACAAACTGTAGCGGGATTAGAAAAAGCACAATTGTTCAGACCAGGGTATGCTATTGAATACGATTTTTTTGACCCTACACAACTTAAACACACACTTGAGACGAAACTCATTAAAAACTTGTTCTTCGCAGGTCAGGTTAATGGAACTACAGGTTACGAAGAAGCAGGCGGACAAGGCTTAGTAGCTGGAATTAATGCACACATTAATTGTCATGGAGGTACAGAATTTACACTTGCACGCAACGAAGCATACATAGGTGTATTGATTGACGATTTAGTAACAAAAGGAGTAGATGAACCATACAGAATGTTTACTTCACGCGCTGAATATAGAATGCTTCTCCGGCAGGACGATGCAGATATGCGTCTTACAGAGAAAGCTTATTCGATTGGATTAGCTAAACAAAATCGTTACGATCAACTTATTTACAAAAAAATTCAACAAGTTGAATTAATCGATTATTTAAAAAATTATTCTATAAAGCCTAATCATATCAATGAGTTTTTAGTTTCAATGAATTCGGCTGAAATTAAACACGGATGCAAACTCTCTGATTTAGTAACAAGGCCTCAAATTAGCATTAATGATTTGGCAAAAGCGATTCCGGATTTATTGACAAAAATAAATAATATACCATTGCTTCAAGAAGAAATTGTAGAGTCTGCTGAGGTAATTCTAAAATACGAAGGTTATATTGTACGCGAAAAATTAATTGCAGAAAAACTACAGCGATTGGAACACATCCCTATTAATGGCAGAATTGACTACAATTCGATTCAATCATTATCAACTGAAGCTCGTCAGAAACTCACAAGAATTGCACCCGAAACTATTGGGCAAGCAAGCAGAATTCCTGGAATTTCTCCAAGCGATGTGAACATACTATTAGTATTATTGGGACGATAACTTATAATCTTTTGTTTTGTGAATCGCATTTAAGTCCGTCTATAAATAAAAAACAAAAATGTTCCACGTGAAACAAATTCTGTAGATCTAGCGTGAATAAACCAAAAGATATTGCACGCAGTCCCAAAATGTTCCACGTGAAACATCCAAAAAAATTTTGCGTATAAAAAATTACCAATAAAATGAATCAGTCTGAAGCACTAAAAGTTCACGTAAATTCGCTTCCGGAAGTACCGGGAGTTTACCAATATTTAAATGTTTCAGGCGAAATAATATATGTTGGAAAAGCTAAGAATTTAAGAAAAAGAGTAAGTTCTTACTTCAACAAAATTCATGAAACAGGCAAAACAAATGTGCTGGTTAAAAACATAGTTTCGCTCAAATACATAGTAGTAGACACCGAAGAAGATGCTCTTTTGCTGGAAAGTAATTTAATTAAAGAATATCAACCACGGTATAACGTATTATTAAAGGATGGAAAAACATATCCTAGTATTTGCATTACCAACGAAACTTTTCCCAGAGTTTTTAAAACCAGAAATATCATCAAAAATGGCTCCCAATATTTTGGACCTTACAGCAATAATTATACAATAAATTCCCTTCTCGAAATAATTCATCAGTTATTTCCAATTAGAACTTGTAGATTGCCATTGAATGAAGACAATATTTCGAAAGGAAAATTTAAAGTGTGCTTGCAATATCATATTCAAAAATGCAATGGTCCGTGTGAAGCAAAAGAGTCTTCGCGAGAGTACAGAAAACACATTGATGATATAGTGAAAATTATCAAAGGGGATGCAAACGAAATAAGTAAAATGCTTTTATATAGAATGCAAGAATTAGCATTATCTTATAAGTTTGAAGAAGCGCATGTGTTAAAAATAAAATATGATTTGATAGAAACTTATAAATCAAAATCAATTATATCGAATACAGTTGTAGATGAAACTGATGTTTTTGCTTACGACGAAAATGATAACTCCGCTTTTGTAAATATTCTTCGAATATCAAAAGGCAGTATTATTCAAGGTTATACTATTGAATATAAGAAACGTATAGATGAACAAAAAGAAGAAATATTAGCATTGGCTATTATAGAATTACGCGAAATTCTAAATAGTAAATCTAAAGAAATAGTTTTGCCTTTTAAAATAGATTACAAAATAAATGAAGCAACGATTATAATTCCTCAACGAGGAGATCGAAAAAAATTACTTGATCTTGCAATTCAAAATGTTAAATTATTCAAAATAGAAAAATTAAAACAAGCTGATAAATTAAATCCTGAACAAAGAATATTTCAATTATTAGAATCGGTTAAAGAAAGACTACAACTACCAAAACCGCCTTTACATATTGAGTGTTTTGACAATTCGAATATTTCAGGTACCGATGCTGTTGCTGCGTGTGTGGTTTATAAAAAAGGGAAGCCTTCGAAAAAAGAATATCGTAAATATAATATTAAAACAGTCCAAGGACCTGACGATTACGCATCAATGAAAGAAGTAGTTGGCCGAAGATACACCCGGCTTATTAATGATAATTTACCGCTTCCTGATTTAATTGTGGCTGATGGTGGTATAGGACAAATGGAAATTATTCGCCAGGTAATTGTTGACGACCTGAAACTTCAAATTCCAATTGCTGGTTTGGCTAAAGACAGCAAGCATAAAACTCACGAAGTGTTAATTGGTTTTCCTCCACAAGTTGTGGGACTAAAACCGACAGACCAACTTTTTAAGTTTTTTGCAGGTATGCAGGATGAAGTGCATCGTTTTGCTATAAAATTTCATCGTGATCAAAGAAGCAAGTCGCAAACTACATCTGAGCTTGATAACATTAGTGGAATAGGTGAAAAAACGAAAACTGACCTGATAAACCATTTTAAAAGTTTAAAACGCCTCAAAACTGCAAAAAAATCAGATATAGAGGAAATCGTTGGAAAGCACAGAGCTTCAATTATTTACAGCTATTTTAATGGGGATTTGAAGCCCTGAGAATTGAATAAAAAAACTCATCAGTATCTTTGTGGTGAAATTTGAGACTCTCGAGCCCTTAAAACTACCAGAAAAAGAAAACAAGTGAAATTAAAATCAAACAAGTAATGTCAAATTTTATGAGATTAAAAATTGAATCGTTAAATAACATAAACTCTACCGCCAAACAATTTATCGACCTTATTGGTAATCGAACTGTTTTTGCGTTTAACGGAAAAATGGGTGCCGGAAAAACCACATTCATAAAAGCAATTTGCGAAGAGCTTGGGGTGAAGGAAACAGTAAACTCTCCAACGTTTTCGATTGTGAATGAATATGAAACATCAGACGCTCGAATTATATATCATTTCGATTGCTATAGAATTATAAAAATTCAGGAAGCATTGGATTTGGGTGCTGAGGAATATTTATATAGTGGTAATCTTTGTTTTATTGAGTGGTCAGAAAATATTGCCTCACTCCTACCCGACTCTCTTGTGAAAGTTGAGATTACAGAATTAGAAAATGGTCAGAGAGATGTGGTGATATCTTAATGAGAAAAAAAATATTTGAAAATATTTTTAAGATAAAAAATGAACAAAAAGAATGAAAACAAAAAAGCAAAACAAAGTGCTTGCGCAAGTAAAAGCTTCGCGTAAGCAAAGCCGTGAAGAAGAAATTAAAACTCACGGAAAAGCGATTAATTATCGTAAAATTATAGCAACCAAAATGGTGTATAACCGAAAAAAAAATAAGGCAGACGATGAGGTACTGCCTTATTTTTTTAAACCTTTAAGCTCTAAAGAGGATTAAAGTAATTGCTTTACTACCAAATACTAACCCGATTCTCAGGTTTTACATACATAGCTTCATTAGCTTTGATACCAAATGCGTCGTACCACGCCTGAATATGGGGTAAAGCACCGTTTACCCGCCATTTACCCAGCGAATGGGAGTCCGATTTAGTTCTCACTAAAATTTCTTCCGGTCGGATATTTCCTGCCCATACATTGGCATACGATAGGAAGAAGCGTTGCTCAGGTGTAAAGTCATCAACTATAGCTAACGGTGCACCTTTTATAGCTTTCGTAAATGCTTGAAATGAAACTTGTAAGCCACCATGATCAGCAATATTCTCGCCTAAGGTAAATTTACCATTTGCTTTCGTACCCGGAGCAACTTCAATAGCGTCGAAATAATCAGCTAAGCCTTTGGTACGTGCATCAAAATTCTTTTTATCCTCAGCTGTCCACCAGTTTTTTAAGTTACCATCTTTGTCGTACTGACATCCCTGATCGTCAAAACCATGTGTCATTTCGTGACCAATGACAACTCCGATAGCTCCATAGTTAAAGGCATCATCTGCTTTCATATCAAAAAACGGATATTGAAGTATTCCTGCAGGGAAACAAATTTCGTTTGTTGAAGGATTATAATATGCATTTACGGTTTGTGGTGTCATAAACCATTCGTCCTTATCTACTTCATTACGTGCAACTTTCGCAAACATATACGCACTTTCGAAACGATTAGCACGTTGAATGTTGGCATAATACGAATCTTTAGTAATTTCAAGTGCATCGTAATCTCTCCATTTGTCAGGATAACCAATTTTCACGTGAAACGTATTTAATTTTTCAATAGCTTTCAATTTAGTAGAGTCACCCATCCAAGGCAAAGCATTGATACG
>JFJP01001909.1_pt1 | contig 34423 bp, 36 predicted proteins | sample 431651 | NCBI WGS metagenome assembly JFJP01 (sample SAMN02602958, study PRJNA72255) | Microbial mat metagenome, whole genome shotgun sequencing project. | biome: fresh water; feature: sink hole; material: water; isolation source: purple microbial (photo- and chemosynthetic) mats found in... | reverse complement strand
GACATGCCCAATGCGCCGTTGCCGCCGCTCGGGCCGGACGGTAATCCGGCGACGCCGGAGCAGATGAGCGCCATCTTCCCGATGGCCATTCTCGAACAGGAGATGTCGGCCGAGCGCTGGATTCCGATCCCGCAGGAAGTACGCGAAATCTATCGCCTGTGGCGTCCGTCACCGCTGGTACGCGCGATTCGTCTCGAAGAAATGCTCGGCACTCCGGCCAAGATCTACTACAAGAACGAAGGCGTTTCGCCGGCCGGTTCGCACAAACCCAATACCGCTGTCGCGCAAGCCTTCTACAACAAGCAGGCCGGGATCAGGCGCATCACCACCGAAACCGGTGCCGGTCAATGGGGCTGTTCGATGGCGCTGGCCGGACAGATGTTCGGGCTTGAAGTCCGCGTCTATATGGTCAAAGTCAGCTACGGCCAGAAACCTTACCGGCGCTCGATGATGCAGACCTGGGGAGCCGAAGTCTTTGCCAGCCCGTCGACCATGACGCAGACCGGCCGCGATGCGCTGGAAAAGGATCCGGATAATCAGGGCTCGCTTGGACTGGCGATTTCCGAAGCGGTCGAAGAAGCCGCCTCGCGCGCCGATACCAATTATGCGCTCGGCTCGGTACTCAATCACGTGGCGCTGCACCAGACCATCATCGGTCAGGAAGTCAAAAAGCAGTTCGAGATGGCCGGTGACTGGCCGGATGTCATTTTCGCGCCGTGCGGTGGCGGCTCGTCGTTTGCCGGCATCGCCTTCCCCTTCGTGGCCGAAAATGCCTCTGGTGGGCGCAATGGCAAGCCGGTGCGCCTGGTGGCTGTCGAGCCGTCGTCCTGCCCGTCACTGACCAAGGGTGTCTATGCCTATGACTTCGGCGATTCCTCCGGCTTCACCCCGCTGATGAAGATGTTTACGCTGGGACACGACTTCATGCCGCCGGGCATTCACGCCGGCGGTCTGCGCTATCACGGTGCCTCTCCGCTCGTTTCGCAGCTTTACAAGGAAGGCATGATCGAGGCGATGGCCGTGCCGCAACTGGCGACCTTCGAAGCGGGCGTGATGTTCGCCCATGCCGAAGGCATCATCCCCGCGCCGGAATCGAACCATGCCATCCGCGGCGCGATCGACGAGGCGCTGTGTTGCAAGGAAACCGGCGAAGCCAAGACCATTCTCTTCAACCTGACCGGCCACGGTCACTTTGACATGGCCTCCTATGACCGTTATCTGGCGGGCGAACTCGGAGACTTCGAGTATCCTGAAGAAGCGATCAAGGAATCCCTGAAACATCTTCCGAAGTTTGGCTGAACCGCGGGAGAACGACTGCCCGATGCGTGCCTTTGTCTTTCTGCTGATACTGGCCAACCTGCTGTTCTTTGCCTGGGTGGGCGGCTATTTCCCTGCGTCGTCGGATCCCGATGCCCTGCGCGTGCAACAGCAGTTGCTGGCTGACCAGGTAAAGATCGTCGCGCGCGACGAGCCGCCGGCGGAAACGCTAATGCCTGAAAAAGCCGGCAAGCCGGTCGAGAAGAAAGCGGTAGAAATTTGCCTTCTGCTGAGCGACTTGCCGATTGCCGACGTGCTCAGGTTCGAGACGTTGCTGGCGGACAAATTGCCGGCCTTCAGGGCGGAACGCAGCATGAACGCGGGAAGCGGCAGCTATTGGGTCTACATTCCGCCATTACCCGGCAAACAAGATGCTGACAAGAAGGCGGGTGAGTTGAAGAAACTTCGCGTTCCGGAGTTCTTCGTAGTGCAGGAAGGGGCCAACCGTTTCGCCATTTCTCTCGGAATTTTCTCGAACAGGGAAGCCGCCGCCGATCGCCTTGAAGAACTTCGTGCCAAGGGCGTCAAATCGGCCAGGATAGGCGAGCGCGATGTCAAGCCGGCGTCGGCTACGCTCGAGATTCACGGGCCTGAGGCACAGGCGGATTCGCTGCGCCAGGCCGTTGCCGAAGCGCTGCCGCAGAATAAGCCGGCGACCTGCAGGATTCAGACGGCCCCGGCGCAATGAATCTTGTCATCGGGCTGACCGGTGGTATCGGCAGCGGCAAAAGTACGGTCGCCGGTCTTTTTGCCGATCTTGGCGCGGCCATCGTCGATACCGATGCCATTGCGCATGAATTGACCGCGGCGCAGGGTGCCGCCATGCCGAAGATCGCCACCGCATTCGGCCAGAGTGTGCTGCTCGCCGATGGTGCTCTGGACCGGGCCGCCATGCGCCAGCTTGTTTTCTCCGACGCCTCGGCAAAAATCAGGTTGGAGGCCATTCTGCATCCGCTGATCCGCCGCGAGAGCGAACTGCGTTGCCGCGCTGCGACGGGCGTGCCTTATGTGCTACTGGTCGTGCCGCTGCTGGTCGAGTCGGGTGAATATCGCCAGCGGATTGACCGGATTCTGGTCGTTGATTGCGCCGAGGACGTGCAGATTGCACGCGTCATGGCGCGCAGTGGCCTCTCCACGCAAGAAGTGCTGGCGATCATGGCCACACAGGCTTCACGAGCCGAGCGGCTGGCGCTGGCCGATGACGTGGTGACGAATACCGGGGGGCGGGAAAAACTTGGCACGCAGATTGTCCTCCTGCATCAGCGTTATCTTGAACTGGCGCATAACGCACAGTTAGCAGATAAACCTAATGCGAACTCTTGAGGTTTTGTTGTAAATGCCTCAGAATCCAGCCACTTTCCCGTTATCTAAACTGGCGGCGGCGTGATTACTTACGAATATCCTTTCAATGAGCGCATACGTACGCTGTTGCGCCTTGAGGATCTGTTCGAAAAAGCGTCTTATTTTATCCAGCAGAACGGCTCGCGCGAACACCACGTGGCCTTGCTGACGCTATTCGAGATTCTCGAAGTGGCGAGTCGTGCCGACCTCAAGATGGATCTGATCCAGGAACTTGAGCGGCAGCGGCAGGCCTTGCTGGCCTTTCGCGATAATCCCGAAATCTCCGAAGAAGCGCTTTCCGGCGCGCTTTACGAAATCGAGCAGGCCTCGGCGGCCCTGCTCGGCATGACTGGCAAGATTGGCCAGTATTTGCGCGAGAACGACTGGCTGATGGGCATCAAGAGCCGCGCAGCCATTCCCGGCGGCGTATGTGAATTCGACCTGCCGTCCTATCATCACTGGCTGCATCAGACGACCGAAGGGCGTGGCAATGCCCTGCATGGCTGGTTGAAGCCGCTGCTGCCGCTGCGTGACGGACTGTTTATCGTTCTACGCCTGTTGCGCGCCAGCGGAAATGCCGAGCATCAGGTGGCCAGGGGTGGAGCGTTTCAACTGATGCTGGGGGGCAGCGCGTCCCAGATGGTGCGCATCTCGCTCAAACTGCATGCCCCGTTCGTTCCCGAAATCAGTGCCAACAAATACGCCCTGAACATCCGCTTTACCCGCCCCGATAACGAGCATCGTCCGCGGCATAGCGAAGAGGGCGTTGATGTGCCCTTTGACCTGATTTTCTGCAACCTGTAGCGATGACCCTGAAGGTAACCATAGTGCGCTGTCCGCAATGCGGTGGCGAGTCGGTGTGGAGTGCCGACAATGCGTTTCGCCCGTTCTGTTGCGAGCGCTGCAAGCTGATCGATCTGGGGGCCTGGGCTTCCGAAGCGTACCGGGTATCGGTGCAGGAAACAAAGGACCCCCTGTCCGACCCACCCAAGGCCGAGTAGTAGTAGTTCACTCCGTTCTCTGTCCTCCGTCCTCTGTCTTCTGACCGCCCCAGCCACGCATCAGGGCGATGCCGTGAGCGCCTTTCTCCCTGGCTGTTTCAAGACTCTCCAGCTGCATGCCCCCGAGGGCGAATACCGGCAAAGGTGATCGCTCGATCAGGTGCGCAAAGTCATCCCAGCCCATGCCGCTGGCTTCCGGATGGGTCGGTGTCGGCAGCACCGGACCGAGTACGGCGAAATCCAGACCCAGCGTAGCGGCGTGCGCGAGTTCTTCGGCACGATGGCAGGAGGCCGCAACCCGCGCGAAGGGTGGACGCTGCCTGAGTTGCATGAGTCGTCCGGACGAGAGGTGCAGGCCGTGGGCGCCCGTTGCACGCGCCAGCTCCTCGTCGTCGTTGACCAGCACGACAGCATCGCCATAGTCTCTGGCGAGGGCCATTACCCCTAGTGCCAGGCGCAAGCGCTGGGCCGCAGATAAGGTCTTGTCGCGGACCTGGATCAGTCGCAGTCCGCCGGCCAGTGCTGTTTCAAGTTTCGCCAGTTCGCTCTCGATGCTGTTCCCGGCGGCATGGGTCAGCGCGTAGATCGACGGCAGTTCGAGCGCGCGCAGGATGGGGCCATTGGCTGGCAGTAATGGGGCAACGGGCGCACTGTCCCCGATTTTCATCCAGACAATGCCGCTGTGCTCAAGCGCTACGATTTCGCCGTGCCACGACGTCACGCGGAAGAATTTCAGGCGGACGCTGGCGTGCGGGTAGGTGAACTCGCAGGACAGCCACGGCCAGGCGCGATCGATGACAACGCCCAGTTCTTCCTCGATCTCACGTACCAGAGCCTGACGCAGGGTTTCGCCCGGTTCGACCTTGCCGCCGGGAAATTCCCAGTAGCCGGCATAGGCTTTCCCCTGCGGGCGCAGGGCCAGCAGAAACTCGGCGCCCTCCTGGCCATCGCGCAGCAGGATGGCGGCAGCGACGTCGACGATTTTTTTCATCGGCCGCGTTTTGCTTTGGCCGGCTTGTGCGTCCCTGCCCAATCCTTGGCAAATTGCCAGGCCACGCGACCGCTGCGCGAGCCGCGCAGCAGGGCCCAGTTGAGCGCATCGCGCTCGGCGCGCGCGATCTCGGATTTTTTGCAACCGAATGACCCGAGCCAGTGCGCAACGATGTTGAGATAGGCTTCCTGATCGAAAGGATAGAACGACAGCCAGAGGCCGAAACGTTCGGAGAGCGATATCTTTTCCTCGACGGCCTCGCCCGGGTGAATTTCGTCACCGACGCGTTTGCCTTCGAGGTTTTCCTCGAAATATTCCGGCATCAGGTGACGACGGTTCGACGTGGCGTAGATCAGAACATTGTCGGGGGGCGAGGACAGCGAACCGTCAAGGACGACCTTCAGCGCCTTGAATGTGGCATCTCCGGCATCGAAGGAAAGGTCGTCGCAAAAAATGATGAAGCGTTCGTTACGCCCTTCGACCAGTTCGACGATGTCGGGCAGGTCGATCAGGTCGCCTTTCTCGACTTCAATGACGCGCAAACCCCTGGCGGCATATTCGTTGAGCAAGGCCTTGATCAGGGAGGACTTGCCCGAGCCGCGTGTGCCGGTAAGCAGGACATTGTTGGCCGGCTGTGCGCTGACAAACTGGCGGGTGTTGGCGTCGATCCGGGCTTTCTGCTCATCAATGTCGTGCAGGTCCTGAAGGCGCATCGCGGACGGCCGTGTGATCGGCAGCAGATAACCCGTATTGCCGCGCTTGCGCCAGCGAAAGGCAATCGCTGAATTCCAGTCCGGCGAGGGCGAGGCGGGCGGCAACAAGGGCTCGATGCGTTCGAGCAATTTTTCGGCGCGGGCAAGGAAACTGGCAAGCTGCTGGGCTGGGTCGCTCATCGGGCGGTATACTCGCTAGGTTTGAAAACCCCTGCACTTTAGCCAAACCATGAGCAAAAGCCAAACAAGACGACTCCCGCTGTTCCTTGCCAGCCTGATCGGTGTGCTGCTCGCCGCCTGCGCCACAGTCAGGGAAGCACCGCCATCCGCCGTAGCCGTCTGCCCGTCCTGCCCGTCCTGCCCGGTGTGTCCGGCTGTCCAGCCCTGTCCGGTTCAACCCGTCGTTCCGGAAATACAGCCGCCGGCCAAACCGATGCAGGCGGCGCGCTGGAGCGACCTGCCCGGCTGGGCAGAGGACGATCTTGCCGTCGCTTGGCCGGCCTTCCTGCAATCCTGCCGGGGCTTGACCAGTAAAGCGCAATGGCTGCTCTGGCGGGCGGCCTGCGAAGAAGCCAAAGGTCTCGTCGCAACCGACAGCGCCACCTTGCACCGCTTCTTCGAAGCGCGCTTCGAACCTTACCTGCTGACCAACCCGGACGGTACAACCAGCGGGACGGTGACGGGTTATTACGAACCCCTTCTGCGCGGTTCGCGCACGCGCAGCGCAACCTTCTCGCAACCCGTTCTGGGAGTGCCTTCGGATCTCCTGACCATCGATCTTTCCGACGTGCTGCCGGATCTGAAGAACATGCGCCTGCGTGGTCGCCTGCAAGGGAACCGGGTCATTCCCTATTATTCGCGTGCGGATATTGTTGGCCGCGAGAAGAATTACGCCGACCGCGTCCTGCTCTGGGTGGATGACGCCGTCGAACTCTTCTTTCTGCAGATCCAGGGTTCCGGTCGCGTCAAGCTGCCCGATGGCAGCACGGTGCGCATTGGTTACGCCGACCAGAACGGACACCCCTATCATTCCGTTGGCCGGGTGCTGATCGAACGTGGCGAACTTCGCGCCGAGCAGGCCTCCATGCAGGGCATACAGGCCTGGGCACGGGCCAATCCGGCCAAGCTCGACGAAGTGCTCAACGCCAATCCAAGCTATGTCTTCTTCCGTGAAGTGTCCGTCAAGGGTAACGAAAACGAAGGGCCGCAAGGGGCCCTGGGTGTGCCGCTGACGGCTGAACGCAGCATTGCCGTCGACCCGCGCCATGTGCCGCTTGGCGCTCCGGTCTTCCTGTCGACGACGCAACCCAATTCTGCCACGCCCTTGCAGCGCCTGATGCTGGCGCAGGACACCGGCGGGGCCATCCGTGGCGTGGTGCGCGCCGATTTCTTCTGGGGCTTTGGCGCCGAGGCCGGCGCCCAGGCCGGACGAATGAAGCAGCAGGGCCAGATGTGGGTACTCCTCCCGCCCGGTGTCGCACCAAAATAGACCGCGACTGATGTGCCTTGTGGTTTTTGCTCCATAGTGGTGACCGTTTTTTGCAGAAAGCACCATGCCGGTGCGCTGTGCTGCAGGGCAGGCACGTAACTCGTTGAATTAGCAACATACGCTACTGTGGAACGAAGATTGCATGCGTGCCTCCGATAAATTTTCAGGAGGCCGCATGGAAGCGCTCAAATCGGGTAGTGACGTTCTGTTCATTCTGCTTGGCGGCATCATGGTGCTGGCCATGCATTCGGGTTTTGCCTTCCTTGAACTGGGCACGGTGCGCAAGAAGAACCAGGTCAATGCCCTGGTCAAGATTCTTGTCGACTTCTCGGTATCGACGATCGCCTATTTCTTTGTCGGCTTTTCGGTGGCTTACGGCATCAACTTTTTCTCGGGCGCAGAAACGCTGATGCAGAAGAGCGGCTACGAACTGACCCGTTTCTTCTTCCTGCTCACTTTTGCCGCAGCCATCCCGGCGATCATTTCCGGTGGCGTGGCCGAACGTGCCAAATTCAATCCGCAACTGGTCGCCACCTTACTGATCGTCGCCTTCATCTACCCCTTCTTCGAAGGCATTGCGTGGAATCAGGCCTATGGTATCCAGGCCTGGCTGAAGGCCAGCTTCGGCGAGGAGTTCCACGATTTTGCCGGTTCTGTGGTGGTGCATGCCATGGGCGGCTGGATCGCCCTGCCTGCCGTGCTGCTGCTCGGGGCGCGGCACGGACGCTACACCAAGGAAGGCCGGATCTCCGCGCACCCGCCGTCATCCATCCCCTTCCTCGCACTGGGTGCGTGGATTCTCACCGTCGGCTGGTTCGGCTTCAACGTCATGAGCGCGCAGACGCTCGACAAGATCTCCGGGCTGGTGGCGATGAACTCGCTGATGGCCATGGTCGGCGGCACGCTGGTGGCCCTGGTCGCCGGCAAGAACGACCCGGGCTTCGTGCATAATGGCCCGCTCGCCGGTTTGGTGGCCGTGTGTGCCGGTTCCGACATCATGCATCCAATGGGTTCGCTGGTCGTTGGCGGCATAGCCGGGGGCCTGTTCGTCGTCATGTTCACCCTGACCCAGAACCGCTGGAAGATCGATGACGTGCTTGGCGTCTGGCCTCTGCACGGACTGTGCGGCGTCTGGGGCGGCATCGCCGCCGGCATCTTCGGGCAAAAGGGGCTGGGCGGGGCGGGAGGCATTGCCTTCATGCCGCAATTGATCATGACCGGCATGGCGATTGCTGTTGCCCTGAGCGGCAGCTTCATCGTCTACAGCCTGATAAAATCGACAATGGGGCTGCGTCTTGATCGGGAAGAAGAGTTCGACGGTGCCGACCTGTCCATCCACAGGATTACTGCAACACCGGAACGCGAACCCAACTGGTGACGAACCCTGCTCAACCCGGAGATTCCCATAAAAGCCGTTGCCCACCAGAGACCTCTTGCCATCGACCTGGCTGACTCGCTTGTAGACGTTACGCTGCCGGATCCAGTCGCCCAAGGTCGCGATCTGCTGGTTGAGGTTAAGGCCATTTCCGTCAATCCGGTGGATGTGAAAGTACGCATGAGAACCACACCGCCTGCCGGCGAATGGAACATCCTGGGCTGGGATGCGTCTGGCATAGTTCGTGACGTCGGCCCGGAGGTGACCCTGTTCAAGCCGGGCGACCGGGTCTGGTATGCCGGTTCGATTACCCGCGCCGGTTGCAATAGCGAGCTGCATCTTGTCGATGAACGCATCGTCGCCAAAATGCCGGGCTCACTCGATTTTGCCTCTGCCGCCGCGCTGCCGCTGACGAGTATCACGGCGTGGGAAATGCTGTTTGACCGGCTGGCTATCGATCCGGGCAAGATGCCCAACAACAAGTCCCTGCTCATCATCGGCGCGGCGGGTGGTGTCGGCTCCATCATGACCCAGCTTGCGCGTCGGCTTACCGGGCTGACCGTCATCGGCACCGCATCGCGACCGGAGACCCAGACCTGGGCCAGTCAGTTGGGCGCTCACCATGTCATCGACCATAGCGCCTCGCTGACCGATGAGCTCAAGCGGATTGGCATTCAGCATGCGGATTACATCGTCAGCCTGACGCACACCGACCAGCACTTCGCGCAAATTGTTGAAGCCATCGCCCCGCAAGGCAAGTTCGGCTTGATCGACGACCCCAAGCCAATCGACGTAACACTGCTGAAGCGCAAGAGCGTTTCATTACACTGGGAGTTGATGTTCACGCGCTCCATTTTCAATACGGACGACATGATCGCCCAACATCACTTGCTATCCGAGATGACGCGGCTGGTCGACGCGGGTGTGGTGCGTACCACGGTCAACGAAAACTTCGGACTGATCAACGCGGCCAATCTGAAACGCGCTCACGCCTTGCTGGAATCTGGAAAATCGCGGGGCAAGATCGTGCTGGAAGGTTTCTGATCTTCACATCAGACAATCTCGGCAAGGCCACCATGGCAACTGCAGCGTAACGCCAGCGCCTTGCCTTTGCCGGGTGCCGCGCTTGATTGACGGGCGCACCACCTCGATCCGGCGAGGCGCAGGCCAAACCTCTGCCTGATGCGATATTTCGGCTAAGGAAATGCTGAACTATTCGTCACCCAGGAGGACTTGAGCCAAAGGCCCCGTTGCCTTCGGGACGTCATCCCCGCGTAGGCGGGGATCCAGAATGTCGATTTAACTGGATTCCCGCCTGCGCGGGAACGACAGAAACGAATTTATCCGCATTTCCCTAACCGAACTCAGCCATTGGCCAGAACATGGCAAGCGAGTTTCATCATCGTGATCCGACACCGGAAGCGCTAGAATAGCATCCGTCAACTGGTGAATTCGGCTTGGCAAGCAACCGGACTATCTACTGAAATAGCCTGACCCTGTCGGTCCAGGCAAATTACTAACTAGATGAGGTTGGTCATGGAACAACAAGAAAAGTCGCAGTACCGGGGCGTAGTGCACAGGATGCTGACCACGATGGTGGGGATGAAGGGGTCGGACCTGTTCATCACAGCGGGTTTCCCGCCAGCGATTAAGCTGAACGGCAAACTCACCAAGCTCAACGACACGCCGCTCACTGCAGAACAGACGCAAAAAATGGCGCATTCCATTTCGACCGAGAAACAGTGGCAAAACTATATTGACAGCAAAGGCTCGAACTTCGCCATCTCGCTGGAAGGTATCGGCCGTTTCCGGATCAACGTATTCACGCAGCAGCAGCACACCGGAATGGTCATCCGCGTCATCACCACCGAAATCCCCGATTTCGACAAGATGAATCTGCCGCAGGTGCTGAAGTCCGTTGTACTCGAAAAACGCGGGCTGGTCCTGCTCGTTGGCGGCACCGGGTCGGGCAAGTCGACCACGCTGGCGGCGATGCTTGGAGTGCGCAACCGGGAAACGTACGGCCACATTATCACCATCGAAGACCCGGTCGAATACGTGCATACCCACATCAATTGCATCGTTACCCATCGCGAGGTTGGCGTAGACACGGCAGGGTGGTTTGACGCGCTTAAGGATTCACTTCGCCAGGCACCCGACGTCATCCTCATCGGCGAGATCCGCGATCAGGAAACGATGGAATATGCGCTGAATTTTGCCGAGACCGGGCATCTGTGCATGGCCACGCTGCATGCCAACAGCGCCAACCAGGCCATCGACCGCATCGTTAACTTTTTCCCCATTGAAAAGCGTGAGCAGGTGCTGAACGACATCTCGCTGAACATGCGCGCCATCATTTCGCAGCGCCTGGTGCGCAAGATCGCCGGAGGGCGTGCTGCCGCCATCGAGATTCTGTTGAGTACGGCATCATCAAGGGATGCGATTGCCAAGGGAGAGGTCGGGGGCTTGAAAGAGATCATGAAGAAATCGGTCGAACAGGGAATGAAGACCTTCGATCAGTGCCTCTATGAACTGTACGACGCCGGCGAAATTTCCCTGCAGGAATTGCAGCTCAATTCAGACGCCAAGGGTGACCTGATGCTGCGCCTGAAGCTGCAAAGTGCACGCTTTACCAGGGAAGTGTTGGGAGGCGATGCGGGCAGCCAAGCCTCCGGTTTGACTTTTGACGGCCAGGTGGACAAGGAGAAGGAAGCCGCCAAGAAAAAGGAAGAAGAAGACGCGGCCCTGAAGGAGCTGGCTCTGAGAAAAGCGGCCATGAACAAGGCGGCTGAAGACGCGGCGGCGGCAAAAGCGGCTCCGCTCACGCTGGAACTGTCTGATCATCCAGCGCCACCGAAGGCATAAGCAGATTGAAAGGAGAGTGTATGGACGAATTCGCCGCCATCGAAGACAATTTTTCAAGTTTAGCCAAGCTACTCGTTGAAGACTCTGCGGTTCGATTCAAGACACTGCGCAGTTGTTCATTCTTCGCACCGGTGCCCGATGAATGGCTGAGGCGCATCTCGGATATGGCACAAATCCGGACATTTTATTCGGATGTCTGCCTGACTTCGCAGGACGACGAAACCAAAGCCTTCTATGTCATCCTGCACGGCACCGCCGAAGCGTACCGTAACGGCAAGTTGGTTGGAACGATAGATACTGGCGAATGCATCGGCGAGGGCGTGTTTTTTGCCGATGGGAACATCTCGAGTTCAGCGACAGTGATCGCCGATTACAAAATCATTGCTGCGGAATTCAATAAAGCCGCCATCGATAGTTTGCAAGCCGATGCCGATGCCATGACATGTCTCGATAAAGCCTTGTTGCTGGCGCTCTTCAAGAAATTGCAGGGGGCGAACCGCAAGATCGAAAAGCTGCTGCTCACGAAGGCGATTGACGGCAAAGGTGAATAGCATTCTGGCGATGCAGGCCAATTCAAAGAGTTTCCCTGGAGAGCGACTCAATTTCATTACAGCCGGCAGCTTTCCGGAGTGGCTGTTCGCAACCTCGCTGGCGATTTACGCGGCAGAAAAACCGATATTGATGGTTTTTCCAAGCGCGGCCGCAGCGCTTGCCAGCGTTGTAAGCGTCAAGCTTGAATCTTCCTCATCGAGGAGGCGATTTAAGGCAGCACGGCTTGTATGCATGCGTTTTGCGAGCACGGTTTTTGTGAGGTGCTGGGCTTTCATTTCCTCAGCGATTTGCCAAGCAATCACCCGTTTCAGCGCGACTGCTGTAACTTCTTCGAGCATCGCATCTTCGGCCAGAAGGTCGTCGAAACTGCTGCCGATATTCTTTTTGCCCATGGTCATTTCTTTCGTAACTGCTTGAGACGATCTCTTGCAAGGTCGAGATCCGGTTTTGGTGTGGCTTGCTGCTTTTTGATTAAACCATGTAGCAGAATCATCGTTTTTCCTTCCAGGGCAAACAGGACGCGCGCTATACGGTTATTCAGCCTGACCCGAACTTCCCATATGTCGCCGCCCATATGATCCACCAAGGGCATTCCCAGCGGCCAGCCAAACTGCACCGTCTTGATGTCCTCCCCGATGGCCTTGCGGTCAATCGGGGTTAGTTCCTTCAGCCACTCCCGAACCGGCTCTTTACCTGCATCGGTGCAGAAGAATCGGACATCAAGGACAGGATTCATGGTCTGCAGTGTATCAATATTGGTACGCTTGTCAAGCTAACCCAGCTTATCAGCCTGTAAATGCGTGTAGCGTTTGCCTGCGGCTGGTTTAGATTCCACACCGGCCAATAGATGCTATAGGGTCGAATGTCGACTTTGGCCTATGACTTTCCAGTGAGCAGTCGGCTGGAACGGCGGCTGTACTCAGTTACTTGTCATTGAGTATTCGGACAGGTGACCGGCCGGATTGGGTCGCCAGTACGTAGTGGCGTTTCTTGATAGCTGCCGCTGGGCTGGCGTTCATCGAGACGCCGACAACGCTATCCTGGCAGCCAGCCCCATCAGTACCACGCCGATGGCCCGATCAAACCACATCAGGCGCCCGCGAAGCCATTCGAGTACCTGACGGGAAGAAAACACAGCGGCTACGAAGCCAAACCACAGGAAAGACTCTGCTATCAGCAAACCCCAAAGAAGTGCCGTATCGGCCAGGCCGAGGCCGGGGTTCAACGCCTGAGAGAGGACGGAACCAAAATAAAGCATGGCCTTGGGATTGAGGAGATTGGTGAAAAAGCCGGTCACGAACGCCCTGCCACCCGTCCCGCTGGAACTGGCTTCAGGCAATTGCCCCCTGGAGCGCAAACACGAAATCCCGAGCCAGGCAAGATACAAGGCACCGCCTACGGTCAATACAGTGGAGAGCCCGGGCAGTGCAGCGATGATGAGGGATAGACCAAAAGCGCAAATCAGCACATAGACGCCAATCGCTGCGGCAACGCCGGCAGCAGCCCACAAGCCGGCCCGCCGACCGGAAACGATGGACAAGCGGGTGACGATGGCGAAATCAGGCCCCGGCGAGATGAGCGCTACGGCATGAATAGCCAGAACGAGGGTCAGTGCTTCCCAGGACATGTTGCTCCTTCTCCAGTTAAGAGCCCTGCCGTCATTCCGGCGAAAGCGCCCCGAAGGAAGTACCCTTGGGATGCCGGAATCTGACCGCAGGGAATGCAGAGCCAGGGTTTTCAAGCATTCTGGATCCCGGCCTTCGCCGGGATGACGTTCGTAAATGAGTTTTTACGCTTAACTGAACGGCATTATCGTTCAGCCTGAGTTTTATCCAAAAAGAATCTTGCGCGCCCTTTGCACACCAAGACGAGGGCTGGTCAATACCGGAACCGCGATTTGCGACAGGTAGGGTTCCAGTGTAATCATGCTGCCTTGCGCCAGAACGATCACATCATTTTCCTTTTCTGCCCGCTTCAGAAGGTCCAAAACCAGCTTGTCATGCTTCTCCCGGTTTCCTTCCTTCATCAGCACATCCAAGGCACCGTCGGCCAGATAGGACTTGACTTCAATGCTCTTCCCCGCACTGTTCGCCGCCTGCGAAAGCGCCGAAGCGGTTGGCTTCAGAGTAGCGGCAGCGGTAGCCGCGACACCGATTCTGGCACCCATGTTAATCGCCTGTTCGGCCATGCCATCGTCCACCATGACTAGCGGGATGTTAACCATTCTTCTTGCGCACTCAATGCCTTCGCGCGTCGATGAACACTGACTGAAAATCAGATCGGCACCCGCTGCCTCGGCAAAAATGCAGTATTGGGTGATTCGCTGAATAATCGAGGACGTGATGCCTTTGTTGAGATTCAGCGTGTTCAGCAAATCCTCATCAACCAGATTTGAAACTTGAGCCTCAGGAATGATTTCATGGAACAAGTCGTTGAACGTCTTGAATGACACCATGCTGGTCTGAAGCAGTACGATCTTTTTCATTGCATCTCTCTTTTAAAAAATTTGGCTTTCAGAATACTTCCGGCTGCTTGATATACATCACGACCGGATTCCCGGTTCTGTACCCCCAGGGTAGTTGAGCCCAAGACCCCTTTGCCTGCCGGGCACATTTCCTACGGTCGCCTACACGGGAACGACGGAAACAAACAAGTCAGCGTTTCCTTCGATCAACAATCCCTGGCCCTGAGTAGAGTCGAAAGCTGTTGTATGGTTCCACAAGTACGCCACGAACGCCCTCCGGCATTGTCTTCTTTGCGACATTACTGGCGTCATGTGCGACTTAGTGCATGAATACAAAAGGAATATTTTATAGGCACCGGAATTGCTTTAGAAAATCCAGGAGCCTTTATGTCACAGCCAGAATACAATTTTCTAGTCATTAACGACACGACGCTGCGCGACGGCGAACAGTCAGCCGGGGTCGCGTTCAGCCTCGAGGAAAAAATCGATATCGCCAGCCATCTCGACGCCATCGGCGTGCCGGAGCTGGAGATCGGCATTCCGGCACCAGTACGACATTCATCGCGAAATCCGTGGAGGGGTCTGACTGGGAATCAAGCCCGGTCAGGTCACCGACGACACGAGCATGGTGCTGGTGCTGATGCTGGATGCGCAGCAAGCCGATCGATATAGGCAATACCGTGCGGCGCAATCTGATCGCCTGTAGGCGCAACGGCGATCCCTGCGCAGCGCCATCGGAATACGATGCCAGCAATGGCGCAGCCATGCGCGTGCTGCCTGTCGCGCTGTGCACGCTGACCAGCGACGAGGCCGCCGTGCGTTCAGGCCCACGTGACGCACCACAACCCGGCTTCGGATGCCACCTGCGAATTCATTGTGCTCGCGGTACAGAACTTCGTGCGTGGCGAAGCCTTGCGCCATGTCTATCGCCAGCATGCTGGCCGGCGCGTATTATGGTCTGGCGGCCATTCCTCCGCGCTGGCTCAAGGCGCTCGATCCTGCGGTGCGCAAAGCCTGTCTGGCGCAGGCGCGGTCGCTGGTGGCCTGTTCATCGACTGTTGATACGGCACGCTGAAGCTGTCTTCTTACAAACGGTTACGCAAACACTGAACACGCGCAACAGACACGCCGCCCGGCTATACCTAGAATGGCCTTGTTGCTTCAGCGTCCCCCGCTGGCAATGTTTGACCCTCCCTGATCCATCGCAAAGATGGAATCTTTAATCCCGCACCCAACCGGTGTGGGATTTTTTTTGCCCAATTCAGGCGGGAAGCGGTGCCGGGGTCAGCGGTGCCAGACCGGTCTGCAGATAAATCTCGCAACGCTCGATATATTCACGCGTGCTCTTGGGCATCGGCGTCCGGGCACGAGTGATGTAGAAAATCAGATCGCGGCCGCTGCGGATCAGTTGCAGGCCGTCCGAGATGCTGTACAACGGAGTCTCATTGACGACGGGCAGCAGCGCAGGCGCTTGCGGGGCAAAGTTGGCGAGACGCTCAGCCGCGGTAACCAGTTGCGGCCAGATGTCGAAAATCTCCGGATCGGTACGCAGGGTTTCCGTCTTGATCCTGGCGGCCTGGGCAAAGTCACGAATCGGCGCTTCGACGTTTGAAAAAGCAGGAATCCGGGTGAAATTGGCGACCATCGCATCGGCGATCCGGTCGATATCGCGCATGCTCTGGCCGATCTTGATATAGCGGCTTTCGTAGAAATCCTCGACCGGAATCGAGAAAACGCGGAACGGTTCGCCCCAGAGTTCGTCAATCCCTTCCTCGCCACTGCGGTGGAGAACGAAACGGCCCAGTTCCATGGCTTCGAGCAGACATTTGCCGCACTCGCGCATCAGCGCATCGCTGCTGTTGATTTCCACTCCTTCGGCCTGCAGTTCGACCAGTTTTCTGAAAATGTCGGTAGCCCGGTTGAACATCGCACCAGCCAGCATGGCGCCCTTGACCCGGCGTCGCGCAGGATCGCTTTCGGCCTCATAGCTTTTCCGTGCTTCGGCCATCCGGGGTCCCGGAATGTTCAGACCGTGTTCGGTATGGTTGAACAGGCGCCGGGTCAGCGCCTCGATCAAGCGTTTCTTGGCGTCCAGCGAATCGGCCGGAACCGGGTAGGTCTTGATCCAGTAGCCGTCGTAAAACACCCTTTCCTGATCGGCAAACTTGCGGCGCGTGCCTTCCGGGGGGAAATCATCGTCTTGCTGTTTGTATAAGAAGGAGTGTACGTTGGTCATTGCGCGGCGCCGTTTATGGAATTTTTTTCATCAAGCAATAAACATGCTGAAATGTGTTTCCCGATCCAACTGGCTGATTTCATGGAAAACATGGACACCACGGAAATCGACAGGTTCGATGGAACACCCAAATCTGGTGCGCGATACTCCCCTGCGCACACCATTATGGGCAATTCACGGTGACTGGCGTCATCTCAATCAGTTCCTGAAAACTCGCCTCGATCAACTCGATTCCGAGTTTCTTCAGGAAGCGTCGCTCCTTGTCCGTGGGATTCTCGATCAGTGCCCAGCCTGCAGGCGATGCGGCACTATAGACCAGGTCGGCCAGCACCATGCGTTCTGTATCGCGGTTCAGACGCATGCCGAGCAGCAGATAGCGCTTGTCGCGACGCAGTGTCTTGACGAATGCCGGCACCGCGAAGCCGCCCATCAGTTCGGTTATGTAATCGACATAGTCGGCATCGGAGGCAATGTAACAAGGCTTGGGCATTGGCGCGCCCATCGGCTTGAACAGGATCGGCACACTCGTATCGGCCTGCTCCGGGGCGATTTCCTTATACTCAGCGCCGTTGCAGGCATAGAGTTTGAAGCGGTAATCGCTGCCGCCGATGCGCGCGCAGCCGAGAATCAGGGTGTGCGGCAGACCGGCATAGCTGTCGATCAATTGTGTGTCACGGTTGATGTCGATGACGTAGTGCGGGCAGAGTGTTTGCAGCCAGTCGTGCACTGCCGAGCGGCTCCATAGTGTGTTGCCGTAAGTGGTATTGAGAAAACGCGTCACGGCGGTACGTCCGCGCTTCAGTTCGATGTTCATCGCCGCGCGCGGAAATTCGTACATCAGCTTCGGAGCCATCGGCTTACCGCCATTGAGGCCGATGATCAACTGCTCGCTGCTGGCCGGCATCGGCTCGCCGCTCGTCGTGGACAGCACATCGGCGAGGACACCTGGACCCAGATAGGGAACGATGCTGCCGTCCTTGAGGCCGGTTACGAGGCGGGTGCGCAGTTGGGGAGTCATGGCTGTCCTTGCGTGGTAGATGTCCTTGTGCCCGCAAGAACCGCGCCGCGGTGTGATGTCTTGCCAATGCTCGGGGTGCTCGATTTTCCGAGGGTGACGCGGTGGTGGCATTGTCGCAGTTGCGACAAATTTCAGGAGGGCCGGACTCTTCCAGGTTGGATACCCAAGTCGACCTCGACTGATCAGAGATCTGCAATCTCGTTATGGCTTTTTCCAAGTTTGCCTTTGCCTGCCTGAACAGAGTAATCGTCCAGGCATGACGGATGCACAAAACTGCCAAAGTGTGTATCCTGATTTCTGATGCTCCAGAGCCGACATCCAGCAAGCGGTGCTGTCGGCTAAAAAGAGTCATTTGATGGCAAAGTCTGTTGTACCGCTTCAGATTGTAGTCATTCCCTATCGCCATCAAGAAATGCAAAACGCGTTCACGATCAGGCTTGCTCTTGCGACTACGTGCAATGCCCCCCATTTCGGCACAGGCCAACTACCGGCATGGCGTAGGTGTCGGGATCCGGGACAGCGACGATGCTGAGTTTGTCCATAACCAAATCATGATTGTAGGTAGGCTGGTTGTCGATGACCGTCCCCGAGATTTGTTCGGAGTGGAACATCACTTTGTCGATGTTGGTCAAAGCGAACGTCTGAAACGCTGTGTCTCGCGATCCACTTCACCGCCCGGAGGCTCTGCTCTAGACCCTGAAATGGCTGATCTGACCGCGAATGGAATTGGACAAGGACTCCAGGACGCGCGCTGCGTCTGCCGTTTTGGCGACAATCACCCTGCTGTTGTCAGCCGCCTGGGCAACCTGCTCGACACTGGCGGCAATAGACTGGCCCGCGGCTGACTGTTCGGCGATCCCATTGGCAATATCCCTGACGACCCCCGCGGCTTCACTGGCGGATTTTTCAATGCGTTCGATGGCTGCACTCGCCTGGTGACCGAGCGAAGTCCCTGCATCCGCGTCGCTCAGGGCTTTTTTCATCATGTCGGAAGCCGCCGCCGCACTGTTCTGAATATTCTGGATCATGGTGGAAATTTCTTGCGTTGCCCCGGCAGTCCTCTCGGCCAATTTGCGTACCTCATCGGCAACCACGGCAAAACCACGGCCCTGCTCACCGGCTCGGGCCGCCTCGATGGCGGCATTCAATGCGAGCAGATTCGTCTGGTCAGCCACCTCACGAATCAGGGCGACCACGCTTGAAATCTGTTGCGTCTGATCGCCCAGTTCGACAATTCGATCGGCCACCAGACGCACTTCATTGGAAATATGCTCCAGATCCTTCATGGCCTCGTGGATAACCTCGCCGCCTTTGCTCGAATACCCCGCGGCGCTTTCAACTACCTGGATTGCCACAGTCGTGTTATCCCGCATCTGATCCAGGCCAACTGACATTTCTTCAACCGCGGCTGCCATGCTCGACGCTGAGGCGCTGGTTGTTGAAGCACTGGATGATGAAGCGGCAGCGTTCTGACTAAGTTCATGCGCCGTTGAATCAACACTGAGCACATCTCGATTGAGCGTCTTTAATATGCCACGGAAGGAAGCCACCAATTCATTGAAACTGGTGGCCACAGCGGCAATTTCATCTTTGCCTCTAACCGGTACACTGACGGTGAAATCGCCGCGCTGAACAACATCGGCTATGGTTTTACCCATTTCGTCGAGTTGCCGGAAGACACCACGTACGATCAAGGTAAAAATAAGGCCCATGCCAAGCAATAGCATCAAGGACAGCACGATCTGGGTATTGGTACGCATTCTCAGGTTGGACGACGTGTCCTGAGAATCCTTGAGGGCCAGATTGGCCTGACTCTGGATCACATCAGTCAGTGCCAGTAGAACCTTGTCAAATTTGGGTCCAGCATTCTGCTTGATATTGCCCAAAGCACTCGGCAAGTCACCAACTTGAATCATTTTGACCGACTGGTCACGTACCTTGTTGTACTCGGAAATCAAAAGTTCCAGTTGAGCCAGGGCTTCCCTTTGATCCGGAACGGCAGCCGCAGACGCCTTGAGAGCGTCCTTCATGGCATCGTCCAGTATTTTTAACTTGCCGAGATGCGCTTCTGCAACCTCTTCACGCTCTTCGGAAAGAGCGATCAGAATGATTTGTCGTGCTCTATGGAGGGCATCCACCGCCTTCATCAGTTCGATCGTCGGCGCTGTCCGTTCTTCGTAGATCCGTGAGGCAGCTCCGGAAGCAACAGTTGCTTGCCAGACCCCGCCGAGTGTCGAGAGCAGGAGGCAAACCCCGGCAATGATGGCCAGGAGATGAAGACTCTTGCGAAAACCAAGTGATGGCATGACAACAACTATAACCGGCTCTCACCGGTTACCCTCAAAGACCAGCGATAGGAATTACTTGTAATAACCGGCACAAACAGCGAGGTCAGCCGCCTTTTTGCAGTAAGTGACCTTGTCTTCAATTGCACCGCTTTGCGGGTTCTTGTACTTGTAATCGACCGTAGCCGTGCCGCTGGCCTTGATCCCTTCGACGATCTCCTTACGGAACATTTTTCCTCCGGCATCAGGAACGTCAATCAGGTTTTTGCCGACGAGCTTTGCATTGATCGGGTGGGCTACCATCGTGCCGCTCAAGTCATAGGCAAAAACATAGATTGCACCCTTAATGAAACGGCCCTTGGGGTTACCTATTTCTGAAATTGCAGTGCTCTTATCTTTGCTGACAGCAGAAGCGGCCTCGTTAACTATCTGAATTGCTTCTTCTTTCTCACCGGCGATTGCTTCTTCTTTCTCACCGGCGAATACAGCTCCCATCATTGCGGACAAGGCAAGAGTGATAACAAATGTCTTCATGGCAAAACTCCCTTTGAACCGGCCCCTATTTTTCTGGACACGAATTTGGGGTAAAACCGTGTCTGGGAAAAGGAGTTGGAAATGCTGAGAGAGAAGGATGGAACTGGGGTTGCGCCGGTGTTGCTGAAAGGAGCGTGTAGCGCGACTGGAGGCGACCCCGGCGCGGCCGCCATCGTGGGGCGCTGGTCGACTAATCGAAAGCGCGAAGTTGTCCTGCGCCTGTTGCGTGGCGAATCGGTGGATGCGGTCTCGCGTGAAGTATCTGTGCCGATATACAAGCTCGAACAATGGCGCGACCGGGCATTAGCCGGCATCGATTCCGGCCTCAAGGAACGCGAGAACGATCCGCTCGAGAAGCAGCTCGGCGAGGCCAACCGGCGCATCGGCGAGTTGGTCATGGAAGTCGACATCCTGCAAAAGGAGCGGCGGGCCAAACGCCCTTTGGTCGGTCGGAGGTCATCGCGATGAGCCGCGAGACCTCCGCAGGTTCTGACAAGCCCTATGGCCTGGAGCGGGTCTGTCGAGTCCTCGACTTTCCCCGCTCGACGATCTATGCGCAGCAGGAACGTGAATCGGCCAGAGTTATTTCCCTGCATCCGGTGCGGCGCGGCCCGAAACCGAAGATTCCGGATGCCGACCTCTTGCTTGCCATCCGGGCCGACCTGGACGCATCGCCCTTCATCGGTGAGGGACACCGCAAGGTCTGGGCGCGGCTGCGTATCCTCCGCAGCCTCCGTGTCTCCCGCACTCGAGTATTGCGTCTGATGCGTGAGAATGCTCTGCTCTCGCCGCATCGTCGCCCTCAGGGCGCAGCGAACCTGCACGACGGAACGATTACCACGGATCGCCCAAACGACATGTGGGGTACTGACGGTATTCGTATCGAGACCGTCGATCAGGGTTGGGTCTGGGTGTTCGCGGCGGTGGATCACTTTGATGCATTTTGTGTCGGCATCCATGCGGTCAAGACCGGCAACCGTTTCGCCGCCTTGCAGCCGATCGCCCAGGGGCTCCAGTCCGAATTTGGCGCCACGGGCGCCGAGGCCGGGCGCGGGCTGACGCTGCGCATGGATCACGGTACGCAATATACGGCCGATGACTTTCTCAATCAGGTCAAGTTCTGGGGCGTCACACCGAGTTTCGCTTACGTCGCCGAACCCCAGACCAATGGCGTCGCAGAACGCTTCAACCGGACCTTGAAGGAACAGGCCATTCATGGCCATGTCTTCCGCAATGTCGAAGAGGTTCGCGTTGCCGTCACCGAGTTCAAGGAACGTTACAATCATCATTGGCGTTTGGAAAAACTGGGCTTCATGTCACCCCTTGAAGCCCGACAGGCTTATGCCATGAGAAAGGCGGCCTGAGTTGCAAAACCGTGTCCAGAAAATGCGAGCCGGTACAGGCAAAACTCCCTTCAACGTTGTATGAACTGGAGAACGTATGGGGGCAAAACTCCCTTCAACGTTGTATGAACTGGAGAACGTATGGGATGCTTGCAGAAATGGCAACGATTGTACATACGTAGTTTGTGCAAAAAACTGCGGTAACTACGGAGTTGATTGTTTTTCGTCGTTACCGTGCACGACCGTCCGTTCTTACTGCATTGCTGTCAGTGAGGCGAAAAACCTGTATGGCTCTTCAGGGTCGGGAACGAGGGTTCGCAATTTTGGAAAGCTGTAATTAGACTGACGAAGATTCGTAACTCACTCCACGTCCGGCATATTGGATAACTCCTCGATTGAAGACGCTACTCAGAACACTGACGCAGCACTGAACGCTCATGATGAAACTCACTTTTGCAATAGTCGCGGCTCTCTCTGTCATTTCGATATCTTCGCTTGCTGCCGAGCACGTTCTTAACAAATCGCTGAATGAAGAAGTTGTCTTCATCAAGAATGGTTCCGGGATTTTCAGTACCGATCTGGAAACGACTTTTTTCAAGCCGGTCGGGAATGGGCCCTTCCCGCTTGTGGTCATCAATCATGGCAAGGCATCAGGAAACCCGCATTTTCAGCCAAGGGCAAGATACATCATTGCAGCGCGGGAATTTGTGAAGCGCGGCTACGTGGTGATGATCCCCATGCGTGGTGGTTTTTCGCGTTCATCAGGCAGCTATATAGCAGGCGGTTGCAATATCGAAGGAAACAGTTGGCCTCAGGCCAAAGACGTGCGTGCGGCTCTTGATTATGCCGTCACCCTGCCTTATGTCGATAGGCAGAAGATCCTTGTTATGGGGCAATCACACGGCGGTTTGACAACGATGGCTTTGGGTACCGAGCCGTACCCCGGGGTTAGAGGATTGGTCAATTTTGCTGGAGGGCTGAGACTGACCGATTGCGGGGGATGGGAGAGATCGCTGATAAAGGCCTTCGAAAGCTTTGGCGAGAAGAACCGATTCCCGACCTTGTGGTTTTATGGCGACAATGATTCCTACTGGCCCAAGGAAACCATTGCCGAGATGTACTCCCGTTACGTTGGCGCGGGAGGTATGGCACGCATGGTGGCATACGGGACCTTCAAGGGCGATTCCCACGGAATGTTCGGACATCGCGATGGCCTTGCGATCTGGTGGCCGGAGGTGGAGAAATTCCTGATTGATCTAGGATTGCCGACACAGATATTGCCGGCAACTGCTGAGAGCGATCCGGTCACCACGCGCCTTCAGGAAGCTGGCAATAAGTTGTCACTGAGTGACCGTTGCAAAGAGATTTACCAGACTTTTCTCGATGCCGACTATCCAAGAGCTTTTGCAGTTTCCGACAATACATGCGGATACGCAAATGGCGGAGAAGATGCGAAAAAGCGGGCTATCGACTTCTGTCGCGGGAAGAAAGAAATTTCGTGCCATCTCTTTGCCGTGGATGACTCTGTCGTCGGAGAACTTTGAAATGCCTTTTCTCTTCGTACTGACGGCTAAGCGGGACGAATAAAGAAGGATTGTTCTCAACACCAAGGCAAAGAGTGCAATTTTGAGGGTGCCCTCCGCAAGGATGAGCACTTCCAATTTTACTGAGCAAAGCAATGCTTACCCACGGGTAAATCCGTTCCAAATTTCAGAGCGTACTGATGGCGATGTCGTAAACACCACCGATGACCAGGTATTCGTCCTCTCCCTTGAGTACGCCGGGCAGCAGTCCGCAGTTGAAGAATATTTTCGCCGTCGGTACCCGGGTGGCCAGGATGTAATCGCCGAATTCGCCGGCGCGCTCGCGCGAGGACGTGAATGAAACCAGATTGTTGAAGAGAACGACCTGGCGGTGCTTGCTGCCGGTCAGCACTTCGTGTTCGGCAATGTGATTGATGCCGCGATAGAGCTCGATGCTGGCCGGTACGTTGGCGCTGCGCCGGAATTCGTATTGGCTGTAGGCGTAAAGAAGCCCGTGAGCGCGTGCAGGCCCTGCTTGGCGCCGAGCACGATTCGGAAATCGTGTTTACGTCGTGCGGCACCGAGTCTGATTCGACGGCAATTCTTTCGGCACTGAAAGCGCAACCCGAACGCAACCAGATCATCACCACGGCCGTCGAACATCCGGCGATTCTCACGCTCTGCGACTATCTGGAAAAGGATGGCATGGTCGTGCATCGCCTCGGCGTCGACAAGAAGGGCCGCCTCGATCTGGCCGAATACAGGTCGCTGCTCTCGCCGCGTACGGCCATCGTATCGGCGATGTGGGCCAACAATGAAACCGGCACGCTGTTTCCGGTCGAGGAAATGGCCGAGATGGCACATGCCGTCGGCGCCATGTTCCATACCGATGCCGTGCAGGCGATCGGCAAGGTGGCCATAGCCCTGAAGAAAACGCAGATTGACATGCTCTCGCTCTCGGGGCACAAGCTGCACGCGCCCAAGGGCGTCGGTGTGCTCTATCTGCGCCGTAATACGCGTTTCTGCCCGCTGCTGCGCGGTGGCCATCAGGAACGCGGCCGGCGGGCAGGCACCGAGAATGCGGCGTCCATCGTCGGCCTCGGCGTCGCAGCGCAACTGGCGCTGGAGCACATGACCTTTGAGAACACCGAAGTGAAACGCCTGCGCGACCGGCTCGAAGTCGGCATCCTGCCGCAGGTACCGTGCTCCTTTGTCACTGGTGATTCATCCAACCGCCTGCCCAACACCGCTAACATCGCTTTCGAGTTCGTCGAAGGCGAGGCCATCCTGCTCCTGCTCAACAAGCAGGGCATCGCCGCGTCGAGTGGATCGGCCTGTACCTCGGGATCGCTCGAACCTTCGCACGTCATGCGTGCCATGGGCATTCCCTATACCGCTGCACATGGCACCACGCGCTTCTCGCTGTCGCGCTACACCACCGAATCCGAGATCGACCGCGTCATCACCGCCGTGCCACCTATCATCGCCCGGTTGCCCAAGCTGTCGCCGTACTGGAGCGGGAATGGCCCCGTGGATGGAGGAGAAAAAACCTTCGCGCCCGCCTATGCATGAAAACGCGACAACCGGTGTCAAATCCTCGGTACAGGTCAGAAGACAGAGTCATCACACTTAACTTAAAAATCCACCACAGAGGCGCAGAGATGCTATTCGAAGCGGATAATCAAGTGTTGCTCTGACCAGAAAAACCGGTCAAAGTGTCAGGCTTGTCGTTTCCGGAAATTCATGTCCGGATATTCGGGATCCATCACATCACCATGCCTGGCACACACGACCGCCTGCCCCGTCAGGGGCTTCTGATGCTTGCGGCGATCTCTCTCTTGTGGGGCCTCAACTGGCCGATCATGAAGACGGTATTGTCCGAAGTGCCGCCGCTCTACTTTCGCGCCAGTTGTCTGCTGCTCGGCGGGGCGGGCATGCTGGCGCTTGCCCGTATCAACGGCATTTGCCTCGCTGTTCCCCGGGACTGCTGGAAGCGATTGCTGCTGCTTTCACTGTTCAATATCACCGGCTGGAACGTGCTGGTCGTCTATGGCGTTTCGCTGCTGCCCTCGGGGCGCGCGGCACTGCTCGGGTATACCATGCCCCTGTGGGGGGTCATCCTGTCCGTCTGGATCCTTGGCGAACGGGTCACCCGCCGGCATCTCCTCGGATTGCTTCTCGGGCTGGCCGGGATAGTGGCGCTCATGGGCGGCAGCCTGGAAGGAATGCGGCAGGCGCCGGTTGGAGTCGCCTGCATGATTGTGGCCGCGTGGAGCTGGGCGCTCGGAATCGTGCTCTTCAAGCGACTGCCGGTGGCCATGCCGACCTCAGCCCTGACCGGCTGGATCATGCTGCTCGGCGCAATTCCCATGCTGGCCGCCGCCATCCCGCTGGAAACCTCGCGCCTGTTCGTTCCCAGCTTCTGGCCGGCTTTCGGCCTGGCCTACAATACGATTGTCGCTTTCATGCTCTGCTACTGGGCCTGGAACCGCATCGTGCTCATGGTGCCCGTGGCCGTATCCTGCCTTTCCTCTCTGATCACACCGCTGATTGGTGTTCTGGGCGGAGTCCTTTTTCTGGGTGAAACTCTGGGCTGGCGCGAAGGCCTGGCCGCCCTGCTGATTCTGGCCGCTGTGGGAACCGTGTTGATCAGGCGCTGAAGCCTGGCGAAAGTCACAGCCAGACGCAGCATGCGCAGCGCTGGGTCGGTTAAAATGCTAGCCCGGGCTCGGCCAATACAGGATGAACGAACCAATCACCATGAACGAATCAAGCTACTGGCTACTGCGCTGCGAAAACCAACTGTTCATTACCCCTGACAAGGCTCCTGGAACGGTTTTTCCGCGTGGGCGGGCAGAGGACTTCGGCAACCCTGCGGACGCCTTGCTGGTCGGAGAATGGCAAGGGCTGCCTTGCTATGCAGCCGACGTCGACCGCCTCCCGGAAGGCATTGCCGGGGAACTGACGTCGCTGCGCCCCCTGTTCGGCCTGGCCGGTGCCGAGGTCTTTGCCCTCGCCGGCCGTGCCGCTCTGCTGCTGGACTGGAAAAAGAACCACCGCTATTGCGGCCGGTGCGGCACGCCCACCACGATGAAAACGACTGAATTTTCCATGCAGTGCCCGGCCTGCGGTCTGCTGGCTTACCCGAGGATTTCGCCGGCGGTGATGGTGCTGGTCAGTCGTGGTGATGATCTGCTGCTGGCGCGCAGCCCCCATTTCAAGCCCGGTGTCTTCAGTGCCCTGGCCGGGTTTGTCGAAGCCGGCGAAACCCTGGAGCAATGTGCGGTGCGCGAAGTGCGCGAAGAGGTGGGCATCGAAATTACCCGTCTGCGCTATTTTCAGAGCCAGCCGTGGCCGTTTCCGGATTCGCTGATGATAGCCTTCTTTGCTGACTACGCTGCCGGAACGATCACCCCAGATCCGTCGGAAATCGAGGCGGCGGGCTGGTTCCCGCGCAGCGCGCTGCCAACGCTGCCGGACCCGGTGAGCATTTCCCGTCGATTGATCGATGCCGCGTGTCATCAGGCGGGGTAAGGCGCGGTCTGTATTCGACCTGACGCCCCTTCCCTACTCGCCCAGATAGGCTTCGCGCACCTTGGGATTGGCGAGCAGTTTCGCGGCTTCGTCGGTCAGCGTGATCTCGCCGCTCTCCATGACGTAGCCGCGCTGGCTGACTTCCAGCGCCAGCTTGGCGTTCTGCTCGACGAGCAGAACGGTCATGCCTTCGTCGGCCACGGTGCGGATCACCTCGAAAATCTTTTGCACCATGAGCGGCGCCAGACCCATTGACGGCTCGTCGAGCAGCAGCAGTTTCGGACGGCTCATCAGCGCACGTCCGATGGCCAGCATCTGTTGCTCGCCGCCGGACAGGGTTCCGGCCAGTTGCTGCGAGCGTTCCTTGAGTCGCGGGAAGAGCGAGAAAACGTGTGCGCTGTCGGCGGCGATTCCGTCCTTGTCGTGGCGACTGTACGCGCCCATCAGCAGGTTCTCGACGATGCTCATGCGCGGGAACACGCCACGTCCTTCCGGCACCAGGGCGATGCCTTCCGATATCAGTTGGTGTGGCTCCAGCCGGGAAATTTCCTTGCCGCAATAGCGCACGCTGCCGCCCGCGGCATTGAGTAGTCGTGCCAAGGCTTTGAGCGTGCTTGTCTTGCCCGCGCCGTTGGCTCCGATCAGCGCGACCATTTCACCCTGATTGACGTGGAAGGTGATGCCGCGCACCGCCTGGATGCCGCCGTAAGCGACGCGTAGTCCGGTTACCTCAAGCAAGGCTGCCTCCCAGATAGGCTTCGATGACCTTGGGGTCTTTCTGCACGACCGCAGGCACGTCTTCGCATATTTTTTCGCCGTAGTCGAGAACGGCAACGCGGTCGCACAGACCCATCACTAGCTTGACGTCGTGTTCGATGAGCAGCACGGTAATGCCATCCTTGCGGATGCCTTCGATCAATTCACGCAAGGCTTCGGTCTCGGTGCCGTTCATGCCAGCAGCAGGTTCGTCGAGGGCCAGCAACTTCGGATCGGTGGCCAGCGCGCGGGCGATTTCGAGGCGGCGCTGGTCGCCGTAAGAGAGATGCCGGGCCAGATCATCGGCACGGTCGGCGATATTCACGTAATGCAGTAGTTCCTCGGCGCGACGGCGGATGGCGACTTCTTCCGCCGTGGTGCGGCGGTCGTGCACAACAGCGCCGAAGACGCCGGCATGGGTACGGACATGACATCCGACCATGACGTTTTCCATCGCCGACATGTTGGCGAACAGCCGGATGTTCTGGAAAGTCCGCGCGATGCCGCGCTTGGCCACCTTGTGCGGTGCGCTGGCCGGCAATTTTTCGCCGGCAAAAATCAGTTCGCCGCCATCGGGGTGGTAGAGGCCGGTCAGCACGTTGAAAAAGGTCGTCTTGCCGGCGCCGTTCGGGCCGATCAGACCATAAATTTCACCCTGATTGATCGACAACGAGACATCGTGCAATGCCTTGACCCCGCCAAAATGCTTGGCAATGGCGCGGGCGTCGAGAAGTACGCTGCTCATTCGCCCTCCTTCAGCACGTCGGTTGATTCGCCCTTGAACTCGCGTCGCCGGGTCGTCGATGGCCACAGGCCGGCCGGTCGGTAGAGCATGACGACCACCAGCGCCAGGCCGAAGAGCAGCATGCGCAGGGCTTCCGGATCGAGCAGGATCTTGCCGAAGAGAGCCATCTGCACCGGGCCCGCGCCGTGGCGGAAGACTTCCGGGAGCACGGTCAGCAGAATGCCGCCGAGAATGACACCGGGGATATTGCCCATGCCGCCAAGGACGACCATGCACAGCACCATGACCGATTCCATCAGGTTGAAGGATTCCGGGCTGACAAAACCCTGGAAGCCGGCAAACAGGCCGCCGGCGACACCACCGAAACTGGCGCCCATGGTGAAGGCCAGCAGTTTGATGTTGCGCGTGTTGATACCACAGGACTTGGCGGCGATCTCATCCTCGCGGATGGCCACCCAGGCGCGGCCGATGCGCGAGTTTTCCAGCCGGATGGTGACAAAAACAATGCCCAGGGCAAGAACGAGAAAAAGATAGTAGTACGCGTGCAGCGAGGGAATCGTGAAGCCGAGAACACTGATCGGCTTGGCCAGCGTGATGCCGCCGAGGTGAATCGGATCGATTCCGGAAATGCCCTGGGGACCGTTGGTGATGTTCACCGGGGCATTGAGGTTATTCAGGAAAATGCGCACGATTTCGCCGAAACCGAGCGTGACGATGGCCAGATAGTCGCCACGCAGACGCAGTGTCGGCGCGCCGAGCAGCGCCCCGAAAATTCCGGCGAGCACGGCCCCGGCCGGAATGATCAGCCAGACCGGCAGATGCAGTCCGAAATGCGGGCTGGCCAGCAGCGCGTAGAGATAGGCGCCGACGGCATAAAAGGCGATATAGCCCATGTCGAGCAGGCCGGCGAAACCGACCACTATATTGAGACCGAGCGCCAGCATGATATAGAGCATGGCGAAATCGACGATGCGCAGCCAGGAGTTGCCGAGAGCGCTGCCGACGATGAAGGGAAAGACAGCCAGCACTATGCCCATGGCCACAGTAGCCGCAATGGCCGCAATGGCCGCGCGCTTGTCATGACGCAGGGCCTCGAACGAAGCAAGGAAACCCATCATGCACGCTCCGAGACTTTTTCGCCGATCAGCCCCGAGGGGCGGAAGATCAATACGCCAATCAGTACGAAAAAGGCGAAGATGTCCTGATAGTGGCTGCCGAGGAAGCCGCCGGTCAGGTCGCCGATATAGCCGGCGCCGAGCGATTCGATGAGGCCGAGCAGGATGCCGCCGAGGACCGCGCCGGCGATATTGCCGATGCCGCCGAGAACGGCCGCGGTAAAGGCTTTCAATCCGAGCATGAAGCCCATGTAGTAGTGGGCAATCGAGTAATTGGCGCTGACCATCAGGCCAGCCACGGCGGCCAGCGCCGAACCGATGACGAAGGTGAACGAAATGATCTGGTTGATGTTCACGCCCATCAGCTGGGCAATCGGCGGGTTCTCGGAGGTGGCGCGCATGGCGCGGCCGAGACGGGTACGATGGATGAGAATGATCAGGCCGGTCATCATCAGGGCTGCGATGAGCACAATGGCCACCTGCAGGCTGGTGATGGTGGCGCCGAAAATATCATGCTCGGAGGTCGGCAGGATCGGTGGGAAAGCATGATAGTTGCGCCCCCAGACCAGCATGGCGAGGTTCTGCAGGATGATCGAGACACCGATGGCGGTAATCAGCGGGGCCAGTTTGGGCGCTCGCCGCAAGGGGCGGTAGGCGATGCGCTCGATGCTGTAGCCGACGGCCATGCAGACGGCCACCGCCGCCGCGAGGGCGATCAGGATGATGATGAACACGGGCAAACCACTGTTCACCAGCAGCTTGATCACCATCAGGGCAACCATGGCCCCGATCATGACGACTTCGCCGTGGGCAAAGTTGATCAGCCCCATGATGCCGTAAACCATCGTGTAGCCCAGCGCGACAAGCGCATAGATGCTGCCAAGTACCAGACCGTTGATGATTTGCTGGATGAAAATATCCATCGGTAGAGGGTGCCTGAAATGCGTCTGGAATGAAGCGGATAAAATCGGAACAGACAAACGGCACCCTCAGGTGCCGTTTGTCCAGAGGCTTGCTGTGTTTACTTCTTCTCTGCCGGGGCAGGTGCAGCGGGAGCCGGAGCAGCTGCCGGGGCTGGAGCGGCCGCTGGCGCTGCGGGAGCGGCAGGTGCCGCCACCGGAGCCGCTTCAACCGGTGCGCCACCGATGGTTTCGCGGTACTCCCACTTGCCGTCCTTGACCTGATACAGGCTGATCGAGCCGCCCTTGAGGTCGCCCTTGTCGTCAAATTGCACCTTGGCGGTGACGCCCTGATAGTCAGTCTTGCCGATTTCCGGCAGGAACTTGGCCGACTCAACCGAATTGGCACGCTTCATGGCATCGACCATGACCATCACGGCATCATAAACGTAGGGCGCGTAAAGCTGGATCTGGCCGTACTTGGCGGTAAAAGCGTCGCCGAAGGCCTTGCCGCCGGGCATCTGATCGAGCGGAACACCCGGCAGCGAGCAGTACTGACCCTCGCTGGCCGCACCGGCGAGCTTGATGTATTCCGGCGTACAGCCGCCGTCACCGGTCAGGAATTTCGCCTTCAGGCCAAGCGACTTCATCTGCTTGGTCATCGGGCCGCCCTGGGCGTCCATGCCGCCGTAGAAGATGACATCGACCTTCTTCGACTTGATCTTGGTCAGAATGGCCGCAAAATCGGTGGCCTTGTCGTTGGTGAATTCGCGCGCGGCGACCTTGCCACCAGCGGCGACGACGGCCTTTTCAAACTCGTCGGCCAGACCCTGACCGTAGGCAGAGCGGTCGTCGATGATGGCGATCTTCTTGCCTTCCATCTGCTTGGCCGCGTACTCGCCAAGCACCTTGCCCTGCTGGACATCGTTGGCCATGACGCGGAAGGTGGTGGCAAAGCCCTGCTGCGTGTACTTAGGATTGGTGGCCGAACCGGAAATCTGCGGGATGCCGGCGTCGAAATAGATCTTGGAGGCCGGGATCGTGGTTCCGGAGTTAAGGTGACCGATAACGCCGTTTACCTTGGCGTCGACCAACTTCTGGGCGACGATGGTGCCCTGCTTCGGATCAGCCTGATCGTCTTCCGGGACGAGCACGAACTTGATCTTGGCACCGCCGATTTCCAGTGCTTTGGCATTCAGATCGTCAATAGCCATCTTGGCGCCGTTCTCGTTGTCCTTGCCGAGGTGGGCCTGCGGACCGGTGAGCGGGGCCACGTGACCGAGTTGTACCGTCAGTTCGGGCTTCGGTGGCGGCACCGGGGCAGCAACGGGTGCCGGGGCGGGGGCGGGTTTGGGTTCTTCCTTCTGACCGCAGCCGATCAGGGCCATGGCGGCAGCGATAGCAAGAGTCATACTGGAAATGCGCAATAACTGCATGGTGTTACCTCCGAATGCGGTGTTGAGGGAATGATGCGGATTAAGCAATGAATTTTGCTGGCCTATCACGATGATGTCAATGCAAAAAAGGCGTGAACACAGCCACGGCAGCGATTAATGCACAACTCGTGCCAGAAATGGGGGCACGGCCGAAATTTTCATGACCCCTGAAGATTGCCATAGGCTTCTGGGCTCATAGACCGAAGCTAATCCCCGCCAGCGATGAGCAAACGATGAAAAGCATGCAGGCCGAACCCGATTGGTGCATTTTCAGGAGGCTGCGCACCATCCTGGTGATTGATGGCTAGGCCAGCAGCGCCGGGATCTGGGCGGCCAGCGCCTTGCTCTGGACAGTGGTGCTGCCGAGCAGAGCAAACCCCAGCAGATCCCCAGCCTGGCCAAGGAAGCGGGCTTCCAGGCCCCCGGTTACGGACAGGCACTGCCAAGTGCCTTCGGTGCCCGGTGCCGGAGGGCAGACGACCGTCGGGCAGGCCGGGGTTTTAACCACCACCGGCATGGCCGGGTAGCCGAGTGTCGTCGGCGTGCCGGCGAGTGTTCTGGCCAGGGCTCGTGCCTGGTGCATGATGGGTAGGACATAGGGCAGGATCAGACCAGCGATTTCGGCGCAATCCCCCATGGCGTAGATGCCGGGAATGCTGGTTTCCAGCAGACGGTTGGCAACGATGCCGCGCTGGCGAGCGATCCCGGCGGCCTGGGCCAGCGCCGTGCGTGGCCTCAGGCCGATCGCCGAGAGGATCCGGTCGGCGCTCAGTTGACGGCCATCGGCGAGTTCAAGACGGTAGCCGGCAGCGGTCTTGTGGACGCCCTTTACGGAGGTACCCAGGCAAAATTTGATGCCCGTGGCTTGCAAGCCGGCGGTAAATTGCTCGCCGGCGGCTTCCGGCAACAGCCGGGACAGCGGCCAGGGCGCGGGGTCGATGAGGCTGGTATTGATCTGACGCGTCGCCAGATCGTTGGCAAACTCACAGCCGATCAGCCCGGCACCGATGACCGCCACCGACTTTGCGTTTTCCAGACCGGCATGAAAACGGCTGTAATCGTCCAGATCATTGATCGATTGCACCTCGCCCGCACCGTCGCCTTCCATGGGCGGACGGAAGGGGTCGGCGCCGCAGGCGATGACCAGGCGGTCATAGGCCAAGCGGTCGTCATTGGCCAGGATGATCTGCCGGCGCTGCGCGTCGATGCCGGTGACTGCACAGTGAGTACGGATTTCGGCCTTGAGTTCTGCGGCCATCTGCTCGACGCTCTTGATCTGCAACTGCGCCGGGGTCTTGTTGTTGGCCAGGGCATTGGAGAGCGTAGGCTTGGCGTAGAAACCGCCGCCATCGCGGGTGACCAGCAACAGCGGGGAACTGCTGTCGAGCTTGCGCCATTCCCTGGCCAGGGTGTATGCGGCGAGTCCTGTGCCGAGGATGACGATGGGGGCGGACATGGAATGACTCCTGTGCTTGCCGGCGCGGCCTGACGACGCCAGTCGGGAAAACAGCGTCTAAACGGCGACCATCTCGAAATCGCCTTTGCCAACACCGCAACTAGGGCAGTTCCAGTCATCCGGAATGTCTTCCCAGCGGGTACCCGGGGCAAGGCCTTCTTCAGGACAGCCTTTGGCTTCGTCGTAAATCCAGCCACAAACCACACATTGATAAGTTTTCATCGGTCTTCTCCGTTTCGCCTGGATTGGTCTGAAGGCTCAGGCCTTGATGGTGTCTAGAGCCGTCTGGTAGTGAGCGGCATGACGCAATTCCACCTTGGCCAGCGCGGCAAAACGCTTGCCGGCTTTTTCCAGAACGGCCTTGAACGGTTCGGAGGCAGCCTGAGCTTCGGTCACAGCAGCATCGTAGAACTTGGGGTACATCTCGGTGTATTCGTGGGTCTCGCCGTCGATGGCGAATTGCAGCGCCTTGGCCGGGCTCATCTGGCTCTTTGGAAAGAGCAGATCAAGGTGACCAAAAGCATGCATCACCTCCTGATCGGACGTGGCTTCAAACGCCTTTGCTGTTGCCTCGTCACCCATTTCACGGCAGAGCCTGGCGAAATAACGGTATTTGATATGGGCCATGGATTCGCCGGCAAAAGCGGCTTGCAGATTCTGAATCGTCGGCGAATCCGGGCTGTGGAAAGGAGAGCTCATTTTTTTACTCCGCGGTGAGGATGGTTCGATACGACAGGGAAGTCGAGAGACACACCTGCAGTACCAACGGCAAGACAGGCTGCCATAGCCCTTGAGAAGGGCTGCGCGCAGGTGGCTAGAGCGATCTGTGCGTACCGTCGCAGAACGGTGCTTTTTTCGACTGCTTGCAGCCACAGAAAGAAACCTGCTTGTTTTCTTCAGCCGTATATTTCGTCGGTGAAAATTCCGTGCCCTTGTGCGAACCATCGCATAAAGGCTGCGACTTGCTGCGGCCACAGGCACACCACCAGTAGTCCTTGCCTTTTTCGACGACTACGGGAAATGAGGATTTGCTGGCAATTTCCGGCTTGCTCATGATCGTGATCTCCTGAAAAGCGCGCGCCCGGCGAATCCGGACAGGCATGAATCGGTCATCATAACGCTCCATCAAGGCATCGGTAGACTGTTTGTCAGGCCATGCTTCAGGCATTGGCTTCCCGCGCGGACATCGGTTGTGCAGGGCCGGTCCCGGCGCCCGCACGCAATAGATGACCATGGAACACGCATAAAGACCTTCAGGAACAGGTAATACGGTTCAGTTAGGCGCAAGACTCATTTGCAAACGTCATCCCGGCGAAAGCCGGGATTCAGAGACACTTCAAACCCCTGGATTCCGTATATGGACTCCTCCCTATTTGCAAGAGTGAGTTGAGATTTGGCAAATGGGTGCGACTGCGACCGTATATCCGACCTGTTG
>JFJP01018593.1_pt1 | contig 34429 bp, 31 predicted proteins | sample 431651 | NCBI WGS metagenome assembly JFJP01 (sample SAMN02602958, study PRJNA72255) | Microbial mat metagenome, whole genome shotgun sequencing project. | biome: fresh water; feature: sink hole; material: water; isolation source: purple microbial (photo- and chemosynthetic) mats found in... | reverse complement strand
GCAGCCCGGCGGTAATCAACCCGATGGCTACTCCCTGAAATGCCCGTGGCGGATTGGCCCGGTCGATCTTCTCCCGCAGGCCGGTAAAGATTACCAGCGCCAGGGAGAACCCGAGTGATGCCGCGAATCCGAAAAAGACAGCCTTCAGCAGGCTGTACTCAAGCTGGATGTTCAGCACGGCCACGCCCAGCACGGCGCAATTCGTGGTGATCAGGGGCAGGTAGATCCCCAGCGCCCCGTGCAACGCAGGCAGGAACTTCTTCATGATGATATCCACCAACTGCACAAACGCGGCAATGACGAGGATGAAGGCGATCGTTTGGAGGTAGCCCAGCCCAAGTGGATTAAGAATCTTATGTTGGACAGCCCACGTCACGGCCGAGCCGGATGTCATCACGAAAATGACGGCACCGCACATGCCGAGTGCCGTGGACAGCTTCTTCGATACGCCCAGGAACGGGCAAATACCGAGGAACCGCGTCAATACAAAGTTGTTCACCAGGATGGCACTGATCAAAAGCAGGATATATTCGGCCATAAGGGGCACTCCTCACCGGGTTTCTAAATTACAAAAACGGTGCATACTAGCGAGTTTCTTCCTGAAAAAAAAGAAGATAATTTTTACAACAAGAATACACCGTTCAGACGGGGGGGCTGTCTGCTGCCGGAGGCTGCGAACGGATACGGCTGCGGGCTTCAATCAGGGCGTGAAGTAATTGGGATGGAACCACGGGATCAGGCACATAAACAACATTCGGTATGGGGGCGGTCATGTCGTTCTGCTGCAGCACAATGCCGGTTTGCGGTGCAAGCCGGGCAATGGCCTTGAGCATGCTTGCCGGGTCGTCGCCAAGGATCCCGGCACTGATGGCGATCGCATCCCATGATTCGTTCTTTTCAATCGCACCCAGAAGGCGCGTGATGCCCTTGGCGATGCAGGTCGAAATGTTGGCTTGGCGCAGGTAGTCTGCGACGTCCACCGCATCGTTCAGGTCGCTCTCGATCAAGACGTTCCAGTTGGCTGCATAGGCCTCGAGTCCGAGCACCAAAGCGCTGGATGCTTCATTCGCCAAGGCCGAGGTTTCCGCCTCAGGCAGCCACACTCGGTAGACGGGAATTCCTTCCTTGGTCCTGAACTTCTGAAAGGTTCCGCCCGCTTGATGGATAAGGGCACTAATGACCGATGCGATGACCCCGGTGGATGCCATATCCTGGGCGATCAGCGTGTCGGGGAGAACGTCCGCCAGATGCCCGGCATGAATGGTCAGAATGCCTGCCGCCGTTCTCGCAGAGGGATTGTCGTGGAGGCTTGCGGGATCGTCGAGGCGAATTTCCAGGATTTGCTTGATTGGGGCTGACTCGGCGGCGGCAAGGCCCAGACTCTGAATCAGATGCTCCAGTTGAATCGGAGGGATGTTGACCGGTTTGATTAGGGTATCGGTATGTCGGATGATCGTCCATGATGCGGGAAGGGTGGATGTAAGAAGATCGATGCCTGCATTGATATGGCGTGTTGCGTAGGCTGTTGCCACGGCTTCTTGCGTGTCTGTTCCGGATAGTTGCATAAGCTGCCGGGCGAGCAGAATGCCTCGGTTGGCGCACTCCTGGATGGCGGCAGCGGATGCCGGAATGTCCAGCTTTGCCTTGTCGTGCCGGGTGAGGATGGCTGCATGCCCGGAGATGCCACAGAGCAGGTCGTTGAAATCATTGGCGACCCCCTTGGCCATGTGTCCCACCAGTTGAACATAGGCGGTGCGGTGTGTGCGTTCGCGGCTGCGGACCAGTGCCGTCACGTCGCTGATCAGCAGGAGTGTCATGCCCTGGGAGGGTTGTGCACGCAATCGCAGGGTTTGGGTGGTGTTGCCGATGGAGAATTCAGATTCCAACTCGACCGGCGAGTCGCTGTGCAGGAGTGTCTGCAATTGCTTGGACGTCACGTTGCTGGCAACGTTGGTAAAAACCTGGTTGCGAGCAGCTTCCCCGAAGATCGCCACGGCGGCAGGATTCATGCCGATGGCACGTCCTTGCCTATCCAGGGCGATGACCCCGTCGTGGATATAGGTCATTGCGTCCACGAGGCTGCTCAGGCGGCGGAGGCTTTCCGCATCGGCAGCAAAGGCCGTTGCCCATAATCCGAACGCCCCGGCGATCATCATGAACCCGAGGGTCAGCGACCATATCGCGATCGTGACGATGGTCTGTTCTGATGCCGTGAGGACATCCTGTAGATAGTTAAGCGTGACCACGACAGCGACTGTCGCAATCGCAAGGAGCACAACCAACAGCAAGGCGTAGCGGGCACTTTCTTTCTGTAGCCACTTCATCCGGCGCGTTATTCGCTTTCCGGCGTGGCTGGTGCTGACTGAGGCGGCTGGTCACTCGGTGCCGCATGGGCCTCCAGATCATTAATCTTCTTCAGGTCTGGAGCGCTTGTCGTTTCTGCGTTCGGGGCATCTTTAGCGGCTGGTGCTTCGGGCGTCTCGGCCTCCTGGGCTTCCAATGCGGTGGCGGCCTGGCGCAAACGACGGATCTCGGCATCATGATCCTTTTTCCGCAAGTCCTGCTTGATCCGGGCCTTGTGAACCAGTTCCGCCCTCAGGGGAATGCCTTCCTCGTCGGCGAGTTCCCGGGGTTCGACAAGCGATAGGCTGACGAAGATAATCGTTTCAACCTGGGACTTTACGTCTTTCGTGTGCGAGAACAGGTACTTGCCGAGGATCGGAATGTCACCGAGCAGAGGCACCTTTGATGTGCGTTTGCTATCGGTGGTATCGGTCAATCCGCCGATGGCCACGGTTTGCCCGCTTTGCAGTGTGAATTTCGTTTTGATCTCCTTCACGGAGACCACGGGCCAAGAGTTGTCCCCGACTGTCTTGTCAGTCAGTTTACGCCGTAGCGATGGCTCGATCTGGGCCTCGATCAGGTTATCGGTCTTGACGGTCGGGATCACCTTGAGCTCAATCCCGGTATGCAGGTAGCCGTTACGGATGAACTCGGTGTTGATGTCAGTATCCAGATTGGCGACGATCTCGTCGCCCGGGCTGTCTGGAGTGCCCCGCGTACGGGTTGTCTTGATGATCGGTTCCTGTTCCCCGACGCGGAAGAATGCATTGGTCGTCCCGTTGGCGACGATCACTTTCGGGTTCGAGACGATACTGACACCATCGGTCTGCTTCAGGGCGCTGAGCACCATATTCAGGTTGGCCACGTTAAGGATCGCGGCGCTGCTTTCTGTGAGTGTTCGCGTGAAGGTATCCGTGATATCCGATGTCACATCCTGGCTAAGGTCTGTGCCCCTGCTAATCTGGCGGGTGGGGCTGCTTGCCGTGGGCGACGAGGAATCGATGGTAACGGTCTCGATCGGGGGACCGTCCGGTCGCTCGGTGATGGTCACGGATGAGGCCCCTTCGTACGGGTTGCCAAACATGTCGTAGCGCTGGTCATACCGGTCGATGTTGTAGCGGCGGTCGGCCCGGCTCATGGCATCTTCGCGGCTGGTTACCCGTGTGCGTTCATCCTTGGATACAAACGGCCCGGCCTGGAGCCCGACACCGAGTTCGCCGAGCGAATCCCAGCGGATACCCAGTTGCTTGACCGCACTGTCGTTCAGTTCCATGAACTGCGTCTCGATGCAGACTTGCTGGCTTTGGATGTCGATCTTGTGGACGACGAGACGGATCTCGTTAAGGTTGCTTTCTGTACTGCGGATCACCATGGCGTTGCGCGAGGAAAACGTGGACAAGGAGCCGCGTTCATGGAGCATTTTCTCGACCACCGGACGAACTTCGTCCACCGTGGTATATTCCAGGAAGAGGGTCTCCACGATCATGGGCTCAGGCGCATCCGGTGGCTGCGGGATAATGCTGTAGACGCCGGACCCCTGCGGCCGTTCGATCAGCGCCAGGCTGTGCATGGAAAGAATGGAGGAGAGTGCCGGGCGCCATGCCACACCATCCAGGTTGGCGGTTACCCGTGCGGTAAGATTGCTGGGGGTGGCGATGATATTTGCATTCGCGATGCGGCTGAACATGCGTACCACATCAATCATCTCGACGTCATCCAGTGCAATGGTGATCAGGTCTTCGCTGACGGCGCTAGCCCCCTCGGCGGTAGTCGACGGTGGGGCCACGGGGAGTGCCGTGAATTCTGCGGACGTTTCTTCGGTCGATGCATCAACAACGACCGGCTCGGAGACGGGACCTGTCGCGAGGGCAGAGGTGGGCGTATTTGAGGGGGCTGCCGGCACCGCCGCCAGTGGCTGGGGGGCGGACGGCGGCTCGGTAGGGGGAGGCTGCGGTGCTTGCGTCGCGGCGGGTGCCGGTTCCGCTGCTACTGGAGGTGTCAACGTGTGTCCGGAGGTCGACATGGCGGCATCCAGCTCCGCCAGCTCAGGCGGAAGCTCCACCTGCTGTGCCGATAACGTCCATGGGGCGATAAGCAAAAACGCCACGATTTTAAATATTACTTTCATTACACTACTCCACTCGTTCCCGTATTACAATTCTACAGATTCTTCTGTTACATCCAAGCGTGTGCTGCTGACTCCACTGGCTGACACCTTATCAATCCTCCAACGATAAATCAATCCATCCCTTGTGATGCTCACAATATCCCCGGATTCGACCAGCCCGATACCATCAATAATCGCGATGAAGCGTTTGCCGCCCGCATGCGTGACGCCTCGCAGGGGAATGGCGGGCCAGTTGATGCGTGACTTGACATCATCCAGTCGGGATTTCTCAATCTGCTCGGACTCGGACGCTGGCTTGTGCGCAACCGGCGAGAAAGGATCGCGCATCTGGCGGAACGTCTCGCTATTCAGATCGATCACGGGGCTGTCGCCGCTGGCTGTAACGGTGAATGCAGCGATGGTCAACACGCAAATCATGACACAACAGGTGTGGTTCATTGGTTGTCCTCATCAGCAATCAGTTCTGCCGCCAAGCGTCGCGGATAGTCCTCGTCCTGCCAGATCGCCCATTGGATGTGCAGACTGACAAAATGTTTGTCGGGATCCTTATCGCTTTGTTCCATGATGACCAACCGGCTGATCGTCACATAGGGGTTTGATGACTCGAGCCGGTTGAGGAACTGCGCCAACGCATGGGCACCGCTGTTGAGTGAAACGTTCACGGTGTACGAAAGGAATTTCGGCTCGTAGGCGCTTTGCTTGTCCTGTTCTTCCTTATTTTCGGACTTTTTCTTGACGGGGGCGGCAACGGCAGGGCGGGGGACCTCGCTGATATTATCAATCGAAAGCTTCAGGCCATCAGCGGTCGTGTTGATGATTTCCGTCGCGACCAAGAGGTAATTTCCAAGGCTTGGACGCAGGATGTAGTTGTATTTTTCCGAGGCGGCCAGTAGCTCCTCGATGATCGCGGCATTCTGTTTCCGGTTACGTTCCGTGGTATTGGCGTCCTGTTGCCCTTTGTCGATCAGCGCCTGGAGTTCCGTCACGCGAGCCCGCCGCGTCTGTACGGATGCGAAGTAGGGCTGGATACCAAAGGTGAACAAGGCATAGGCGACACCAGCCCCCACCACGCCGATTGCCACGAACGCTTTCTTGCGATCTTCCGGACTGTCAGGTAGTTTGATCACGGTTTCTCCTTAACCGGCAAGGACTTAAGCGAACATTGGATGGTGAACACCCTGCTCAACTCGTTGGACGAGACGGCATCGGCGGCGAAATTGGCAACGCGAACCGATTCCATCAGCGGTGCCATTACGGGATTCTCCACGATGTTTCGTTCCATGGACTGCACGACCTGCATGGAGTTCTCTGCCTGGGTCTTTCCTTCAATTGCAAGGAGATAGGCGCGGGTGATGAGGCCGGGTGTCTTGGACGGTTCGGTGCTCTCGGGAAGGGTTGCGCGCAGTGAGGAGAGCTGGATCGATTCCGGGGTCGTCTCCATGATGGCCGCCAAGAGCTGATTCCAGGTGTGTCGTGAGATTGCCCAGCTATCGAGCTCAGCCTTGAGTTTCTGATTGTTTTTCAGACGGCTGACTTGCCGTGCCGCCAGCTTCTGTTTAGGTTCCACAGCGCTCCAGCGAGACTCAAGGCTGTCAAGCTCACCGCTCAGCAGCATGCTGCTCAAGGTCTGTTGCACGACCACCACGACAAGGAATGCGGGGACCACGATGGAGGCAATTCTGATAAAAGAACGCAGATTTACGCGACTACCGCTGCGCTGTTCGTCCGCTTGTATTAAATTGACGCGCAGGCTCATGATTCCTCCTGCAAGGTTCCCAGTGCCGCCCCGATTGCCGCCGTTAGGCGCCATCGCTGGGTGTCAATCGAGGCATCCGGTTTTGCCGTTTTCAGCAACGGAATCGAGAAGGGATCAAACATTTCCACCGATAGACTCAATACCCTTTCGAGTTCCTGGATGGCGGCGGGTGCCGTGCCGATACCCCCGATGCAATGCAATGTCTTGAGGCTGCAGTTCTCTCGACGTTCCACGAAATCGCGCGATACAATGACTTGGCTTGAGAAGGGTCCCATGATTTCCGTGATCAGTTCGCTGATGTCAAACGCATTGTCGGAAAGAATGTTAAGTGCGGTGGCTGCATCGATATGCAAGGCGGAAACGACTCGGTCAAGCAGCTTCTGGATTCCGAAATCAAAACGGCGCACCAGCACAAGCGCTTTCTTTGCGAAAATGGAGAGGGTGGTTGTTTGCATCCCGAAATCAAGCAGTGCGGCGGCGGCCTCGGTACTATTCAGCACCGGTCCCGCCCGGAATGTGGTCAGTGCCGCGATCGCCGCGATCTCAAGGCTATAGGGGGCGGGAAGGCCGGATGCGAATCGTTGCATGACTGGGCGGGCATCTGCTTCCGGCAGCGCAATGGCCAGCACACGCGACTCCGCACGTCCGGTCCCTTCCGTGATGACCGTGTAGGAAATGCGGTTATCGGCTTGCGGATCCACGCCCAGATGTTTCGGCAGGTTGGCCTCGAAGGTGCTATCAATCGCGCCGGGAAGCGTCAGTAACTTCGTTGTCGAGGATACTGCACTCAGGCAGATCGAGACATGGCGGGCGCTTAACCGGTGAGGGATTGGGATGACAACCTCGCTGCCATCGGCTGGCACGATCTCTGCCCCTACAAACGTGATGGCATCGCCATTTTTCTGCAAACGGACGATCTTGCTCGCGGACTGGCCGAAATCAATGCCGGTTACATCGGATGGTGACCGCTTCCATTTGGCTGTAAGATCTTTAAATGACATTCCCCGGAAAACTCCCGTGTCTGGACGAAACAGACGATCTCGCTGACTCCATGTTATTAACCTGCTAAAACGACCGCATTAAATCCTGTATTCTAAAAACTGACAAGCCAAATCTTTCAGGTAAACGGTTCCTCACGAATCCTTAGCGAAGCATGGCGGGGTTAGACGCCATGCTTCGCAAAGGATTCGGGCAGCGATGGAGCTTGAATTACAGTAGTCTTTATGTTAAACATCGCGTTATATTTCAAATAGGATTGCAGTTTATAAATCTCTTTCGTTGGACCGTGGGATAACGAGATGGCAGCGACACTAAAAACGTTAGCGGTGGACTTTGAACGGGCACTGCTTTTGCTGGATAAGCAACAGGCGACGAGTCTGATTGCTCAGGCCATGACGCTTGGCGGAGTCCAAGAGGTTATTCAGCAACTGATCGTCCAGCCGCTGACGCATATCGGAAATCGCTGGCAGGCAGGCTCCGTAGCCTTGTCGCAGGTCTACATGAGCGGTAGGATTTGCGAGGGGCTGATTGATGACCTGCTGCCGCAAACCACGTTGGCACGGCGTGCCCAGCCGCGTATGGCGATTGCCGTGCTGAATGATTCCCACGCGCTTGGAAAACGCATCATTTACTCGTCCCTGCGCGCCAGTGGCCTGGAGTTGCAGGATTTCGGACATGGGGTCACGGTGGATCAGTTGGTGCAACGAACCATCGCTCAGGCTATTGATATTCTTTTTGTTTCCGTGTTGATGTACCCGTCCGCGCTGAGCGTCAAGGCGGTGAAGCAAGGCTTGGGCGGCACCCGGACCAAGGTCATGGTGGGAGGGGCTCCCTTCATGCTCATGCCTGATTTATGGAGGCAGGTGGATGCCGATGCTTTTGGCGTGAATGCCGCCGATGCCCTCGATTTTATCAATAAACATACAGTTACACAGGGTTCATGATATGACTTCCCTCGAACGTGTCCTTACTACCCTTGGCCATAAAGAACCCGACCGAGTCCCGGTTTTCCTGCTGCTGACGATGCACGGCGCAAAGACGCTTGGACTATCGATCAAGGAGTACTTCTCCAATCCCGGTCATGTCGCCGAAGGGCAGCTCCAGATGTTGCGTAAATTCGGTCATGATTGCGTCTACACGTTTTATTATGCGGCGATCGAGACCGAGGCGTGGGGCGGTGAGGTTATCTATCGTGATGACGGCCCTCCGAATGCGGGCGCTCCGTTGATCAGCAACGTGTCTGGAATCCGCTCGCTGGTTCCCCCCAGAGTGGCGGAGTCTCGCTGCCTTTGGAAGGTTCTCGAGACCACGCGTCAGGTGAAGACCGAGGTCGGCAATAGTGTGCCGATCATCGGTGTGGTCATGTCGCCGTTCTCGCTCCCGGTCATGCAGCTCGGGTTCGAGAATTATCTGGAGGTGATCTATAACCATCCGGATCTGTTCAATGATTTGATGGCTAAAAATGAAGTCTTTTGTATCGAGTGGGCCAATGCGCAGTTGCAGGCAGGGGCGACAGCGATTTGCTATTTCGATCCCGTGTCTTCGCCCTCGATCATTCCGTCCGATCTTTATCATTCCACCGGTTTTTCCGTGGCCTCTCGCACGCTGGCGCAGATCAAGGGGCCCACAGCCACACACTTTGCCTCGGGACGCTGCCTGCCCTCCGTCGAGTTACTGGCAAAGACCGGAACGGCCGTGCTTGGCGTCAGTGCGCTGGAGGATCTGGGTGAGGTCAAGCGGGTATTAAACGGCCGGTTGAGTATCCTTGGAAACCTCAACGGTCTCGGCATGGTGGATTGGACGATCGCCCAGACCCGGGAAAAGGTCAGGGAGGCTATCGCCAAGGCGGCCCCGGGCGGCGGGTTCATCTTATCTGATAATCATGGCGAAATCCCATATCAGGTGAAGGACGAAACCTTGATGGCGATTGTCGAGTCGGTCAAGGACTTTGGTACGTACCCCATCGTACATTAATCCCTATGGAAAACCGCCTCGGTATTTTTATCTGCAAGTCCTTTTACAAGGAAGCGAGTGCCGTTCTTGAACGGGACGCATTTCCAAATGTCGAATTGCTTGCGTTGCCTGCCCAGTGTGATGGTTTTGATTTTAATTCGGATGCTATTGGCGAGCGTCTAATCCAGCGCGCCGCAGGGTTTTCGCACATCGCCGTGATTGGTTGCCAAGCCTGGAACCGTCTGAAATCCCGATTGGATGGCAGAATTCAGAATCTCGAATGCTATCTCTTCCTCAATTGCTTCGAGATTCTACTCAATGGGGAGTTGCTCAACTATTTTTTGCAACAGGGTGCCTACTTATTGACGCCTGATCGTACGCACCACTTCAAGGATCGTGTCGTGGCGATGGGATTCTCGGAGTCGCTGGCCAGGGAATTTTACGGGGAGACAACCAAGAAATTAACAATTCTTGATCCAGGGATTTCCGATGGTGTAAAGGCCGATGCCGAGGATGTCTCCCGGTTTCTTGATCTACCCTATGAGATTCTGCCTGTGGGACTTGAGCACGCACGACGCTTCCTTTCAAATATCATCCTGCGCTATCAGGTTGATTCGGAGAAAACCTTCACCAACGATCAATTAGCCCGGATTACACGGCAGACCAACGATTATGCGCTAGTCTTCGACCAACTTGAAAACCTAGTGCGCTTGAGCGAAGAAAAAGCGATCATCGGTCAGGGCTTTCTCCTTTTCAATCTGCTTTTTGCGCCGTCAAACATTGTGTTCGTCTCTGAAGATCGTCAAAACGAACCGCTCTATTTCATCCCCGATGATCGTTTGGCTGACGACCTCATCGGACGCGATGTCGGGGGCGACAGCTTTTGTGTCGAGATCAGCCACGATAAGCAACGGTATGGCCGTTTTGTGATTTGTAACGTCACGTTCCCGCAGTACATTGCCCATTACAAGGATCTCTCGATGCACTTGAATTACATCATCGGGCTTGCGTTTGCCAATGCCCGGTTGTTCATGCAGGTCAGTGCGAATGAAGTTGTACTTCAGGAGAATGCCACACGGCTGGAGACGCTGAACGCCACCAAAGATAAGCTTTTTTCCATTATTGCCCATGATTTGATCAATCCATTCAATGCGTTGATCGGACTCTCCTGGCTCTTGATCGATCAGTTTGACGAGATGCCGCCCGATCAGAAAATGGATTTCCTCAAGAAAATAAACCAGTCCGCCAACGATACACTGCTGCTTTTGCAGAATCTGCTGAAGTGGTCACGAACCCAGGCGGACAACGTGGTGTTTTCCCTTGGCGACGTGGATGCCTTTGAGTGCTTCGACGAAGTCCGCCATTTGGTTGCCTATCAGGCCGAGTCGAAGCAGATCGACGTCCGGATGCATGTTGTGCCCGGATTGACGTTGTTCGGTGACCGCGATATGATTCAGACCGTGTTGCGAAATCTCGTGACCAACGCGATCAAGTTCTCGGTTCCTGGTGGCTCGGTTGTGATGTCCGGCTGGATGGCTGATGACAAGGTTTGCATATCGGTCGCCGATACGGGGGTTGGCATTCCTGCAGATGTCTTGCCATCACTTTTCGGATCGCAAGGCGCGGTGATCACGGTCGGAACGCAGAATGAGAAGGGCTCCGGTCTGGGCTTGATCCTGTGCAAGGAGTTTGTCGAGCGCCATGGCGGCACGATTTCCGTCGACAGCCAACCGGGCAAGGGCACCGTGTTCACATTCCGCCTGCCTCGGAGATCGCTATGAAGCTCTTGATCCAACGCGCAGCCCACGGCTCGGTCTCGGTTGACGGAGAGGTCTTGGGCCGGATTCATCAGGGGTTGGTCATCCTGGTCGGCGTCCGCAGCGGGGATGGGGTGGCGGATGCCGTGGCCCTGGCCCGTAAAACGGCCATGTTGCGGATTTTCGTGGATGGCGAGGGGCGCATGAACCGCTCGGTGCTGGATATTGGCGGCGAGGCCTTGGTCATCTCGCAGTTCACCTTGTATGCCGATACCCGCAAGGGAAACCGTCCGAGCTTCATCCGGGCGGCGGAACCCTCCCTTGCCAACGATCTTTACCTGGCGTACATAGCCGCGCTGGCAGAACAGATCGGCAAAGATCGCGTGCAGACCGGACGCTTTGGTGCGGATATGCAGGTGGAATTGCTCAATGACGGACCGGTTACCATCGAGTTAAGTTCCGATCCATGAATAAATTATATTTTCTTTGTAAAATTACTTCTCACCGCCTCTGAAATCCGCCATAATTCAAAAACTATGTCAAAAGCAAAAGATCCATTTGATTTCTGGTATGCCGTCAACAATACGGATGTCCGTGTTATGCCGCAGCGACACCTGGAAACCTTCGGCAATACCATTGTGAATTATCACCTGATCAGCGAGTTGATGGATGATACGGGAAAAGTCCGAATCCGTGAGGGCAAACTCGAAGCGGGGCGCCCCCAGATCATCACGCCGGGAGCCTACGCGAGTACCGCCCTGGAAGGGTTCGGGGATGAGGCCCGGCAGTACGTCGATTGGCTCAAGGAGCACGAGCAGGATATACGCATCCTTCAGTACGGCTACCGCCTGCGGCAGGAATCCTACCATGAGAACCTGGTTACCGATGCATTGGAACCGGTTGTGGAGCGAGTCAAGAGCGCCGTGGCCGCCAGCAATGATCCGCTGAGCGCGGTGGTGGTCGGGGTGGACGATCCCTGGGATGTCTGTATTGTTCGGCTTTTCTGGGAAGTCATGCAGTCCTCGGCCGCGTTCAACTTCCGCGAAATGCAAAGCCGGAAGCTGTTCGAGAATGAGGGCGGCGTTCCGCGCGGTGTCCGCAGGGATATTGACGCATCCTTCAAGGCGGCCAATCAGGATCCGTCGCAGATCAAGGCACTGGGTGCAAAACTGAACGCGCTGGGGCTGTTCGAGGAATACCAGGATCGATTCTTCTCCCTCGTAAAATCCAAGGGTGGCGCGAGCTAGCAATGGCGCACCGGAGCAATCCGTATGGCAACACGAATTATCGCGGTGGCAAACCAGAAGGGTGGCGTCGGCAAGACGACGACGGTCATCAATCTTTCTGCATGTCTAGGCGAAAGCGGCAAACGGGTGCTGGTGATTGATCTCGATCCCCAGGCCAATACCACCAGTGGGCTGGGCTTGCCCCGCCAAACCGGGACCAGTCTTTACCGTGTGCTTTTGCGGGAGCGCTCGGTGCATGGCCTGATACAGGATACGGTGGCCCCGAATGTGCAGATCATACCGTCCGAACTTGACCTGGCGGGTGCAGAGATCGATGTGGCACGGATGGATGGCTACCTGCACGGACTGAACATGGCCATTGCCCCGGTGGTGCGCAATGGCGGGTTTGACTTCATTTTGATTGACTGTCCGCCTTCGCTGGGGGTGCTGACCATGAATGCCCTGACCGCCGCGCACAGCCTGCTGCTGCCGATCCAGTGCGAGTATTATGCACTGGAGGGCCTGAGTGTAATTGCCCATATTATCCAACAGCTTCGCGAGGGCCGAGCCAACGCCACGATTGATATCCAGGGGATTGTCATGACCATGTACGATGCCAGGACCCGGTTATCTCCCGATGTGGTGGCGGAGGTTAAACTCCATTTTGGTGAGAAAGTCTACAAGACGGTCATTCCCCGCAACATCCGCCTTAGCGAGGCTCCCAGCTTCGGTAAGCCGGTCATCCAGTATGATCCTCATTGTACGGGATCGACCGCCTATCGTGAACTGGCCAAGGAGGTTATCGAGAGGGAGAATGCCAGAGTGGTTTCAGAATCAATTCCGTCCGGCAGCCCCGCTGCTGAACGCATAACAGGAGTTTCGCATGTTAGTTAAATCCTCAACGCCGTATCCTCAACCTCGTATCCGCAAACCCTGGTGGATCCCGGCAGTCGCCGCTGTACTTGTCGCGATCCTTGTCGGTCTGGCCTGGATCTTATGGCCGGGCGCATCCCTTCCGCCCTCAGAGATGCTTTCTGAAGCGTCGCCTGCAGAGGGGGATGGCGTGGCGTCCGGGGCGGGTACAAATGTTGTTGTGGATGCCACCACAACCAACGTTCCCGTGCATATTGCCATGCTGCTGGATGAGGCTGGCCAGCTTGCCGCCGCCGATAAGCTGGTGGATGCCCGCCTCAAATATCTGGAAGCCTTGAAGCATGCCACGTCCCCGGTGGTTGTGCGACAGATTGAGCAACGCGTTGAACCGGTGAACCTCACGCTTCTGTTCACGCCTCGCCATATGCCCGAAAAGGTCGATTATGTGATCAAGCGGGGCGATTCCCTCGGGGGGATCGCCAGCCGGTTCGGAACGACGGCTGAACTACTTCAGAAAAGCAACCAGATCAGCAATCCACACCGGATCAAGGTCGGAGACCGGTTGCGCGTTTTTACCGGCAAGTTCGAGTTGGTGGCTAGCAAGTCCACGCACGAGATGGTTGTGTTGATGAATGGCGAATTCTTCAAGCGGTTCAAGGTCGGTACGGGATTGCATGGCAAGACACCGGTCGGCACCTTTGTGGTGAGCGATAAGATCCCTGAACCGTCATGGTGGCCGCCGGATGGGCGCGAGGTCCCGTTTGGTCATAAGGACAATATCCTCGGCACCCGCTGGATGGCGGTAAAGGCGACGGGGGAAACGCCCGACGTGCGTGGTTATGGCATCCACGGTACCTGGGCGCCCGACAGTGTCGGCAAGGCATCTAGCGCGGGTTGCCTACGGATGATCAACGAGCAGGTCGAGGAGCTGTTCACCTATCTGCCCCTCGGTACCCCGTTGCGGATCAATGAGTAGGCACTTGTGAGTGTAGACGTCTTTGTCCGAGAATGCTAAACGTGAGGAGGAGGAGTTATGACGATGCGGGATAACCAATACCTTCCGACCCGGACATATGTCCCCCCGACCCGTATCGTATGGGTCTCCGGCAGCGGCGATCAGTCCTCCGTATCATCCCCTGGAATGTTGTTGGAGAAACGGTACGGGCAGGTTCCGGAAGGTAAATTCCTGGATGGATCCGGGTGTCGTATGGAGAACAAGGGAGCGATCCCTTCGGTGTTGGTGGATTTCGGTTGCGAGCTTCACGGGGGCCTGCATCTAGCCTGCGGCGGACCGTCGAGGAAAGGCACCAAGGTGCGCGTGCGGTTCGGTGAGTCGGTAGCCGAGGCCATGGCCGAGCTGGGCGAACGGGGGGCATGTAACGACCATGCCATCCGGGACAGTGTGATTGATCTGCCCTGGGCGGGTGGCCGAGAAATCGGCAATACGGGCTTCCGTTTTGTGCGGGTGGACCTTGTCACGGAAGGGGTGCTGAGCCTGGAGTCCTTGCGGGCGATCTCGCTGATGCGGCCGATGCCGCCGCTCGGCTCGTTTTCCTGCAGCGACGAGCGTCTGAATCAGGTCTGGGCGACGGCTGCCCGTACCGTGCATCTGTGCTGCCAGGACTACCTCTGGGATGGCATCAAGCGCGACCGTCTGGTGTGGATGGGCGATATGCACCCCGAAATGATGGCGACACTGGCCGTGTTTGGCAACCAAGCGGTACTGACCGATTCCCTGGACTACATGCGCGACACCACCCCAGCCGATGGCTGGATGAACACCATGCCATCCTATACGCTGTGGTGGATCCGCTGCCAGCATGACCTGTATCTTTATTCAGGCGATGGCGGCTATCTTCGCAAGCATCACGATTACATCAAGGCGGTCTTCGCGAACCTGGCAACGCTCATCGGACCCGAGGGCCGCTGCGCTTTACCCAGTGGCTTCCTTGACTGGCCTACCCAGCATAACCGAGCGGCCGTGGATGCCGGCATGCAAGCGCTGATGGTGATGGTGTTCGAGGACGGCGTGCGCCTCGCTGCCGCCCTTGGCGACGACGACCTCGCCGGGGTGTGCCGCCTGGGCGCGGAACGCCTGCGGCGATACGTGCCTAGCCCCGAAGGCAGCAAGCAGGTGGCCGCCTTGCTGGCGTTGTCCGGGCTGCGTCCGGCCCGCGAGATGCAGGCGTCGGTGCTGGGGGTGAATGGCATTCAAGGCGTCTCCACCTTCTATGGGTACTACATGCTGGAGGCCATGGCCAAAGCGGGAGAGATCCAGCAAGGTATCGATACGGTCCGCGACTACTGGGGCGGTATGCTCGATATGGGGGCCACCAGCTTCTGGGAGGATTTCGATATCGAGTGGACCCGCAATGCCTTCCGCATCGACGAGCTGCCAGTGCCGGGAAAGCAGGATATCCATGGTGATTTCGGCCAGTTCTGCTACAAGGGGTTTCGTCACAGCCTGTGTCATGGATGGGCCGCTGGCCCCGCGCCATGGCTCATTGCTCATGTATTGGGTATACAGGTTGTCGAGTCGGGGTGTCGCAAAGTCTGGATCACGCCCTTTCTCGGCAATCTGGACTGGGCAGAGGGTACCTTCCCGACGCCGATGGGCGTCATCAAGGTCCGGCACGAGCGAAAGACGGATGGCAAGGTCAAATCCCAGATTTCCCTGCCAGCAGGTGTTGTGCAATAAAAGCAAGTCAGTCGCCTACGGTGTAAGGCACCCCATCGTTCCCCCGTCTTGTTGTCGCCGCCATCGTGAAAATTTGTGAAGGATGCTGTTGCGGTTTTTGTTTCATACGACTATCCTAAAAAAGGTGTCAAATTAGTGGCATCGTTTTGAACCTAGGAGATAAATGATGAGTAGTCGAGTGAAGGTGATGTCAACCATTCTCTGTTCCGTGTTCGCATGTCAATACCTTGCCCTAGCAGGTAGCCCCGTGCCGCTGGAATTGGCGCGTCCGGATGACCAGCCGGGCAACCCGAAGAAGCCGGTAAAGGTCTATATCCTGGCCGGGCAGTCGAACATGGTGGGGATGGGTGATATATCGGGTGCCAGTGCCGAGTATCCAAGTGTATTTCTCGCAGCAGATCCTGCCATCCTGCCCGGCGTAATGCCAGTGGGCTCGGCCCGGCAGAAATCGGCCTGTAAGTGGATCTGGAAGGGCCTCTCCGCGTTGGCTGCACATGGGGTTTACCAGTCGGCTGAGGCCACTGCAGAAAAGGGTGCCGTAGTCGCTGTCCATCAGGGTGCCTATGACCCGAAGGCGGACTATTCTAAATTGACACCAGCCAAGACCGACACGGTGGCATTGGGCACTGTGGCCGCAACGCTGCCGGTCCTCAATGGCCCTTGCACGCCGGTGGTCACGGCCTTCATCGATGTGCCGGCGACGGGAACCTACGCGGTGCATGCCGGATTCGGCGAGAGCACCCATGCGGTCGTGGTTCTGGAAGGTAAGGAGGTGTACCGTAAAGACCCCGGCTCCAAAGCCGTCGTTACGAAAGTCAACCTCGAGACGGGGAAACGCTATCCGGTCCAGATCACTTATTTCAAGGGCGGCTCAGCGGCCTTCTGGATGGAGCAGGTTAATCTTGTGGGCAAAGGCGATCTCGTGACGTTGACCAAGAAGGATGGCAAATTCCAGTATCTGATTGACGCTGACGGCAAATGGACCGTCCGTCGCGATGTGTCTTACATAGATCCTCGTCTGTTTCCGACTCGGACAAATTCGTTGCTTTCCGCCATCTCAAATAACGGCAAGTCGATTGGCCCGGAAGTGGGCTTTGGCTTCGTCATGGGCGAATTCCATGACGAGCAGATTCTGGTCATCAAGACCGCGATGGGCAACCGCTCGTTGGGTTTTGATTTCCGTCCGCCTTCCAGTGGTCGTACCGACCCGGACAGTGAGTATGAGGGGCTGGAGTATCGCTTGATGGTTGAGGGGGTTCGGAAAACGCTGGCAGATATCGATAAAGTCATCCCCGGCTATGCGGGGCAGGGGTATGAGATTGCAGGATTCGGTTGGTTCCAGGGGCACAAGGACAGTGGTTCCACAAAGGAGGCGTATGAGCAGAATCTGGTCAACTTGATTAAGGATCTGCGCCAGGCGTTCAATGCGCCGAAGATGCCGGTGGTTGTGGCTGCTGTTGGTTTTGAAGGATACCGTCTGTATCAGGGGCCGTGGAAAGGCGTATGGGAGGCCCAGATGGCCGTTGGCGATCCTGCGCAGCATCCGACGTTTGCCGGTACGGTGACCTCGGTGGATACCCGCGATTTCTGGCGCGAGGTGGCCGAATCGCCGCGTTCGCAGAACTACCATTACCACCGTAATCCTGAAACCTATTTACTGGTTGGCGAGGCGATGGGACGGGCCATGGTACGGATGCATGGCGGTGAGGCGGCATCGATTCCGAAGTCAGACCGTGACGCCAGGACTGCTGCTGACGTTGCCGCAGAGGCGGCGAAGCCGATTCCAACGCCGGAGCAGGTGGCGGCATCGTTGGACGCCATCAAGCCGATGCTGTTGGACGGTATGTTTGAAAAATTCGTAAATAATCCGAAAACAACGCCTGCATTGCTGACCTGTATTAATGGCATGGCAAAGCCAGCCATATCGCCCGAGTTCCTGGATGATGTGATCGATGATGCCGTTGCTTATTTGCAGGTGGCCGGGATTGATGCGTACGACTGGAAACCGTTTGGTGGAAATATCAAGGAGGGCACGTGGGAGTACGCCGGATTCGATCTGCCGAATAGCCCATACAAAGCGAGTTCGGCGGGGGCGTCCGTGGTGAACGACGAGGGTGGCGATTCAGCGGTAGAGGAACAGCCTATTGTCAAAACGAAGGGCGCACAGGACGCCTCACCCTCGCTTCAGATCACCTTGCCGTCGGCCATGGAGAACTGGTTCATGCCAGCCTTTGACACGAAGACGGCTGGCTGGCAGCGTGGGGCGGCTCCGTTCGGCGTGCAGATGGACGAAATGGTTCCGACCAATATCGCATGGATTGCCAAATATCCTCCCTATCCCCTGAAACGCACGCTTGCTAAAACCATCATCGATAACGACGTCCTGTTGATGCGGAAAACGATTGACGTTCCGCCGCTGAAGGATGGCTACCGTTATCGGATCAGGCTCGACGGCAGTGTTCATGATAATTCGGGCGAGGGGTATGCGATCTATGTCAACGGTAGGCTACTGGTTGAGCAGAAGAGCGGTGTGACGGGCTGGCGCAAACAAGGGGTACGCGGCAGTCATGTATGGACCGATTTCCGTGACGAGTTCAACGGTGGAACGGTTACGATTGCTGTCGTCAACTTCCCGATGAATAACTGGACACCTGGGCATTTTATCCCGGCGGTTGGGCCGTTGAGCGTCTGGGTGGAAGAAATGAAGCTGCCGCCTCTGGGGAATTAAGCCAGGTATGTTGACAACCCATGGAATATGACGCGGTGATCTTTGTCACCGGGGCCAAGTTCACGTAAACGGAATTGGAATCGTTATGAACTCTGGCTCTGATCGCATACGGACAGGAATGGCGGGGGCCTTCATGGTGCTCTCTCCTGTACCTTTCCTGCTGACCCATTCGGGTAATGATTCCTGGTTCGCGGTAGATTGGCAATTCTGGTGTGCGGTGGCTTCTGCCTGTCTCTGCGGATTGTGCGGTATGACGCTTGGACGATGGTCGTTGCTTGGCAAATGGATTTGTGCCGGAGCTCTCGTCGCGGGGGTTATCTCGTTTTTTCCGCAAATGGAGGCCAGTCCTTTTGCAGCCTTGATCGGTCTGGTCTGCCTTATCGGCATCGGGGCTCTTCTGCATCGGTCGGGTTCCAGAATGGGTACCGGGGTGATGTCAACGGGTGCCGAGGCCAGCATGCAACGCGCTCGCTGGGGATCGTTTGCTGCGCTGGCTGTGGCGGCCTTGTGGTTTATGCTCGCTTCATCACCGGGCGGTGCTCTTTATTGTGTGATGGCATCATGGATCGCCCAAGGGTTGTTCCTGCATTGGGCTGCAACGATCAGATCTTGGGGACGTATCGCCTTTTCTGTTGCAGGTATGGCGGGGCTTGGTCTTGTCCTGTCAGCGTTTCCCTCGCAACATGCCGTAGCACTGGTCGTTTTGTCTGGGGTGGCCTGTCCTGTGATCATGTCAATGGCTCAGCACCGCCATGTGGATCATGATGAGCCGTGGTGGGGACTATTGGTGGACCACCCGGGAAGACTCCTGATCACCTCCTTTTCGCTGCTCTGCCTGGCGGGATCCCTGCTGCTTAGTCTTCCATCCGCCACCACAAAAGCGTCGGTACCTTTCATCGACGCGGCGTTCACCTCGGTCAGCGCGGTTTGTGTGACGGGGTTGATCGTACTCGACACGCCCAACGATTTTACGTTTGCAGGACAGCTTTTCATCCTCATCCTGATACAGCTTGGCGGACTCGGTATCATGACGATTACCACGGTTGCCCTGCATGCCTTGGGACGGCGGCTGAGTCTGCGTCAGGAGAAGCTTCTGACGTCCATGACGGCGACAGGGCATCAGGATTTGATCAGTGCCTTGTGGAACATTCTAAAGTTCACGGCGGTCGCCGAAGCGATCGGAGCAATACTTCTCGTGTTGGCCTTCTTATGGTCCGGTGATGCTCCCGTACAAGCCCTGTGGAGAGGGGTATTCACGTCCGTATCGGCCTTTTGTAATGCCGGATTTGCGTTGCAAACCGATAGCCTGATCCCTTATCAATCAACCCCACTGGTCCTGCATATCGTGGCGTTGCTGATTATCTTTGGCGGAATGGCCCCGGCGATGAGCCTGATGATCCCGAGGTGGTTTGCCGGAAAACCGACACCGATAGCAGCCCGAATTGCATGGGTCACGACCATCGTCCTGTTGCTGGGCGGGACCTTTTTCATGCTGGCTTTTGAATGGAACGGCATGTTGCACGGCCTTTCGATCGGTGATAAATGCCAGAATGCCTGGTTTCATTCGGTAACCCTACGGACGGCGGGTTTCAATTCGCTTGACATGGGCGGCATGTCAAGTGAGGCCTTTCTTGTCATGCTTTTGTTCATGTTTATCGGGGGGAGCCCGGGAGGGACGGCAGGCGGCGTCAAGACCACGTCAGTCGGCATTCTCGCGATGACGTTCTGGTCCAACATCAGCAACCAACGCGAGATTGTCATTCACCGGCGGTGTGTTCACTCAGAGTCAGTCTACCGTGCCGTCACCGTGGTTATCGCCGGAGCGACGATCTGGCTGCTCGTGGTGATCATGCTGGCAGTCACCCAGACCATTTCCTTTCGTGATCTGGTTTTCGAGGCGACGTCGGCGCTCGGCACGGTTGGGCTTTCCACGGGGGCAACACTGCGGCTTGATGCGATGGGAAAGGTGATCGTCATGATTGCCATGTTTGCGGGACGAATAGGGCCTGTGTCCCTGTTTATGCTGTTGGACGAAAGGCCGGACGATTCGGGATCAAGGTATCCAGTAGAACATGTAAAGATTGAGGGATAGTTATGGCACAACAAATACTCATTATCGGACTGGGGCAGTTCGGGATGTCGCTTTCCAGGACACTTTCGGAAAAGGGCGCTGAAGTCCTTGCCGTCGACATTAATAAATCACTGGTTGAAGAGGCGTCTGCGTTTGTTGCCGAAGCCGTGATGATTGATGCGACGGATGAATCCGAACTCGCCAGGCTGGAGCCCCGGAAGCGGGATGCGTCGGTTTGTGCAATCGGAGAAGACTCCAGGGAAGCATCGATCATCTGCACGGCGCTCCTGCGGCAGATGGGTGCCCCCGTGGTAATTTCGAGGGCGAATGACAAGCTTCACGATCGGATATTGCAGTTGGTTGGGGCACATCAGGTTGTCAATCCTGAGCAGGAATTCGGCAAGCGCTTTGCGAATCGCCTACTTTACAGGGACATCGTGGTTGAAACAAGTATCGGTGAGGATCTTCATCTCACCGAAATCCGGGTCCAGCCGGGAATGATTGGCAGGACGTTGATGGACCTGGCGCTGCCGAAACAGTACGGGGTCATGGTGGCGGGCATCCGCAGAGGCATACAGGGACGAGTGCTCCAGCCGTCGCCAACCGACCCTCTGTTGGCCGACGATCAACTCATCATTGTTTCCAATGAAGCGGCGATCCCGAAGTTAACGAAGGGGTTCCAGTCATGAAAATATCCCGTCCCGTAGAATTTGGAGCCTGGTTCCTGATCGCAATTAACCTTGCCATGGCGTTCGGCTCTATCTGGATTTTCACGCGGATGGCACCGGCGATAGAGGTGATCATTTCACGGAATGAAGTTTCGCTTGAATCCTGCGAGGATATGCTGTCCGCCCTGTTGAAAGGCAAGGCGATGGGGGATTCCTCGGTCTTTGAGTTCCGCGAGGCGTTGGCGATGGCAAGTTCAAATATTACCGAGCAGGCGGAGCCCGCCGTCCTCGCGCAGATCGAGGCATATTACGAGAATGCATTTTCCGGCAACGGGGAATCGCTTTTGCAGACGATTCAGTCGATCAACGATCTGGGTGATATTAATCGTGAAGCCATGCGTTGCGCCGATGTCAAGGCCAAGCAGCTTGGCTACGCAGGGGCTTGGGGCGTGGTCTTCATGGCAACGGGAGCATTCCTGATCGGGGTGATTTTTTTGCGCACTCTGGATAGGCACCTTGTGGAGCCGATGCAGGAGATCAATGCGGTGGTGACCTCGTTTTGCAAGGGCGATACCCTGCGGCGTTGTACCCTGTCGAAGCCGGCAGTTCCTGTCCGTCAGGTCCTCGGGCATATCAATGAGTTACTGGATATAAAATCAGGAACGTCTAGATCGGGAGCGCTTGAATCCGGGAGCAAGACCGCGATCACAAGGCGGGCTTGAGTCCTTCCCACCGGACCGTCCACCGTCCATTATCTGGGAATCCGGGCGCATGGCGTTCCGGGCCGCCGTCCCACCCCGCCACCATCATGGCCGCCGCGTAAAGCAGTCCGCCATTGCCTGGCAGATATGGGCAGGGCCCCCCGGTGTTGATGCCTTGTATATCGTATTGGTTGCGGGGGCTGTCCTTGAGCAGGGCATCTACCGCTATATCCGGTTGCCCGGTTCGCGCGGCAGCCATGGCGATCCAAGGGAAGTCCCACCCCCAGCAACGGCGCCAATCCCATGTGGCCCATATTTTCGCGACGGTGTCCCTGGCAATCTTCGCGTCAACGCCTGCTGTGGGTGGCAGCATGCCAAGCACGCCAACGGGATCCGGATGCTCCCATGCCCGGTTCGTGTAGGTATCCGGCCATCCGGCGGAGTGGACAAACAACCCATCCACCACGGGCAATGGCGCAAGATGGTCGCGAACGTCGTCCCAGAACGGTTCGCGAGCCAATCCCAGGCGTTGCCGCCATTCCTGTGCCGTGTCCAGTCCCCAGCGCCAGTATGCAAGATCGAAGACCGTGTCGTGCGTGATTCCCATCTCGCTGGGCGGCATGGCAGGATCAAGGTGATAAATCCCTGTTGCATCCTTCACAGGATAGTCTGCCATATGCTCAGCGGTACCGTGTACGATGCCAGCCCACTTCTCAAGCGTCGCCAATGTCGGATGCAATCGGTAATCCAATGCGGCGAAAAAGATAGGATGCGGCTGTTTCCAGAGTAGGACCTGGTTTCCATACCAGGGTGCCGTGCGTGCCTCCGGGCCTACCGATTTCTGCCATTTCAAGCCCTTGTAGCCAAGCTGGGTGGCGAGCGTTCTCGCGGCCGGGGCGAATCGCTGGTAGCAATCAATGGCTTCGGTGCCCAACTGCCAGCGGTCCCAGAGGGCGTAGTGGGCAAGATGCCACCAGACCATCTCCATGTGGAACTGCCCGCGCCAGGGATCGATTCCAAGCAAGCCCATTTCCGAGGAGCACCAGCGGCCAGCCGTGTGGACGGCCATCTGGTACTGCGAAAGAACGATGCGGCGCTCCAACTCCTTCCATCGCGGATCTGCACTAGCGGAAAGATCGATGGCACCCCCGCTCTGCCAGAACATCGCCCATTTCGCTGCACAGGCAGTTGCCGTCTCCGCTACGGATGGAAGTCTAGCCGGGGGTAGGGGACGTTCTGAAAAAGCGCATACAAACGCCAGGATATTCCCATCCTTGGCAGAAAGCGTGACGACATCGCCGGGCTGGATTACGCAACCCGGTTCTATTTCGATGGCGACATGGTAGGTCACGGCATCAATAACTCGGATACCATCCAGTCGATGATCGCCCACGGCCTGAACCGTGGTGGAGTGTCCATCCCGGCGACTGAAATCTCCCACCCATGCATTATTTTTCAGCGAGGGATACGGGAAATCGAGAGCCACCTTCAGTGTGCCGTCCGCCACCCGTGGTGATTCGATCCGGATCGCCACCAAATCGCGTTCGGGGTGTACGCAGGTGTCCACCGTAACCATGGTGCCGTCAATCTGGTATTGCGTGTGATGCTGTCCCTTCCACAGGGTAAGTGTGCGCTGCAAATTGCTTATGGACGCCGCTTCGACCGGAGCGCCGTCGGAACGAATCAGTCGAAAGCGTCCCAGATTGAAGATGTGCGGATTGTCGAACATCCATTTTCGGATTGCATCCATGTCTGGCGGGAATTTGTCAGGACCGGTGTTTCGCCCTTGTTGGAACGTCCCCGTGGGCGGAACCCGGTCGAATGCCCACCCATCCGGGAGCGGGAAATGATGCCAGCCCCAATGCGACATGCAATTGCCGCCAACGGTCTGCATCCCAGTTCCGTCGACCCCGAAACAGAATTCGCCATTGCCCAGTGCCAATATGCTGAGCGAATCCGTGGATTGGATGTCGTGCCTCGCTACCAGTGTCTGCCTATCGATGGACATGCTTAATTCCATAATAGTAGAAAACTAACCGAACACAGCCTCGGCCGCAAGCAGGGATTTTGAATCGCTGGGATTTTCGCACGCCTTATCGTTTCTGGCGGTAGGCCCGGGGGGAGTTTCCGCACAACCGCGCAAAACACCGATTGAAATAGCTCAGATCATTGAAGCCGACGGCATGGGCGATCTCGATCACTTTATCATTCGTTTGCCGCAACTGCAACATGGCGGCCTGGATGCGACGTTCCAATAAATAGGTGAAAAGGGGTTTTCCCGCATAGGTGCGGAACGTCCGGCAGAGATAGGTTGGACTCAATCCCGCCACCTCGGCCATTTGCGCCAGTGATAGCGGCTTCCTGAAATCCTGATCAATGAAGGCACGGACCTTTTCCAGCCGACCTGCCGAGGGATGCGGGTTGGCGTGCAGCGTTAGACCTGTGTCGCTCGCGGTTCGGCACAGTTCCGTGAGAAAAATCTGCCAGTAACCCATCACCATACACTCCCATCCCGGGTTTCTCTGGATCAATTCGTGGTGCAGCCATTCCGCCACGATCGGCAAATTCGAGTCTGGTTTCAAATCCAACTGCTGAACCCGGTTCAGGCGGTTCACAAACTGGGCGTTCAGGGGCAGGAGCCGAGGGACCATCTCCTGCAATGGCTCAGGGAGTGCAGGCATGCGCAATCGCTCAAGATCGATGTAGATGTTCATTATATCCAAGGGCTCGCCGCCAGTTAGGATGCAATGCCCCTGATCCAGATGCGTGATCCCGACACTCGGCCCATGAACGGGATACCGGCGATCATCAATCAAATGCTCGCCTGCCCCTCGCATAATGAAACTCAACAGCACTACATCAAGCTGGTGGGTAATCAGTGTGTCATTGGTATAATGGGGGAACCATTGCGTCGCCATCCCAATTTGCGCCAAGGTCGTCAGGCTCCTGTCTTTGATCCGTATTGTTTGGCGAGACATCGCGGCGATTCCTTTAAAAGTATAAAATTCTCCATCAACAAAGATAATATAGTCCTAGTATAAGCCAGATATATATACGATATTGATTTTTTGTACAAGCGGAGAATTTATTATGCCAAGTACGCAACAGATGACTGAACGCGAACGGTTCCTGGCCGTGATGAACTTCCAGCCGGTGGATCGGCATCCCCTGATTGAGTGGGCAGCATGGTGGGGCGAGACCACCGACCGATGGAAGCGCGAGGGGTTCCCTGCCGACCTAGACTGGGAATCGTCGATTCGGCATTTCGGTCTGGATGTGCTCATCAACATCAGTGCGGCAATGACCACGCGGGAGTGTCCAAGGCCGACGCACCACGGCGCTGGCATCATCACGGACGAGGCATCCTACGAGGCTATCCTCCCGTACTTGTACTCGGACGCCGCGATCTCCGGGCTCGTCCAGCGGGCCGGCGCATTGAAAGCTAGGCATGACCGTGGTGAGGTCGCTGTCCGTCTCTGGCTTGATGGGTTCTTTTGGTGGCCACGCAAACTACTGGGGATCGAACGACATCTTTACGCCTTCTACGATACGCCTGAGCTCATGCATCGTATCAACCGGGATTTGACCACGTTCCATCTACGGACGCTCGATGCCCTGCTCCGGGACTTCACACCGGACATGGTCGGGATTGCTGAGGATATGTCCTACAACAACGGCCCTATGTTATCGAAGGACACGTTCGATGAATTTCTCGCGCCCTACTACCGCCAGGTGGTGCCGGTCATCCGTCGTCATGGGATCAAGGTGCTGGTGGACACGGATGGCCAGTTGGAGGGGATGGTCCCTTGGCTGGAGGAGGTTGGTGTGGATGGGGTGTATCCCCTCGAGCGGCAGTCCGGTGTTGATGTGGCGCGCATTCGCCACACCCATCCGAAGTTCCTGATGCTGGGCGGATATGACAAGATGGTGCTGGCACGGGACGAGGCGGCCATGCGCGCCGAGTTTGAGCGGCTTCTGCCGGTGATGCGGACCGGCGGTTATATTGCATCGGTCGATCACCAGACCCCGCCCAGCGTCTCCCTAGAGAACTACAGGACCTACGTCCGGCTTTTCAAGGAATACGCCACCAAAGTTTGAAAGCGTAAGGGGGAGTGCCCTTCAAACTGACGTCTGTTCGCCCTCTTCAATAAACACCGGACGAGTGGGCGGTGTCGTACATGGCAACGACATTTTCGGTCGGTGAATTGTCCTGCAGGGAGTGTGTCGGCGAGAAGCAATAGCCGCCACCAGGCATCATGATCTCAAGGGTCTTACGGCAATCGACCACCACCTCATCGACCGAACCGAACGAAACCGGGCCGGCGGTACTGATGCAGCCATGAAACGCGAGCCGATTCCCGAAGGTTTTCTTCAGGTAAGCTGGCGACATGTTGGCCGCTTCCGGCTGAAGCGTGTCGGCCGCCGTCAGCCCCATCGAGATGTATTCATTATAGGCCCAGCTGCTGGAGCCGCATGTGTGCATCATGACGGGGATGTTATACGCCTTGGCCAGATCAAAGAAGGGTTTGTGCCGCGGCTTGATGTGCTTCTGGAAGGTCTCCATGCTGATCAAGGGCGTGTGCTGGGTGCCCAGATCCTCGCCGATCCACATGAAGTCTACGCCGCCCTTGGCCGCCTCAAGCTCCCGGCGCGCCACTTCCAGATGGATGGCCAGCATCCGGTCAATCATCAACAGGCCAGCTGGCTCATCCAGTGCAAGGTCGACGAACATCTGCTCCATGGACCGGAGAAATCCAGCCGTATTCATGATGCAGGCCATACCTGCATTACCGATGTGAACCGCATATTCCTTCTTTTCCTCGCAGGCCTTGGCGATGTGAGAATAATCGTAGTCGTCGGGGGAGGGCATAGGCCACTTCGCCACGGTTTCCGCATCCGCTTCCACCAACGGGAAATCACAATAATCCCAGTAGCCACCTGTGCCGTGTTCGACATAGCGGGTTCGCCACCCCCAGCGCGCTTCCACATTGCGCCCGGGGATTTCCGGGTGGAGCCGCAGCCCCATGTACCGGGCACCCACGCCACGGAAATCAACACCCAGTCGGTCCCGCAAGGCAATTCCATCCTTTGGCTGCAAACCAAAGTGCGCCTTCAAGCGCAGGTCAATCCCGGGGTTGGCTTCATAATTAATTGGCACCCGATCCGGCGCCTGGCGCGCCAGTGTGGTGAGGACTCTCTCCTTGGATGACATTTTCTTTTTCATGCACGCCCCTTTTTGTTAAATAACTGTTGTCAATTATACTCAGTACCGGACGAGCGTCCATGGACGAAATAATAAATATTTGTACAAAACAACAATATTTAGATTATATTATGGCTAATAATTGTACGATTGATGTAATAGAGGAAAAATAATGGTCGAAACCAATTTCCCCAATGCCGCCATTTGTCATGCCAATTATGCCCGCTTTACGGCTGATAACCGACGTGTCGTAAATCCTTGTGTGCAGAGCCGGATGTGCTTGTGGTGCAAGGGGGGCAGTGGCCAGGTCATTATCAACGGCACCCCATTCCGGCTAGAATACAATGACTACTTTTTTTTGCCGTGGAATCATTGCGTTGAATACCGCCAAGATCCCGGCTCCCAATTCTTTCTAGCCGGAATCCACATTATTCCGGATTATGATCCGACCCTTGAGCTCATCTGCGAAGTGGCCCACAACACCGCGAATAGGCTTTTTGATGCGCCCGGTCGCCGTGATTGCCGGCTCCATTCCTTGGATGGCGTGATGCATCGGCATGTGGAATCAGATTCGGCGCTTTATCTGCTCTCGGAAACAATTGTCCAATGGTTCCGCACTTCGCTTACACGTCAGGATCTCCAGAACCGCCTCTACGCCCAACTCCTGCTAATGGAGCTTGTCCAGAGCTTTGGATCCACGTCGGCGCGGTTTCAACCAACGCTTGCTTTCCACAAGGTGCTTGCTTACGTGGAGACCCATCTGACATGCCCTATAACCCTTGACGAGCTGGCCGGACAGTCGGGGCGGAGCAAATCGGGGATTACCGCTCTTTTTCGTGCCCATTGCGGGATGTCGCCTATCCAGTGGATCCATCAATGCCGGATGAACCGGGCCTGTGAACTGCTCTCCACGACCACGCGGCCTGTTGGCGAGATCGGGGTTGCCGTCGGAATTGATGATCCGTTCTACTTCTCCAAGTTGTTCAAGAAGCGGTTAGGCCGATCCCCGCTCGATTACCGCAGGCAGCATCAGCACTTCTAGTCTCCGTTGGATTAGAAATAGTCGTCGGGGTTCATTCTTGTCACGGGGTTGTGACTTCAATGCGATAGAATCGACGAGGCGCCATGACCGCATTCGTTTTTTATCGATTTCAACGCGATGGTAAAGGTAATGTAGAAATGCGGTCAAGTGCGGGGCGCATACCCTGTGAGGGATACGGGCAGCGCGCCGGTGATGGCGATGTGAAGACGATTTACGCGGCGAGGTTATATGAATAGGAGAATGTTCACTTATCGTGTTGATCCTGTCGCGGGGGATGATGCGAATCCTCCTGGGCAACCCTGGAAAACCTTTGGCAGGTTGAACGCCGTAACGCTCATGCCGGGCGATACGGTGCTCATTTCTCCCGGAGTCCAGGAGGAGACGCTAATCCCTTCAGGCGGAGGGACGGCGGAGCATCCCGTCGTGATCAAATTCCTGCCCGGAGTCCATACGCTCGGCATCAGGAAGGTCCTGAGAAGGCAGCTTTTCATATCGAATTCGATGGATTGCACCGAGCCGATTCCCATCGGGATCATGGTGAGTCATGTCAGCCATTTCCGGTTACAGGGCGCGGGTGTTGATGGGGCTGGCCGAACAACGCTCCTTTACGATGGGAAAATGATGCAGATCCTCAATGAGGACGCTGAGGACATCGAATACAGCGGCCTGGTCCTCGATATGAAACGCCCGTCGGTATCGGAAATCCGTGTTCTGGAGGCGCAGGATGCGACGCTGATATTCCAGGTTGCGGAAGGCTCCGATTATAAGGTCGAAAATGGCAGGTTTGCCTGGCTGGGCGACTGGCTGGGCGGAACATTGCTGATGCAGGAGCTTGATCTGGAGACCGGCGCTTGCCGGAGAAGCGGCGTACTGCGAGGCTGGACGTCGGAAGGCCAGATCGAAGCCAATGCCACGGACCTCGGCAATCGCCAGGTTAAAATCGAGTTCCCCGATGGCACCAGCGGCATGAAGGCTGGCTACCAGTACCATTTCCGTAATGGTCGACGTGTGATGTGTGGGGTTCACACATCACGCTGTGCGCGGATCACGTTCCGCGATGGCGAGGTGAATGCAATGCCCTGCATGGGTTTTGTCAGTCAGTTCACCGACACCATGACGATTCAACGGGTAAATGTGATTCCTCCCGTCAACACGATCAGAACCTGCCCGGCCTGGGCTGATGTTTTCCAGTTTTCCAACTGCAAGGGCGAGCTCCTTGTGGATTCCTGCCGACTCTCCGGCATGCAGGATGACGCGCTCAATTGTCACGGCACTTATCTCCGGGTGGTCGAGGCTCGGGGTGAGCAGCAGTTACTGGCCCGTTATGCTCATCCGCAGACGTATGGCTTTGCCCCTTATGCCGCAGGAGACGAAATTGCCGTCATGAATGCAGGCTATCTGTGTGAATATCCCGGCAATCCCCGTGCAGAGGTCTGCATGGTGGAGCGGGTCACCGATACGGACTGGCTGATTACCCTTAACGGACCCATACCGGCGTTTGCAGCGAACGATGTCATCGACAACATCACTTGGAATCCGAACATCACCGCACGCCATAATCATATCAGCGTAGACCCCGTGCGTGGATTCCTGTTGGCCACCCGCGGTAAGATCATCGCGGAAAACAACACATTTGACCGTTGCCGCATGTCTGGAATCCTGGTGGAGGGCGACGCCGTTAAATGGTTCGAGTCGTCCCCCATCCGTGACATGCTGATCCGTGGCAATCGTTTCATTGCGTGCGGAATTCAGATTACATCCACCGTCAGCGAGCCCGATCCCGATGCTCCGGTGCATGAGAACATCCGGATTATCGATAATTATTTTGAAGGCGCTGGGGTGACTGCTAAAAGCGTCAGGGGATTGACGGTGACAGGAAACCGCTCGCCGGGCGGAACCATACCGATTGAACTGGAGATATCCTGTACGGATGCACGCCTTGAAAATAACCATCAAAAGGGTTGAGCATTACTGAACGATGGTGGTGGACGCAAGAATGCGCTGGAGTTCTAATGGCGTGGCGTGCTAGTATGTCTCTGGATTATTTAACGGGATAGCATGCATAGGTGCATGTGGGCTGAAAGGAGGAGATCAGGAATGAGGCAGGGGCAGTACTTTTTTATCTTGTTGATGTCGGTGGTTTGCGTTGTGCTAACCGCAGGGCTGATTGCGATGGGGCAGGCCAACATGAGGATGCAAGGAAAACTCCAGAATCAGCAGCAAAAACTCAACCAAGGGATCCTGGGGCAGCAGGCACAGCAGATCAGCGGAGGTGTTTTGAAGGACATGGCGGATGCGGCGGCTCAGAACCGCGAGATGCGTCAACTTCTCGAGAAACATGGATTTCAGGTTCAGCCGAGCGTGGCCGCTGCGGTCGGATCGACGGCGAAACGGGAAGAAAAGACAACGGACGGTGCTGGAGCGGAAGGGGTGGCGCAATGAATAAGGTCCAAGTCAATGCAGATCGCTTAACGGTGTTCTGGCCGGTGTGTTTAATGGCGCTGAGCCTTTCGATTTTTCTGGGATGGCAGATGTCACTGTCCGTGCGGCAGTACATTGGATCGGTCCGGGTTGCCGAGCAACAGGGACTGCTGGAGGCTCAGGCGGTGCAGACGGAGGCCAAGTTCCAGGCCATGGTCATGGATCTTATGACGCTGGCCAAGACGGATATGGATGCGAGGAAAATTGTGAACAAGTACGGCATCCAATTCAATCCCTCACCTTCACCGACCAAGCCCGCAGACGGGGCGGCACCGAAGCCCGCGTCGTTGCCCTGATTTCCTGTTTCTCGTAGTTACAGTTATCGGCAATTCAGGTTCTTCATCGCACGGTAGGTGGTGGGGCTGCTGCCTTGGCGGGAACGGAAGAAGGCGCTGAACTGCAGTGGGGCGGGATACCCCACTTGTTCGCCGATCTGGGTGATACGGTGGTCCGTCTCCTGTAGCAGGCGACTGCTTTCCTCCATGCGCATGTCCAGCAAGCGCTGGTAAGGTGCGAGGTGCCGGTCGTTGCGGGTGATGAAAGACCTGTCCCTTAGCATAGGTTGAGAGAAGGCCCAGATGTTTGGAAGCTATAATTCACAGGTGTGCGAGTTTTCCCAGGTGCCGTTCTGGTTCTGGAATGATCAACTCAGCGAGACCGAGATCGCGAGACAAATTGACGATTTCCAGGCGCATGGTGTTCATGCGTTTGTCATCCATCCCCGGTCCGGACTTCCCCGCCATCTTGGCTGGATGAGCGATGTCCTGCTTGGTTATATGCGATTTGCCATTGAGGAAGCCGAGCGCCGCAGGATGTGGATTATTCTTTACGACGAGGGTATGTATCCCAGCGGGTCCTCTTCCGGGCAGGTGGTCGCTGAGAATCCGGTGTATGCGTGCCGGGGTCTGGTTCAGGTTGACCTGACGACCTCCTCTCCCGGTGACGTCGTCCAAGGGGTGCGGTCGGTGCTTCGGGTGTAGAACTTACAGGCAATCAGACGCTTGTGGCTGTTGTCACCCGGCAACACGATCAGCATCTGCCTGCGCTTTGGAGTGATGCCGACTTGGTCGTCGCCGCAATATCAATGAGTTCGCTGGTGCCTATGGACACTCACTGACCTATTTAGAGTTCCGCTGGCTGGCACTCTGGCTCCTGATTCGCGGCTGTAACCTGCTTTCTCCCTACGCCTTCTATTATTCTGTCCGAGGTCCGCGGATTGATGAACGGCCCCGTGATGTCGGTCCCAATAGCCCCTGGTGGGACGGCTATCCCGCCTTTGCCGATGGATGCAACGGCGGCGATTGCCCGCCTTGGCGCAGCGACCATTACGCCCCATGGTTGTCTTGTGCTGGCGTAGGCGGATGATTCGGTCTCCTTGCCCATGCAGCCGTTTACGTCGTCGATGGATTGTATAGCGCCTTCCCACAACGCCATGGCATATTCCACCAGCTCGGCAACTTGTTCCGGATAATCATCGAGCATATCCCTGATCCGGGCGATGATTCATGATCGTCTCTACCAGTTTTTTGGGGGGGAGGGCATAGGTCGGCGAGGAGGCCGTCGGGGACGAGGTGGCCGTGATACGGTCGGGGACAGGGTTCAGTGCGTCACCTTGGTATAGGGAGCTCCTTCGGTTCCTGCGTAGAAGACGATGATCACGGCTGGTGAGGTGCCTTCATTGATCCCATAATGCGGCGTGGTGACCAGTTCAACGAGGGCATCCCCCGCCTTTAGTTCGAGACGCTTGCCGTGCTCGGCGATGACCGTGAGTTGTCCTTCCAGCAGCACTCCCGCATTGATCACCGGATGATGATGCAAGGGAAGTCGTGTGCCAGGCGGAATCGTGATCCGTAAGAGGGTAACTTCCGGCTGGCCCGACGGATAGGGCGGTAACAGGGCCGCATCCCAGCTCCGTGTACTTTTCGCCAAGGTCTCCACCGCGTAGGGCGGCACTGCAACCAGATGCTCCTTGTGAGCAACGTGGACACAGCCGCTAGCCCCTGCGAGCAAGAGGACAAGCCCAACCGTCATGGCTATATTCTTCACCGAGTCTCCTTGGTTCGTATCCGTCATTGTTAAGTGCAAGCGCACATGTCTGTTGCATTCCTGATTCCGGTCCATGTAATATTGGACTTTCGCATAACCTCCGATCCGCATCAAATCTATTTTTGCAATCACATTTTACGCGGGAAAAATTAACGGAAAGAATTAATGTTGACATAGTTTATCAAGATATATATATTAAAAGCAGTAAATTAAAACAGGAAGCGGAGGTTGTGTATGTTAAAGTTATCTTCCAAGGGGCGATATGCGGTTCGGATCATGATTTTTCTGGCGGTACGCGAGGAGGATACCCCGGCACGCAAGCAGGATATTGCCGACTCCGAGCAGATTTCCGCGGATTATGTTGAGCAGATCCTGATACGCCTGCGGGCAGGCGGGCTTGTCATCAGTCACCGCGGAGCGCGCGGCGGGTTTACGATATCGCGGGATGCGAAGCTGATCAGCGTGATGGATGTGCTGGTTGCGACCGAGGGGCCTCTGCAGCTTGCCCCGTGCTGTGAGCATGCCTGTGATCGTAGCATCTGTTGTGCGGCACAGCAGGTTTGGGATGAGGCCGCCGCCAGCTTGCGCGACGTTTTCGGTCGTACGATGATTGCCGATCTGGCCGACAAGGCCCGCAAGACCAAGTCTGGAGTACCGCTTGGGTATTCGATATAGCGACGAATTTCGTTAATAAATATAAATGAAGGTAAGGAGAACATCAATATGAGTACTGTTAATCAACATGCCGAGACATTGGCCTTGCACGCCGGGCAAGTGGCGGATCCAACGACGGGGTCGCGGGCGGTGCCCGTTTATCAGACCACGAGTTATGTGTTCAAAAGTACCGAGCATGCCGCCAATCTTTTCGGGCTGCGCGAGTTCGGGAATATCTATACGCGCCTGATGAACCCGACGACCGATGTCGTGGAAAAGCGGATCGCCGCACTGGAAGGTGGGGTGGGCGCTCTCGGAACGTCCAGCGGCATGGCCGCCATCTTCCTGGCCATCCACACCTTGGCTTCTGCCGGGGATCATATCGTCGCCTCGGCCTCGCTTTATGGTGGCACGGATACGTTGTTCCGGCACACGTTCCCGCGACTAGGTCTGAATGTGACGTTTATCGAGAACATCACTGCGGATAAGGTCAAGGCCGCGATTCAGGCCAATACGCGGGCCGTATTCTTTGAGACGATCGGCAACCCGAAAGGGGATGTGCCCGATATGGAGGCGATCACGGCGGCCGCCCATGCGGCCGGTGTCGCGGTGATTGTGGACAATACGTTTGCCCCGCTGATCTGTCGTCCGATTGATCACGGGGTGGATATCGTTGTGCATTCGCTGACCAAGTGGATCGGCGGGCATGGGACATCTATTGGCGGGGTGATCGTCGATAGCGGTCGGTTCAACTGGGGGCGTGGCCGCTATCCGCTCTTTACCGAGCCGGATGCCGCCTATCATGGCATGGTTTACTGGGATGCCCTGCAGAATGTTCCCGGCATGGGGAATATCGCTTATATCATTCGCGCACGGGTTGATGGAATGCGCAACATCGGACTCTGCGTAAGTCCGTTCAATTCGTTCATGATCCTGCAGGGGATCGAGACGCTACCGCTACGGATCATCCGGCATTGCGAGAATGCCCTGGCATTGGCGCAGTGGCTCAAACAGCAGAAGGGGGTGGAATGGGTGACCTACACCGGCCTACCGGAGCATCCGCATCATGCCGTGGCGGACAAGTATCTCAAGGGGGGCTATG
>JFJP01037985.1_pt1 | contig 34430 bp, 33 predicted proteins | sample 431651 | NCBI WGS metagenome assembly JFJP01 (sample SAMN02602958, study PRJNA72255) | Microbial mat metagenome, whole genome shotgun sequencing project. | biome: fresh water; feature: sink hole; material: water; isolation source: purple microbial (photo- and chemosynthetic) mats found in... | reverse complement strand
GCTTTCAGAAAGGCAAGCGAAGTCATTATTGCCTGCAATCCCGCTGATTTTGAAAAAAACCTCAAAGGCATGCTGAGTGTTTCCGAACAACCCCTTAACGTATTGATCTCGACCCGCGGTTTTATCCCGGAAAAGGGCACCCTTCCTTATCTTGCAGCCATGGACATGCTCAAAAAATCCAAAAGAAACGATGTAAAATTATTTACCTTAACCGGCCCGGTGGATCCCCACAGCCTTGTCCTGGGAAGCCAGATCAAAGGGGTTCTCGCAGGAACCGGCAAAGGAATGGACGAAATTTCCGATCTCTTTGACACCCCGCTCGTGGAAACTTTTATTTCGACCGATCCGGTGGGCGTGGAGATTGCCGATATCCTGGCCAGGGTTTATGCTGTGTGGCTGAATTATGCACAAAGCTCGGGATTGATTCAAAGCAGTATTGAAACCGGGTATCTCATGGCACAGGCGGCTGATGAGGCCTCCGCTCTAGCAGTCCATCTCGGGGGCAGCCCAAAGACCTTTGACGCGGGCAGCATTCCCTGGACCGCGACCTTCACATCCCTCTACCTTGAAGGGTTATGGAAGGAATTCGGGCAGAAGGCCGGAGCTGAAGGCAAAAAAGGCAGATCACCCCAAAAGATGCTCTCAAGAATTCAAAAGCAGTATGGAAATGACGGGATAGAGCTCCAGTCTATCTTTGATATGGAAGCGGCGTTAAGGTGTGCCGGGCAATTCAATCTTGAAATGCCGGTCCTTGCCAAAGCGGACCGGACTTTTAAAAATCAGCCATAGCTAAAATAACGCTGTACTTAAACCGACTATCTCTGAATCAGAGAAACAAAACCAACACACCATGAAGGGCATGAAGACCATGAAGCTGCCAAACCTTGCGTCCTTCATGGTCTTCATGCCCTTCATGGTAAAAATATATTAAATATTAAACCCCAAGCTCCTTTCTCAGCCAGTCCCTGACTTTTCCTTCAACCGCATAAACACCCTTGTAACGGCCGATACCTTCCATGAATTCTGTTTCAAGGTTTTTCGGGAGTTCAAAATTCCCGACATCTTCGGAATCAAACCCTTTTCTTCTGACCAGGGTCAGGATGGGCGGGTTTTTCCAGGTGTTGATGACAAAATACACGGTCTCATTGGTGTTGTCCCTTGAATTATAATAGGCCTGGGATCTTAACGGGCCCCATTCCAGGTGAAGCGCTATGGCTTCCTCAGGTGTCATTTCCCAGTCCACGGAATTGATAAGATTAAAATTTTTCTTGATATCTTTAAGACTGCTCATAAATGCCTCCGGTATTGATGTAAAAAACAAACCTCTGGAACTTAATTCAGCAAATACCGTGCCTGAGTTTTGGGAGCCCTGGAGACAGCCTTAAAATATGGAGATAGAAATGGTTTGGAAAAAATAGCGGCGGGAATGAGACAGGAGGATCGATACAGATATGTCTCGATCCTCCTGTCAGCAGGATTTTACCAGTTTTTATACAGCAATTCAAAATACCCATGGGGTTTTACACAGGCAGGACACTTGGAAGGAGCGGCCTTCCCTGTATGCAGATAACCGCAGCTCAAGCATCGCCATACCTTTTCCTCATCTTTCTGAAATACCCGGTCCTTTGCAATGTTTTCTGCCAGCTCAAGATAAAGTTTCTCATGATGTGCTTCCGCCACAATAATCTTGTTAAATGTGTCGGCGGCCCTTTCAAAGCCTTCTTCTTCCGCAATCTTTGCAAATTTGGCGTACATGTCTTCGCTGACATATTTTTCCAGAGCTGCGGCTGACAGCAGATTGCTCCTTGTATCCAGGATCACGCCCGTAGGAAATGTCCATTGAATTTCAAGCTCCCCGCCGTTAAAGAATTTAAAAAACCGCAATGCATGTTCAAATTCCTGATTGGCAGTTTCATTAAATATCTTTGCAATCTGGATATACCCGTCCTCCCTTGCTTTATCGGCAAAAAAATCATACCGGGTCCTGGCCTGGGTTTCAGCGGCAAATGAGGTATGAAGATTTTTTGCCGTACGGCTTTCCCTGAATGCTGCCATAATCCGCCCCTTTTTATTCTTGAATCGTAATGGCTTCTGCACCGCATTCTCGCGCCGCCCGGCGGACCATATCTTTGAGATGATCTGGTATCTTTTTGACTTTAATCGTTGATTTCAACTGATCTTCGTCATATTCAAATACCTCAGGACAAAGTTTGTTGCAGTTTCTGTCGCCCATGCACTGTGATGTAACGGTTACTTTCATTTTCAGTCTCCTTTTATGAATGATTAAATTTATCTTTTTTCTTTCCGCATGAAGGTATGGTATTTTTTAACCCATGCCAGAAGCTTCTCCGGCGCATGCGCTCTTTTCCATACCCCTGCGGCGTATTTGTTGGCCTCGGCCATTGTGGGATAAATATGGATCGTTCCCAGGATCTTATTCAACCCTATTCTGTGCTTCATTGCAAGCACAAACTCGGCAATGATGTCTGCTGCATGATGCCCCACAATGGTAACCCCCAGAATCCTGTCCTTGCCCGGCACTGTCAAAACCTTTACAAACCCGTGATCTTCGGAATCTGCAATGGCCCGGTCAAGATCATCCAGGCCGTATTGGGTCACTTCATATTTCGTGCCAAGCCGGATCGCATCGGTTTCATTCAGACCTACCCTTGCCACCTCAGGATCGGTATAGGTAGCCCAGGGGATGACCCGGTAATCCACGGAAAACTTTTTAAATAAGCCAAACAGGGCATTGACGGACGCATACCAGGATTCATGGGCTGCGGTATGGGTGAACTGATATCGGCCATGGACATCCCCGCTGCAAAAAATATTGGGGAAATTGGTCTGCAAAAAATCATTGGTTTCGATATTGGCATTTTTATCCAGCTCCACGCCGATCTCCTCAAGGCCGAATCCTTTGACATTGGGCACCCTGCCAAGGGCGATCAGAATCTCATCAAACGCAATGCAAATATCCTTGCCCTGATGATCACAGAAGAGCTGCTTTTCTTCCCCTGTAATTCTGATTTCCTTTGCTGCATGATTTAAAAGAACGGCTATGCCTTCGTTTTGAAATCTTTTCAATATGATAGCCGCTGCATCCGGATCTTCCTTTTTCATGATCCCATCGCCTCTCTGGACAAGGGTCACTTTTGACCCCAGCCTTGAAAAGCATTGAGACAGTTCACACCCGATGGGCCCGGCGCCCAGTACCACCAGCCGTTTCGGAAGGGTCCGGATATTCCAGATGGTATCCGATGTGAGATAATTGATTTTCTCCAAGCCGAGAAGCTTTGGCACAAGCGGTTTAGCCCCGGTTGCCACGATGATGTTCCGGGTGGTCAAAATTTTTCCGTTCACTTCCACTTCAAAGGGGGAAATTATCTTTGCCCTGCCCTGAATGCAGTCCACACCCAGTCCCTTATACCGCTCAATCGAATCATGGGGCTCTACCTTTTTAATAATGGCCTGAACCCGATCCATGGCTTTTGCAACATCAACATCTGCCGAAGCATTGACAAGCCCATATTCTCCGGCCCTTTGAATGTGGGAAATCAGTTTTGATGTGGCAATCAGGGCTTTACTGGGAACGCAACCGGTATTCAGGCAGTCACCCCCCATCCGATCCGCTTCGATAAGGGCAACCTTGGCCTTGACCGCGGCCGCGATATAGGAGGCCACAAGCCCGGCTGATCCTGCCCCGATCACGATCATGTTATAGTCAAACCGCTTTGGCTTTATAAATTTTGAATAAACCTTTTTCCGACGGATAAAACCGGTAACCCCTTTGGCAGCGAACGGGAAGATGCCCAGGAGAAAGAAAGAGAACATAAGCCCGGGTGACAGTATCCCGGAGGCGGACTCAATTTTCGCAAGCTCGGTTCCGGCGTTGATATACACAATTGTGCCCGGCAGCATCCCGACCTGGGAAACCAGATAAAAAATCCGGGTTTTGATAGGGGTCAGGCCCATGACCAGATTGATCAGAAAAAAAGGAAACGCAGGAACAAGCCGCAAGGTAAAAAGATAAAACCCGCCTTCCTTTTCAACTCCTTTGTTTATGGCAAAAAGCGTTGCACCGAATTTTTCCCGGACCCAGTCCCTGAACAGATACCGCGAAAAAAGAAAGGCAAGGGTAGCACCGATAGTGCTGGCAAAAGACACGAGGACGGTTCCGTAAAAAAGTCCGAACACAGCCCCTCCGGCCAGGGACATGATCACTGCGCCCGGAAGGGAAAGCCCGGTTACTAAAATATAAGCGCCCGCATAAGCCGCCATGGTCAGAATTCTATGCTGCCCATAATACCCTCTAAACTCATCCAAACTATTTTTAAGATATTGGATAGAAAAATACTGATCCAGACCCGCCATGAAAAAAACTGTTATCAGCAACAGGATAACAACGACCAGTACCAGCCTGAACCCTGTCTTTTTTTTCATGGAGATTGTTTCCTTTTAATAAGTATCAGGACTTTTCAATAGCCTGAAATTTTTTCATGAATTTTACATCAATATAGTCTTTGATCATAAAGGCGATTTTTCCGCCGAACACGATCTGTTTTTTCTTTAAAACGCCTATCCCGCCTCCAAGATTGAAAATCAATAGATATTCAGGCCCTGGATCAAAGGGTTCAAGGCTTTTTCCTTCCAGGGCTGCCATGAGATTATGAAGCAGCACCGGGTTCTGACGGACTGCATAAACCCCGACCTTGTCCAGGGCCTGGTCCTTGAAATAGATGCAGTCCCCGCCGCCGAAGATTTCCGGATATTTGACCGACTGAAGGTATTGGTTCACCAGAAGCCCCTTATCTGGCCCGATTGGAAGGCCGGATGCCTCAAAAATAGCAGAAGGTTTAACGCCGAGGGCCATGAAAATAAAATCCGTTGAAAACCCTTCGCCTGAGTCGAGAATGATTCTATCCGGTTTGACATCCTTCACATACCCGGTTTCAATGATTTGAATGCCTCTTTTGGAAAGATGGAAAAAAACCCTGGAGCGGATGCTTTCCGGGAACCGGGCCATGAATTTTTTCCCGGCAAATATACGGATATCCGGCTTGTGGCGCTTCATCTTTTTAGCAAGCTGCCAGACATTTCCCGCCACTTCTGCGGAAGAAGGCCCACCCCCCACAATGTCGACTCTGATTTTTCTTTCAGCAAACAAAGCCTTAAGCTTTTCCGATGCTTCCATGAGCTTTTCAATGGGTTTAACCGAATAAACAGTCCCGCTTTTTTCCAAGTCCGGCTGCATGGGGACATAGCTGCCTGCATTAAAGGAGAGTACATCATAGGAAAAGGCATGACCCGATTCGGTATAGACTTCTTTTTTTTCAGGATCGATGCGAACGGCCTTGTCCCTTACAAATATTCCCCCCTGTTTTTGCACCACCTCTTTTGTGGCAAACCGGATGTCGTCAGGGCTGTAGGTCCCGCCCAGCATGCCCGGCCCCATGCCGGAATAATAATGGTAAAACGAAGGCCCGATGACTGTAACCTTGAATCCCTTTTCAACAAATTTGCCGATGTTCTCCAGGGTCATCATATGGGCATGGCCGCCGCCTACCAGTATCAGATGTTTTCTCATCCTGTCCTCCTTTATCAAAGACTGTCCATCAGCCTGCCAAGACTTGTGAGATGAACTTTTTCCTCGTCGGCAATCTTATTCACAATGGCCTTTGATTCCGGATGCGTTATCTTTGAAGATACCCGGTGATAAAGGTCCAGAGCCTGGGCTTCAATGGACATGGCAAGGGAAATCACCTCTTTTTCAGAATTCAGATCCGGTTTGAAAAGATCAAGATATTCTTCAGTGGAGAGCCCGCCTTCCAGGGCACCTGTTTCCACCATTTTTTCAAAGTCGGCCTTATTGGTTTCAACCTTGCTGATTTGGTTATAAGCCGTATAAATGGACATCTGGTGTTTGACTTCAATATCTGACAATTTTAAAAACAGATCTTTCACTTTTTCATTGCCGGCCTTTTTTGCCAGGGTGATATAAAATTCCCGCAACCCCTGCTCAAGGGAATAGGCCACCTTTAAAACATCCAGGGGCGCCTCTTTCCCGGTAAAAAGATCCATCCCCAGATCCTGTGGGCCGATGGCTGTCTTTGATTTCCAGGCATTGATCCCGCCGGAGACATTAAACACCTTTTTAAACCCTTTTCCTGCCAGCATTTGCGCAGCAACCCGGCTGCGGCCACCAATGGCTCAGTATACCAGGGTGGGTTTTTCAGGGTCGAGTTCGGCTAATCTGTCGGTCAGCTCGGGCAGTGGGATCAGGGTGGCGCCGGGGATATGGCTTTCCTTATATTCCGAAGGCTGCCGGACATCCAGAAGAGTGACAGTATCTGAAGCGTGTTCTGCCATATAGGCTTCTGCTTCCTTATAATCAAACGACTGGGCCGGGGTTAAAAACTGCATCCATTTCATTTTGACACCTCCATTTTTTCCATTCCAATATGCCTTTTTCAGCCAAGAGACTTAAAGGCTTTTTTGCTTGCTCCGCAGACAGGGCATTTCCAGTCTTCAGGAAGGTCTGAAAATTGTGTGCCTTTTTCAATTTTTCCTTTTCTGTCCCCTTTATCCGGGTTATAAATATAGCCGCAATTGCTGGTCTGACATTGATACATCTCTTTTGGTTCTGCCATTTTTCAATTCCTTTCTTATTGTAATCAAAATTTCTTATATCTATTTATCTTTCTTTTCCTTTGATCCGCCCAGCAGCCACCACATAAAAAAGGGCGCTGTCCGGGTTAAGGTCAAACAGTGCCTGCGCTTCTTCATCATAAAGGGCACCGACCCCGCAGCAGCCCAGCCCAAGCCCGGTTGCTGCAAGATAAATTCGCTGGGCGATTCTTCCCGCCTCCATCATTATCAGCCGGTATCCTCTGGGTCCAAAGGCCTTTTCAAGTCCTGAAAGATTGGCCATAAATAAAAAATTCAGGGATGCGTTGGATATCCATTGCTGATCCAGGCAAACACGGGAAAGAGGGCCGTGAAATCTTCCATTACGGATCATATGAAGAGAAGATGTGCCCTCTGAAAAAAGATAAAACCCGTCATCGAATCCCTCAACATTCTGAAGCGACACTCCTAAGATCAGAAACGTCCTGGCCCTTGTGGAAAGATGGCCGATCTCCGGATGAAGGCCTGCTGCTGCTTCCATAAGCACAGACGCTTTTTTCCTGTCAAGAAATTCCGTGATAAAATTTCTTTTTGATCGCCGGGAAAAAACCGCTTTTTCATAATCCAGCGGGGCCTTCACCATTTCAAAATTCAAAAAGCTTATTGGGCCTTCAGATTCAAGCGTAAGCACGTTCACTGATTCAGGATCAACGCTTCCATTCTTAAAACCCGGTTTCCCTAATTCATATATATGATTCAGGATCGGATATGAAATCTCCTGTCTTTCCTTTTTAATTTCCTTTGAACAGGGTCCTGAAAGATTCAACCCGCCCTCAAACCTTTTCCCCGGTTTTCGTTCTTTTCCACCTGAATGAATACATGCAAGCGGGACCTCTTTCTCATTATCCAGAGACAAAAGGGCTGAGATTTTATCATCATCAAAAGCATAATCAGCCCTTGAACAAAGCCCTTCAGCTTTCAGGGCCAGGAACAGGTTTTCTATGAGGTGCCCTGAATCGAGGAGCAGGTAGCGAAAGGCTCTTTCTCTATATTTCCAGGCACTGTTGAAAAAAGATCCTGTAATGACAAATGAAATATCAAGAGTTTTGTCATCGCCCTCAGAAAATGAGCCTCTTTGTATCAGAATGAGAGACTCCTGTCTCATATCGCAATAATACACACCTGTCTCAAAACCTTCCATATGCCGCACAATAAGGTAGATATGACACGGATAAAGCCCCCCGGCAGAAGGAACAGTCCTTGAAAAAAAACTGATCTTTCCTGATGTTTCTGCCCGTGTCACGCCATAGGAAAGGAAAAGCACTTTGGATAAGGAAGCCGGTTCAAACCTCCTGCCCGGCTTTCCTGAGCCGATTTCGCTGAAAAGGTCTATCAGATCCTTTTTTGCTGGGTCAATAGCTTTCGGAAAACCAATTTTTTTTATGGCATCATAAGCCTTGAAAGGCTCCGGATAATGATCAAAGTCTAAAAAATGGGGCTTTATCCTGTTCCGAAGATGACTGGTGGACCAATGGTAATCAGATGCCGAAAAAATCCTGTCATTCATCAGGATGGGTTTCTTCCTTTACATCCGTATTTTTTGCTCATCATACCCTCCCGACATCTTTGTTATGGTATTGATTCCGTTACCCCTTGATCTTAGGATCATTGGGCTTTCCTGCACAATCCGGCGTATAACAGGAATTATCCACAAATGAACACTCGCTCTTGCAGGAAGGACATTTTTCCGGCGGTGTGTCTGCTTCCTTGGTGTATCCGCATGTATTGCAAATCCAACTAACCATGATCTTTCTCCTTTTTATTAAAATTATTGATGGTGTTGACTTATTTTTGTCTCTCTGCCAAATGTCATATCAAGAAACATGCCACCCTTAAGACAAGCCCGGCCAGAAAAATCATCTCTCCTTTTAAATGGGCCTTGTTTTTTCCCTGAGCCACGCAACTGTTTTCTCGTCAAGTTCCGGGGAAAGAAATCGATACACCTTCTGGTGGTATGAATTGATCCAGTCAATTTCTTCATAATTCAATAAGGTTTTATCCAGAAGATCCCTTTCAAAATGACACCAGGTCAGGTTTTCAAACTTCAAGAATTTCCCGAATTCATTTTCAAAGGCATCCTCCACCAGAATCATGTTTTCCAGCCTTATGCCGTGTCTGCCTTCCCTGTAGACTCCGGGTTCATTGGTAAGAAGCATGCCTTTTTCAAGTTTCACGTCAGCAGGGTGGGAACTGATCCTTGCCGGTCCCTCATGAACACACAAAAAGAAACCCACACCATGCCCGGTGCCATGACCAAAATTCATGCCCTGTTGCCACAGATACTGCCGTGCCAGGGTATCAATCTGGAACCCGCGCGTATCAGCCGGGAAAAGGGCATTGGCCACCGCAATATGGCCTTTCATCACAAGGGTATAGTCTCTCATTTCCTCGGCAGACGGCTTCCCAAGGCACAGGGTTCTGGTGATGTCGGTTGTTCCGGTGAGATAATGTCCCCCGGTATCGGCTAAAAACATCCCGTTCCTACCGATGATCGAATCCGTCTCTCGTGTTGCGGAATAATGGCACATGGCAGAATGGTCATGATACGCCATAATGGGATCAAAACTGTTATCCACAAAAAATTCCTGCTCCTTTCGAAACGAAAAAATCTTTTTTGCAGCCGATATTTCCGTTATTTCTTCATCTTCCTTCTGGTGTTCAATCCAGTAAAGAAATTTTACCACCGCCACCCCGTCTTTGATGGCCGTCTGTCGCATATGCCGGATCTGAATCTCATTTTTTATCGCCTTCATTGAAATGGACGGGTTAGGTTTTTCAATGATCCTGCAATGCTCTGGGATGGCATCATAAAGACTGAAATTGACATTTTCCGGGTCAATCAGAATACTCTCCCCGCCCTTCAGTCCGGCCAAGGCATCATAGATTACTTCATATGAGCAAATTTCAATGCCGTCCTGATTCAATTCCATTTCAAGATCCGCATCTATTTTTTTTCTATTAATAAATAAAAACACTTTTTCCCGTGATATCATTGCATATGCAATATTAACAGGGTTTGTATGTACATCCTGCCCCCTGAGATTCAGGGTCCAGGCAATATCATCAAGGGTTGAGAGGAGATGATGGGTTGCCCTGAACGCCTCTATCTTTTCCCGAATGAGTTTGATTTTCTCCCTCCGGCTTTGCCCGGCATAGGATTCCGGAAAGCTAAATGCTTTTGATTCCGGCTTTGGAGGCCGATCCATCCATAACTGGGAAATAATATCAACCGAGGGGTTGAGTAAGATGCCCTTCTCATCGAATTCCTTTTTCAATTCTTTTACATTGGCTGCACTGAACACATTTGAATCAATGCCGATGCTATCTTCCGGCTGTAAATTGTCTTTCAGCCATTTTGTAAATGACGGCACCCCTTGTTCCCCCATCCTGAACAACTTAAACCCTGATCCTTTCAATTGTTTTTCCGCCTGGATATAATACCTGAAATCCGTCCATAAAATGGCTTTATCCATCGTAATGACGGCTGTTCCAGCAGAGCCTGAAAATCCGGTAAGCCATTTTCTGATCTGCCAGTACTCGGCCACATATTCGCTCTTGTGAGGGTCATCGGTCGGAACAATCAGTGCGTCAATATATCGCTCCTTCATGAGTTTTCGAAGGAGATCAATTTTCTCTGTGGTATTCATGGGGCATCCTCATTTAATTATTGTCTTTAAACATACTATGATTCAAGAGGTTACCACAATGAAATTTATGAAAAAGGGGCTGAAAAACGGCAGGTAAATGGCTGGTAAAATAACAGGGGCTCCCGCTTTTTTAAGTATGGATGCCCCTGGTGTTCTTTTTTAATCGCCCATATAGGCTTTTTTAACCATTTCATTTTCAAGAAGTTTTTTTGCATCATCTTCCAGGATTACTTTTCCGGTCTGGATGACATACCCTCGTGAGGCAGTCTTAAGAGCCATCCGGGCATTCTGCTCTACCAGAAGAATGGTTACACCCTGCGCATGAAGGGTTTTAATGGTGGCAAAAACGCTGTCCACAAGAACCGGTGCAAGACCCATGGACGGCTCATCCAGAAGAAGGATTTTAGGATCGGCCATTAATGCTCTTCCCATGGCCAGCATCTGCTGCTCACCGCCGCTCAATGTGCCTGCAAGTTGTTTTGACCGTTCTGCAAGTCTTGGGAACATGTGAAAAATCTTTTCAACGGTCGCTGCATCTCTTTTTTTGTCTTTTGATGTAAATGCACCCAGATCAAGATTTTCCATCACCGTCAATTGGCCGAAAACCCGCCGCCCCTCGGGAACCTGGACGATTCCCAGGGTAACGATTTCATGGGCAGGATATTTCCCCAGATCTTCGCCATTCAAAAAAATCTGTCCTGCAGATGGTCTCAAAGTACCGCTGATGGTTTTAAGGGTTGTGCTTTTTCCTGCACCGTTACCACCGATCAAAGTGACGATTTCACCTTTATTGACGGTAATTGAAATATCTTTTAAAGCGTGTATTTTTCCGTAATGAGCATGCACGTTTTTTAATTCAAGCATTGCCATGATTGATTGACCTCAACTGTTTTTCTTTAAATTTTGAATGACTTCCATCATAAACCAACCTCACCCTGTTAATGAGAGTCCGCAGCATCACCGCTTCCAAGATAGGCTTCAATAACCGTCTTATTATTCTTTATCTCTTCAGGCAAGCCTTCGGCAATCATTTTCCCATAGTCAAATACGGTTACAATATCGGAAATATTCATTACAACCCGCATCTGATGCTCAATAAGAACGATCGTGATACCGATTTCACCCCGCATATGCTCGATAAAATCCATCATGTCCTGAGTTTCTCTCGGGTTCATGCCGGCAGTGGGTTCGTCCAGAAGCAGCAGTTTGGGTTGAGAAGCAAGAGCCCTGGCCATTTCAAGCCTTCTTTGCTCGCCATAGGGAAAATTTTTGGCAAGAGTCTCTTCTTTTCCATCCATTTTCACATATTTTAAAAGATCCATGGCAATCTGTTTGGCTTTTGCTTCTTCCATCTTTGTGCTTTTTAGACCGAGGATGGGTCCTAGAAAACTGGACTTGAGATGCACATGATACCCGACCATAACATTCTCAAGCGCAGTGAGGTTTGGGAAAAGCCGGATATTCTGATAGGTCCTGGCGATGCCTTTATGGACAATCCGGTCCGGTGAAAGCCCGACAATAGATTTTCCATTCAGCAATACTTCGCCTTCCTCAGGGCGGTAGAAGCCGGTCAGGCAGTTGAAAAATGTGGTTTTTCCGGCTCCATTGGGTCCGATAATGCTGTGGATGGATTTTTCTTTTACATTGATGTTCAATGCATTCAGCGCCACCAGCCCACCAAACCGTTTTGTCATATTCTGTATACTTAATAAGGCCATAAGATCTCCTTGAAGGCTAAGCAGCGGTTTTCGCTTCGGTTTCTGGTTCATCATGAAGCGCCATTTTATGCCTCTGTTCCGGCAGCAACCCTTCCGGCCTTAACAGCATCATGACCACAAGGGCCACGCCGTAGACAAACATCCGGTATTCGGCAAATTCCCTCAGAAGCTCGGGAAGACCCATGAGTACGGCAGCGCCGATAACAACCCCTGGCAGACTCCCCATACCGCCGATAATGACAATAGCCACAACATTGATAGAGATGAACACATTAAAGCTGTGTGGATACACAGACCCGATCTTGCTGGCGAATATGGCGCCGCTTAAAGCTGAGAAACCGGCACCGGTGGCAAAAGCCAGCAATTTGGTGGCAACCAGATTGATTCCCATGGCCTGGGCCACATCCTCATCTTCCCGCATGGCCATCCAGGCCCGCCCGAGTCTTGAATTTTTCAGACGGAGCGAAATAAACACCACCAGAATACAACCGGCAAGCAGCAGATAATAGATATGTTGGGGTTTGACCATGTGAAATCCGAAAAAATTGGGGTTGGGAATGGAACCGATCCCTTGTGCCCCGCCAAGCCAGGGTTTCAAAAAATCGGAAAGCACCAGTATCCGGATAATTTCCCCGAAACCAAGGGTGGCAATGGCCAGGTAATCACCGCGCATCTTCAGAACCGGTATACCCAGGATAACCCCGGCCAGAACGCCACAAATAACGGCGATGGGAAGGGCCTGCCAGAAATTCAGCCCGAAATCAAAAATCTGGGGAGAGGTCAATAGAGCTACCACATAAGAACCGATGGCAAAAAAAGCCACATATCCCAGGTCCAGAAGTCCGGCATACCCGACAACGATATTCAATCCCAAACCCAGCAGCACATAAAGTCCGACAATGGTGAGCACCTCGCTGAGAAACAGACCCAGCACCTGGGGAAGAACAATCAGGATAATTGCAAGAATCAACAGACCCAGGTATTTTGTCTTTTTCTGAGTCTCTTTGGGCAGATCGCCATATCCCTTTTTGATTTTTTCCCGGTTCGCATACCATGAAAGATAAATTATGCTGAAAATGATCATCGCCAGAATTGCCCCCATGGGGGTCAACCCGTTCATGGCATAAAAAAGTTCTGCAATATAATTGGTTACTCCTAAATCCCACGCCTTTAAAATGGGCATAATCAGTTCCTGAAGCAGACCGAGAACAAAAACGGTTGCAAGGGCATTGACGATCAGCTTACGCCAGAGATCATTCAATAAAATCAGGATACCTGCAAAAACACCGCATAAAAGACCAACGCCCAGAAGGAATATGATCCCCCCTGCTCCCTGGATACCGCCGGTAAGGATATTATAAAGCTGGGGAGATGCCTCTACAAAAACGGTTCGAAGTTTAATCGAACGTCCGATAATCACCAGCATGGACAGAACCCCGGCGGTCATAAGTCCGGAAATCACTGAATTGGCTAATTGAATTGATTTATCTGGAATCGATGTTTTTTTTGCAGCCAGATAAGCGGTCAAGATTGTGAGAATTAACGCTATGGCTACCCCCATCGGCAGAAAATCGGCAACAATAAACCGTTTCCCGAACATTTGAACCATCCCGATCAGGGAGATGGTGAGAACGCTGACTCCACCGATAGCGCCTATTTTTACACCATGATTCCATAAAGATTGAGTTTTTGTCATACTTTCACCCTATATACTGTATTTGTTTTAGGCCTTTTTCGTGGCTAATCGTTCACCCAGAATGCAATCGCATCCTTTAACTGGTATGGTGCTATAATTCCAAGACCATCAAGGAACAAGGCGGGAGCTACGGATTCTATCAACCCCAGGAAAACTCCACCGAGCATTGCACCCGGGATATTCCCTATTCCCCCGAGTACTGCTGCGGTAAAGGCTTTCAAGCCCGGAATAAATCCCATGAAAAAATGCACCTGTTTATACATCAGGGCATACAGAACACCGGCGGCACCGGCTGCCATTCCCCCAATAATAAAGGTGGTGGAAATCATGGCATCGACATTGATCCCCATCAAAGCTGCGGCTTCCTTGTCCTCCGAAACGGCCCGGATGGCTTTCCCGACCTTTGTCAACATGATAAACCCATAAAGAAGCAGCATCATTAAAATTGCTGCGATAATGACAATCACCTGAATCTTCAGAACTCTTACGCCTAATATCATCCAGAATCCATCAAGGATTTGAACATCAGGGTATGCATTGATACCTGATCCATACAACCCCCGGAAAAGATACTGAAGAAAAAAGGAAGCCCCTATTGCCGTAATCAGAGGAATGAGTCGTGGTGCACCTCTCAATGGTCTGTAGGCAATTTTTTCTACTAGATATGCCACCATCGTAGAAATAAACATGGCCAATGCAAAAATAGCAATAATCGCCATTATCGGGTGTTTATCCAGGAACTCACTTCGCCACATGGCCATTGCCAAAAAATAGCCGGTGAAAGGACCGCTCATGAAAACCTCACCATGGGCAAAATTGATCATCTTCAGGACACCATAGACCATGGTGTAGCCAGTCGCTATCAATGAATAGATACTACCCTGAGCCAGCCCGAAAATGACAAAGTCTATCCAGTGACTTTTTGTGTACAGGCCCGCCCTTATAGTGGAAACCGATCCCCATAAGCACATTAACAAAAGGGTCCCCCCGATCATCCACATGACAATGTCGGTCAGCGTCACCCTATCTTTCCATTTTTGAAACATTCATCCTCCATCCCATGATAAAAAATAACTTGGTTCAGGGCTGAGTAAATAGTTAGACCATTTAATCAGCCCTATGGTAAATCTCTTTATATTTTTTATCCCAAGAAAAGCACACCACCCGATAGTGAGTGAGCTACCGGGTGGTGTTTGTATTTAAATTTAGTACGCTTTCCAGAAAGGTACGGTTGACATTTTATTGGCTTTGAGATCAGCATCAGATAGCTGGTAAACAGCTATTTTAGGATCAGCACAGTCGCCGTTTGCGTTGCAGGTGATGGTACCGGTAAGGCCTTTCATCCCTTTTGTTTCATGCAATGCTTTGTTGAAAGCATCTCTGTCGATTTCAAGGGCTCCGCCTTTATCAACAGCAACTTTTTCAATGGCAGCTTTGATCAGGAACATGGCATCATAGGCATGGGCATGGAAAGGAGCTTCAGGATCAGTTCCGTATCTTTTCTTGAATTTTTCAAGGAACACTTTGTAGGAAGCATCCAGGGCTGAAAAATCAGGGCTGGAATGATACATGCCAAGCGCTGCATTGCCTGCTGCTGCAAGGAAGTCGGGAGAGAAGGATCCGTCAGCACTCATGAGAGCTGTTTTTTCAAGTCCGGCAACCTGTTTTGCCTGTTTTACGCAATGGGCTGTTTCAGGGATAAACATGGGCATATAGATCATTTCAGGAGTACCGCTGGCAATTTTTGTCAGAACCGGTCTCATGTCTGTATCACCAGGAGAAACAGCTTCAATGGAAGTAATGGTTCCGCCAAGTTTCTTGAAGGTGTCTGCAAATACCTGGGCAAGAGACTGGGCATAAACGCTGCCGTCATGGATGGCGGCGGCTTTTTTCATATTGAGTTTTTTAAATGTAAAATCCGCAGCAACCGCACCCTGGACCTTGTCATTGTGACAGGTTCTCAGGTAACCGGCAAAATCCGGCCCGCTGGCAGGATCTGTGAGGAAGGGAGCGGTATTGGATGCAGAAATTGAAGGGATCTTCATCTTCCAAAGTATGGGCACACCCGGTTTTGCAGCGCTTGAGCAGCTTGAACCAATGGCCATCAGAACTGTCGGATCTGATGCGATTTTAGATGCAGCGGTCTGGCCGCCTTCGGGGCCGCAACCTTCGTCCTGGCTGCTCAGCTTGATGGGATGGCCTTTGATGGAACCGCCAATGTCGGCGATGGCTATTTCAAGACCGCGGAAGGTATCAATTCCCAGAGATGAATTGGGCCCAGTTGTTACAAACCAGGCAGCCAGATGAATTGGCTCCCCTTTTTTAATTGTGAGAACATTTGCTGCTGCGGCTGAACCGACCATCAAACCGCACAGAACGCAAACAGCTACTAACACTTTAACTAAATGTTTCATACTACACTCCCCCTTTAACTAAAAATAAATTTATGTTAAAAAATTTCGGGTCAAATGCGGATATTCTTATTCTATCTGCATTTCAACCCGCCTGGTACAGCTTTGTTTAACACTTACTTTACTTATATCATCCCTTACTGATGTCGTCAGTTTATATTCATGGGGTATTAATTTGTCAAGTCATAGTATGAGTTTTATCATCCTTTTCTTGACAAATGCCGTTTCACTATTTTAAATTTGACGGAAGTATTCAACATAATGAAAACAACCACCGCGTCATTGATTTGACCGGTCAATCTATATTCAGGAGGATCACCATGCCGGATCTTGCTTTTTTAAATGGTCAAATCATTAGAATCGAAGACGCTTTTGTTTCCATTGAGGATCGCGGCTATCAGTTCGGTGACGCAGTGTATGAGTTCATTGAAAGCTTTGACTTTCATATTTTCTGTCTCGATGAACACTTGAGAAGACTTCAGTGCTCCATGGAGCAGATCGATTTTCCAACTATTTCCTTCTCCGATCTGAAAAATCAAATCATCAACCTGTTTACCCTTTCAGAATATAAAAGAGCTGGCTGTTACCTCCAGGTATCCAGGGGCGTCGAGCCAAGAGCTCACAGCTATACCAATAAAGTCTCCCCCCAGGTCACGATGACCATTAAAAATCTTGCCCACCTTGACCCGGGCGTAAACACAAAAGGCATCGGGATAAGAACCTGTGAGGATTACAGGTGGGGAATGTGTCATGTGAAAACCGTTCAGCTTCTGCCCGCGGCGCTGGAACAGCACAAGGCCAAAAAAGCAGGCCTTGCGGATACGGTTTTCATATCAAAAGAAGGATATGTGCGGGAAGGGACCTGCACCAATATCTTCATGATCAAAAACAATATTCTTATTACCCATCCGCTTGACAATCATATTCTTCCCGGAATCACAAGGGATGTCATCATCAACAGGATCTGCAAAAAAGAAAAGATAGCGGTTCAGGAGCAATATTATGATATCAATGAATTTTATAATGGGGATGAAGCCTTTTTATGTTCAACAGTCATGAAAATACAACCCATCATTGAAGTGGATGGAAAAAAGATCGGGACAGGCGCACCCGGACCCCTGACAAAAAAAATACAGGCTTTCTACGATCAATTAATTTACCATTTATAACTATCCGGATTAAAGGACTTTTGATTGATGCAATATACATTTGAACCCTATCGGAATTTTGCAGAACAGCTTGATCAGGAAGACATGCTGAAACAGTTCAGAAAAAATTTCCATATACCTGAAAATACCCTCTATATGGATGGAAATTCCCTGGGCCTTTTTTCCAAAGCTGCCGAGGAAAGTGTCCTTCGGGTATTAAAAGAATGGAAAGACTATGCCATTGGCGGGTGGATGGGTGGAGATAAACCCTGGTTCTTTCAACCGGAAAAAATCGGCTATAAATGTGCATCCATTGTAGGTGCTGAACCGGAAGAAGTGATCATGACCGGTTCAACCACATTAAATATTCATTCTTTGATCAGCACCTTTTACCAGCCCAGAGGGAACCGGACAAAAATCATTGCCGATGAACTCAATTTCCCCTCCGATATCTATGCCCTCAAGGGCCAGATTCAATCGAAGGGTCTTGATCCTGAAAAAGAATTGATCCTCATGAAAAGCCCTGACGGCCGATGCCTGGATGAAAATGCCATAGCATCCGCCATGACGGACGAGACGGCCCTGGTCTTTCTACCATCGGTTCTTTTCCGGAGCGGCCAGTTGCTGGACATGCCTTTTCTCATCCGGGAAGCCCATAAAAAAGGTATCTGTATCGGGTTTGACTGCTGCCATTCAGCCGGGGTCGTCCCTCACCGATTTTCAGAATGGGATCTTGATTTTGCCGTCTGGTGCAGTTACAAATACATGAACGGCGGCCCCGGAAGTCCTGGTTTTTTATATGTCAATAAAAAGCATTTCAATAAAACACCGGTTTTGGCAGGATGGTATGGCTGCAAAAAGGACCGGCAGTTTGATATGAGCATTGAGTTTGACCATTCAAAATGTGCCGGGGGTTGGCAGATTTCAACCCAGGGGATGCTGAGTGCTGCGCCTGTTGAAAGTTCCCTTGACCTTATTCTTGAAGCCGGGATAGCCCCTATCAGGGAAAAGTCAAAAAAAATGACCTCATATCTTGCGTATCTTGTGGATGTGTATTTGTCAGAAAGCCCTTATCATTTTAAGATCGGAACACCCCTTGACCCTGAAAAAAGAAGCGGCCATATCGCTCTTGAGCATGAAACCGAAGCTGTCCGCATCGGGAAAGCCCTCTTGGCCAACCATGTTGTCCCGGATTTCAGACCGCCCAATATCATCCGGATCGCTCCTGTACCGCTGTATAATACCTATCTTGAGGTTTTTGAAGTGGTTCAGATACTTAAGAGAATCATGGATACAAAAGAATATGAAAACTATTCAAAGAAAAGGGGAACGGTTTCCTGATTGAATCCCTGTTTTTATTTCAGAAGTTCATATAAGAGGATGCCGCCACACACAGCAAATCCGATGTTATATACCCACCTGGATTGTTTATATTCTCTGATATAGGCATCCGGAAGGCCTGACATTTTCATTATACGGATAACCCGGATCGAGGTAAAGACGAGATAAGAAAGAAAAAATAGGATTAATAGGACAAATGCAGCATTTGAAAAAGACGGTCGTAAATAGGTGATAATCAAATATACTGTAAAACCAATGATAATGGGGATCAGATAAAGACGATTGCCGAATTTTGAAAATTGTTGTTCCAGATGAATTTTATTTTGCGCCGAAAGCAGTTCCAGGGCCTCCTTTGAAATGGACCTGCTGAAGTAAATGCATACCGCCAGAATTACCAGGCCAATGGTGAGAAGATCCGACATTAACGCGTGTGACTCCTTTTGAGCGAAAAAGGATCAGGATCAGCCTACAAATTACAATCTCTTTTTCAGGTTGATAAATTCGCTTCTTTCAAATCCCAGCTTTTTGAAAAAAGACAATACATCCGTGGAATCCCACAGAACCGAAGAATATATGTTTTCAATCCCTTTTTCTTTATAAATATCACAGATTTTCCGGGCAAGGCTCAGTCCTATCCCCTGTCCCATATATTCGGGGTGGACGCCGATGGCCATGATCCAGGCACTTTTTTTAATCCCGAACCCGGCATACAGGGTAGTACTGATCATGTACCCTACAACCCTTCCGCTAATTTCAGCCACAAGACTTAACTTGCCACTGCTTTCCGATATCTGCTGTTCAATAAATTTTTCAAAATCAACAGAACCGTCTTCCTCTGAAATCGCCTTTCTTATCTGTTGAATGACCACTGCATCCTCAAAAGTAATTTCTCTTATCTTAACTGCGTTTTCCACAAGATCCTCCATTGTTATTCTACTTTTATGATCTTCACAGTATGTCCGACCCAGTTTGGCGGCAGATAAATTCTCCCGCTGTTGCCGCTGGATTTAACTTCTTTCTCGATCATCTCTTCACCATAAACTTCAAACTTTACTTTTGTTTGAGGTAAAGGTTGTTTTTCCACTGTTTTTTCCTGTTTTTCTTTATCCGCCATATGGAATCCTATTTTTCCCTTAACTGCTTCTTAATACTGGATTATAGCTTTTTTCCATCTGTTATATAGCTATAATTATATTCTTTTACTTTTATTTTCAATCCTTAATTTTTTTCCTGAACCGTCTTCACCAATAGAAATGGGCGGGCAGGAAAAATCATTCTCTGCCCGCCCATTATCAGAACATATGGTTATTGTCTTGTTAAGAGCGGTTTATAGACCGCACTTTTCATAATCACATACCTTACCGCAAGATCGCCTGCAATCACAGAGGCCAGTCTTAAGAAAATCCAGAAGGCGTTGGTATCCCCGCCCCACATGATCAGGGTCAGGATCAGCGGGAGTGCAACACCAAGTCCTGCCACACCGATAAGAGAAATCCTCTGAAGTTCCCCTGTACCCTGCATGATGATGGATTCCTTTCCAATCTCATTGCTGTGGTAGGTTCCCCAGATATAAAGAACGATGCAAAGGACATAGGCAAAGAAAAACACCTCAGCCCATACTTCCATGCCGGCTGCCATCTCTGCTGGTTTTGAAACGGCAAACATGAACTGCAGGAGCTGGTGACCGATCCATACCCCTGAAATAACAGACAAAGGCAGGACCATGGTTGAACTCCAGGCAGGAAGTGCCCGGATCACATTCATGGTGGCAAATCCATGGGAAATGATAAGAAGACACAAAATTCCCATGATGGTATTGAATATAATATTAAAGCTATTGCCGGTTATAATCTGAAAAAATCCCAGGGCGGCAAAAACCCCAATTATCCATATACCGCGAGACAACTCGGATGTATTGGGTTTCATGATCATACGCCAGGCCCGCAGCGGATTGCCAAGGTACAGGACATGAATCAGACCGCCGAGCACAAGGGTAATGAGCCAGCCCAGAACCAATCCGGCTTTAAACTCATAAAAAAGTGAAACAAAATACAGACCGGCTCCGATTTCAGAAAAAAAGAAGGCCAGCCAGAGGAAAATACCCTGTTTATCAATCCATTGTAACTGACGGGTGGGGTTAATCATCCATTCATAGGGTTTTAGCCCGCTGCCGTCAGAAGGAAACATAGTCTGTACAAGATGGTGAATTTTATTATTCATTTTATATCCCTCCTTTATTCTTTATAAATTTTCACTGCAACAGCGGTTTCCATGTTACCGGCAACTGGGTCAAAATATCTGAATTTTGCCGGCAACAGTTTGCAGAAGTTGGCGCCTTTACCCTTGGCAATAGGCCGCCCATCCGCCCACAGTCCCCCCTGACCGGCGATACCGATAACTTTCGGGCTCTGAGCCTCCATGGTTTTCACAATTCCATTTTCTTTAACACCGTATTTGTTTTCAATCCAGATGATATCGCCGTCCTTTAATCCTCTTTGTTTTGCCATGGTCGTGTTCAAGGTAATGGTAAACGTGTACGGACACATCTTGGAGACTTCATCGATGTAGGGATTCTGGAATGTGGTATTGTTGGTGTGCAGGATATCCCTGTAAGAGAATGCGATCAGATCAAATTCATTGTCCAGATCCTTGTGGGATTCCGGCCAGAACCAGGATGGCAGCGGTGTATACTGATCCCAATCCATCCACAGATCAAATCCGACATCATCAAATATCTTTTTCATGCCCCGTTTGTCATGGATCAGATATTCCATGTAAACCGGGCACCGGGTATCAATATTCCATCGCCAGTAGACATCATCGATGGCCTTGTTCCATGTCGCATACCCCTGTTTCTGGACTTTATCCGCATCCTTGCCATAAACCCATTTCATGAATCTTTCACCGATCTGTTTCCAGGTCAAGACTTCTCCGGGTTTGATCTGTAGTTCCGGGTCTGCAACGCCATAGTAGGAGTTGAGCTTGGCATTAAATTTATCCAGTACCCCACAACGGTTGGCTACATCAATATAAACATCCATGAAGAATCTGGATTCACCCACCGGTTTGGCAACCGGCTGCTGCATGTGCACATACCAATTTTCATGGGAGGGTGATCCGGAAAAGAAAAACGCATCTATTTCAGAGGACCAACAGTCTTTTTCCAGATAAGATACGTCCGGCAGAATAATATCACCGATGGCCTGGTCGGTTTCATTAACCCACAGATCCATCTGAACGACAAAGCAGTCTTTAAAATTTTTAACGGCGGTGGCCCAGTCGGAATTACTGATCACAAAATTCGCTGAAATCCCGAAAATCATTTCCGGTTTAGATTTCATGCCCAATTTCTCATGGATATATTCCATTTCCTCAACATAGGGTATATGGGAAAGGGTACAGTGTGTCCATAAATCAACACAGCCCATGTTGGTGGCAGGATAACTGGGTGCATGGACCGGCCAGGGATCATGGGAATAAAAGACGGATGGTACAATAACACCGTCAGTCCCTACCTTGCAGGTTTGTTCATAATTGCCGCCCGGATAAGCTCTCCGGATGGCAGGCCATCCTAGAGTTCCACCTGGAACGTCTTCTGCACCCACCAACTGTGCCATCAAATCAATCGCAGCCACCTGGTGGATTCCGTTTGAATGACCCTGTGAGCCCCGGAAGGTTACTGATGAAACCGGTCTGTAAGGATAAGTCTTGCCTTCAAGAGTGATGGTTGAACCGATTTGGGCATTATCTACCCAGCCCTTGGCCACCTGCAGAATCTTGGCGGCCGGAACAGTGGACACATCGGCTGCCCATTCAATGGTATACTGTTTTAAATGTTCTTTAAACGGAATAAAGCAGGGTCTGCATTTTTCCCCTTCATATTCGTATTCGCCATCAAGGGCACAATCTTCAAAGGCAAGAGACTTGTCATCATATTCCTTGATCTTAGCTTCCCTGCTGTCAAATATCAGCGGCTTTTTGCTGCCGATATGACGCACGTATGTGCCGTCATCTCTGATCAAATACGGGAAATTGGTTTTGGCCTTAAGATAAAGCAGGTCCATTTCACCGCGGATATTCACGATATAATTGGCAATGGCGAGCCCAACGGCCGTATCCGTACCCGGAAGGATGGCGACCCATTCGGTTGCCTTGCCGCCGGCAAAGTTCCCCATGGGATCAAATACGATTTCCTTGATGCCGCGCCGGATCGCATCGGCCCTCAGACGGGCATTGGTCATGGCGGAATGTCCGGAACCGGTTCCTTTGCTGGAACCCCATTTCAATACATATTTGGTATATCTCCAGTCCGGTGCAATGGACCAGGCCCCATGGATCAGGCCGCCCAGCATATGGCAGGCATTTCCGCAGTGAAGACTGCCGCCGCCGATGATAAAATTCCCGTTGTTTTTTACACCGAAGGCCTGGGCATAAAAATATGGATGGTTGTGCGGACCGTCAGACGCTCTCATGGTCTGATTGGTAAAAAGGATCTTGTTGGGATCATCCTCCATGATTTTCTTCATCTTGGTAGCAATGATATTCAAGGCTTCATCCCATTCAATCTCTTTCCATTTCGGGTCCACCCCGATTCCTTTTTCCGGATTGGTTCGCAGAAGCGGTTTTTTGATCCGGTTGGGGTCATGATAATACATCAGCCCTGCCGCGCCTTTGCCGCAAAGTCCTGCATTGTCACCACCCATCGTGCTGTCTTTGATTCCCTCAATTTTAACGGGAACCCCGTTTACCACTCTGACTTTTGCGCCGCAACCGCAGTAGCAGACGCCACAGGTGGTATTTACCCATTTGTCTTCCCAAATTTCATCTGTTTTATAGGTCATCATTCCCCCTGTAAATTAATCAATGTAATAGACTGCCGGTTCCGTACCAAATTCTTTCCGGAGCTGTTTACCCTTATTCTCCATAATCAAACGGTTGATCTCACTGTTAGGATCATCCAGGTCACCAAAAGTCCTTGCATTGACCGGACAGATATTCACGCATGCCGGAGTGGCATCCTCGTCCTTGCCGGGTTTGAGACCCTTTTTCAAACCGTCTTCGATTCTTTCCGAACAGAAATTACATTTGATAACCGTCCCGACTTTAAAGGGGTACAGTTTTTCTCCGATCAATTCCATTGCTGTCTTACCCTGACCCGGAAAATATTCCTTGTCTTTCACTTTCTGATCATAATAAGTTCTCTGCTGGTATGGACAACTGATAAGACAAGCCCTGCAGCCCACACATTTTGTATCGTCAATGGCCACGATCCCGTCTTCTCTTACATAGGTCGCTCCTGTAGGACAAGCTTCCACACAAGCTGCATCAGAACAGTGGTTGCAAAGAATCGGATAAATCAGTTTGCTGGATGATGGAAATTTTCCGGTCTCTCCGATGAGTACTCTGTTAAAGAATACTCCGGGAGGAAGAAAATGCTCCTCTTTACATGCAATGGTGCAGCCCCAGCAGGCGATACACCTTTTTACGTCAATTACCATTCCCCATCTAGGCATAATAACTCCTTATTAAAATTAAAATTATACCCTCATTGATCTTTATTATCCCTGGTATTAAAGATCAAATAATTCGACTTCTTCAAACCCTCTTCTGGCACATACGATATTAGCGGCAAGCTTTTTTCCGGAAAAATAATCCTGGAGGGCTTCGCAGCACGGTTCAATATCCAGTAACCCTGACATCCTGGCAAATGCGCCGACTACAACCGTATTGGGTATGGACAGGCCGATTTCTTCCTGTGCAATTTTATTGGCATTAATGATACCCAGCTTTCTTAAATTGTCGTGGGAGACATTGATTGTGTTATCCGAATCGTTCAACAGCATCATACCGCCCGGTAACAACCCCAGAAACACGGCTGCAGAATTTCTCTGGCTCGGGTCAAGCACTACAATAATATCTGGATTGTATATCTGTGTTTTTTCTCTGACCGGCTTATCGGAAAATCTGCCGAATGCCGTAACTGGCGCACCCCTTCTTTCAAACCCGAACATGGGAAAACTGGCGCCGAACTGCCCGGTCCTGGCAAAAGCATTGGCAAGAATTTTTGAGGTAGTGACAACCCCCTGCCCCCCTCTACCATGAAATCTGACTTCACTCATTTTGCATTTCCTCCTTTAATCTTCTGAAGATACCGGAAGCTGACATTCTCCTTCCAGTAAACTCAACCCGCCCAGCATGCAGTATTCATAATCCACATCATCCTGAAGAATCTGAAGATCTTCTTCACTCATATGAGCGAATTTTTTTATCAGCTCGGTATAAGTTGATACAGGCTTGGGTTTTTTAACGGTTTTGGTCATCCTGATTTTGCCGTTTACTGCTTCCCAAAGCGGGAAATAATTTGTTTTTACAGCCCTTCGACAAACCTCAATGGTGTTTTCAGGCGCATACCCCCAACCGGTCGTGCAAGGTGTAAAAACATGAAGAAATGCAAAGCCTCTTTTCTTAGCTTCTTTTGCTTTTAGCAATTTTTTGGCCAGGTCGTCAAGATCACTTAAGGTTGCTGTGGCAGCATAAGGAATTTTGTGCATGGCCATTTTTAGAGCCAGGTTCATTCTTCGAAGATTTTTCCCTTTATGAGCAGAGCCCAAAGGAGTTGTTGTTGTGGTCGCTCCATAAGGAGTTGTCCCGCTTTTCTGGATACCGGTATTCATGTAGCCTTCATTGTCATAGCAGATATAGATAAAAGGCTCATTTCTTTCTGCGGCTCCGGACAGATTGCCAAACCCGATATCAGCAGCGGTTCCGTCGCCATTGAAACAGACGACCGTATTCTCTATGCCCGCTTTCCTGTAATATCTGGCAAGACCCGTGGCATTTGCCGCAGCGCCGGTCATCAAGGTTCCAAAGTATGAAAGGGTATGCCATGATTGATTGTTCTGTCCAAGGAGCACCGGTGCTGAACAGGATGGTGTGCCGGTAATGACGATATCGTTGCCTATCACCTGGGGAATAAACCGCAATAAAAGTTCAAGACCACAACCAGGACAGAATGCCACACCTTTTGAAAATGGATCCTTATGTTTGAGATAATCCATTACTTTAGTCAGATTTTCTTTCTTTTTGTCCGTCATGTTAAAGCCCTCCCTCTTCCTGGGCTTCAGGATATGAAACCCATGTGACTTCGCGAACGTCTTTACCCGCAGCAAGATCACAGGTTGTATCGATCATTGTCGCAACATTGATTTTTGTGATGTCTGTGTTTGCAATACCATCGATAAAACTGATCATTTTTGAACCGCCCAGCTTAGTTTCAAAGGCTTTAAGTTCCGTATAAATCGGACCGCCCTTGAACCCGAAACAAAGACTTCTGTCCACCACACCAATGGCTTTTTTACCCTTGAGGGCTTTAATCATTGCTTCGCTGGGGAAAGGTCTGTACATTCTCAATTTTAACAGGCCGACCTTAACGCCGGCAGCCCGCTTCTCATCAATAACCGCTTTAATGGTTCCGCACATAGAGCCTGAACCCACCAGTACCGCATCTGCATCATCCATTCGATATTCTTCAACCAGACCGCCATAACTGCGGCCGAAAATTTCTTCATATTCTTTGTCAATCTGCTCAAATTTGGCTTTGGCTCTTTCCATGGCTGAGACATGTTTATGCCGAAGTTCCAGATACCCTAAAAGGATTCCATGGGAACCGCAGCCCAGTTTGCCGCCCGGAACCAGCTTAGTCCTTTCGGGTTGAGTCTTTAAAACAGACAAAAATTGATCAACATCTTCTTGAAAGGGCACATCCACGCCTTCAGACAGATATGACAGATAGAAACCGTCATAATGAACCATGACCGGCACCTGGATATCGTAATCTTCAGCCAGACGATAGGCCTGGAGAACCAGGTCCAGAACTTCCTGGCAATCCTCGGCAATAAGGAAAATCCACCCGGCATCTCTTGTGGAAATCATGTCCTGCTGACCGGAGGATACGGCTATAATACCCGGTGTTTCACGGTTTACATTCACCATAACAATCGGCGCTCTTGCACCGGCTGCGGCAAGAATCGCATCGTACATGAAGACAAGCCCCCAGGAAGAAGTTGCGGTAAACACTCTTCCTCCTGCAAGAGATGCTGCCATAACAGCATTCATAGCGGAATTCTCACCTTCAACCGTAATCAATTCACAATCCATTTCCCCATTTGCATGAAATTGGGAAATCTGTTCAATAATTTCGGTCTGAGGAGTAATGGGATAGGCTGCCACCACATCCGGTCGGGCAAGCTTTGCAGCAATGGCGGCAGCAGCGTTTCCTGTGATAACCTTAATCTGTGATTTTTTTTGTGCTTTTGTAATCATTTTTTAAAATCCCCCTCCGGCATCATGGAAATTGCATTTTTGGGACATTCCTTGGCACAAATCCCGCACCCTTTACAAAAGCCCAGATTTGGAGAAAAATACGACTCTTCAACCATCTCCATGACCTGGATCGGACAGTAGATCGCACAAAACCCGCAGAATATGCATTTGTCCTTGTCGACGATCGGCCGTTTGGTTCGCCAGTCCCCTGTATCAGAACACATCAGGGGATCACTTGCATCCGACCATGGCCCTTCATGCTTAAAATACTTGTTTGATGACATACAACCCTTTCCTCCTTAGAAAAATAAGATGACCCTTCATGAAATATAGTCCTGCTATCATATCTATTTCATAGCTACTACATAGCGACAGTGTAATTGCATTGTCAAGTAAAAAATTAATTTTTCATTAAAATAAATAGCCAATTTGAATAATAAGAAGTGATAGTTATGGGATATATTATGTGTTTATAATGCCGCATGTGGTTGATCAGTCAACTAAAAAATTTCAGGTCGAAATCCCCAGAAACTGATAAGGCGGGCACCGCCCTATCAGACCGGATTGTGAATATTCTGTTTCATGATGTTTCCCTTTGACTGAATCTTAAAGCCGGAGATACAAAAGGTCCTTTTCTCCGGCTTTTTGTTAAAAAAAAATTATTTTATTTTGATGCCGATGGCTTCGGCAATCCCCTTGCCATAATTTGGATCAGCTTTCATACAGTTTGCAATATGGCGGAGTTGAACCTCTTTAGAAGCTCCTGAAATGGAGCGTGCCGTATTCTCAAACAGAACTTTCTGCTGTTTTTTATTCATCAGGTTGAACAAGCGGCCCGGCTGTGAATAATAATCCTCGTCCTCTCTGTGATTCCAGTGATCCGCCGCCCCCTCAAGACTTAAGGCCGGCTCCCGGAAATCAGGCTGTTCCTGCCATTCCCCAAAACTATTGGGTTCATAGCCCAGAGTGGAACCGTAATTACCGTCCACCCTCATGGCTCCATCCCTGTGATAGCTGTGGAACGGACATCTGGCCTTATTGACCGGGATCAGGTGGTGATTGACCCCCAGTCTGTACCGCTGGGCATCACCATAGGAAAAAAGACGGCCCTGGAGCATTTTATCCGGTGAAAACCCTATGCCCGGAACAATGCTAGCCGGATTAAAGGCGGATTGCTCCACTTCTGCAAAATAATTTTCAGGATTTTTATTCAATTCAAACTCGCCGACTTCAATCATGGGATAATCTTTATGAAACCAGACCTTGCTGAGATCAAAAGGATTGTACGGGCACTTTGCAGCGTCTTTTTCAGGCATCACCTGGATGAACAGGGTCCATTTGGGGAAGTCTTTTTTTTCTATGCTTTCATACAGATCCCGCTGATGGGTTTCCCGGCATTTGCCGATGGCAGCCTCAGACTCCTGGTCCGTCATATTCTTGATGCCCTGCTGGGTACGGAAATGAAATTTTACCCAGAACCGTTGATTTTTTCCATTGATCAGGCTGAAAGTATGGCTGCCGAAGCCGTGCATATGGCGGTAGGAATAGGGAATCCCCCTGTCGCTCATGACAATGGTCACCTGATGAAGGGCCTCAGGCAGGGATGTCCAGAAATCCCAATTGTTTAATGCGCTGCGAAGATTGGTTCTGGGGTCTCTTTTAACGGCATGGTTCAAATCCGGAAATTTCAACGGGTCCCGGAGAAAAAAGACCGGAGTGTTGTTTCCCACCAGGTCCCAGTTTCCCTCATCCGTATAAAATTTCATGGCAAACCCCCGGATATCCCTTTCCGCATCTGCAGCGCCTCTTTCTCCTGCAACGGTTGAAAACCGAACAAACATATCCGTCTTTTTACCGATCTTGGAAAAAATTTTGGCCTGGGTATATTGTGTGATGTTATGGGTGACCGTAAAGGTCCCATAGGCACCGGAGCCCTTGGCATGCATCCGCCTTTCCGGAATCACCTCCCGGTCAAAATGGGCCAGTTTTTCAAGGAACCAGACATCCTGTAGTAATTGGGGTCCTCTTTTCCCTGCCGTCAGTACATTCTGGTTGTCAGCCACGGGTGCTCCGGCGTTAGTGGTCAATTTTTTCTTTTTTGGCATGATGTTCTCCTTTAATGATGTTTTTGCATTTGATAATCATTATCATTTAAACGACAAAAAATATATTCAGCCTTGTTTTGCTGTGCAATCACCGCAGATGCCGAAAAAATCCAGTCTGTGGGTCAAGATTTTAAAATTCGTTTCATTGGCAACCTCCTTTTCCATATGAATCAAGCTCTCCAGATCCGGGTCCACGATTTTTTTACATTTGATGCAGATCACATGGGGATGGGGATAGGGTTTATTCCCGTCATATCGGTTGCCCCAATCAGGAAATCCCAATTCAAGGACCTCTCCAATGGATTTGACCAGCAGAATATTTCGATAAATCGTGGCAAGGCTCATGGTCGGAAAATCATTTTTTAATTGGGCGTAAATGTCCTCAACGCTTGGATGGCCCAAGCTTTCGGAAAGAATTTGTATGATGGCAAGCCGCTGCGGGGTTATTTTGTGGTGGTTTTTCCTGAGCTTTTGAACTATGATTTCAAATCTTTTTTGAGAATCAGACACTCTTCCCCCAATGCTAATTGGTAATTATTATCAATTAGCATTGATGATACCCAGGGTCAAGCTTTTTTTTGGATGGGTCATTGAATGGCTATTGGCGAGAAATAATACTGACCTGGTAGGCCCCTTATTCATCATCACGGGGAAGTATATGTTGGATGACCTCATCCGTACTGAAAGGGATTTCATGATAGCGCCCTCTAAGGCATACGCGCTCAGAAGGCCGATGGTAAATGATTTTAAAATCAAAATCATTCAGCCGGGAATAAAAATTATTGAAAACTGCTGTATCCGTTTCCAGGTTGACCCAGCAGTTTTCTGAGAGATGGAATATTTTCACTGCATGATGAACCATGAGATAAAAGCAGGCAGCCGATAAATACTTGCAGTTCATCTCTCTGAAGAGTTCAGGATAAAATTTGGCCACATACAAACTGTCTGAAAACAAATCATGGGAAACGACCAGGTTTTTTGAAATCAGTCTTTTTTTTGAGTTGCTGTATAAAAAATATTCAAGGCAAGTGCCATCCTGTTCATAGAAAAGTGAAACTCTTTTCAACAGCAGGGGCAGGTGGGTCGCCAAGAATTGCGATGCGAATCTCCCTGAACTATCCGTTAGCATGGTCGGACCTCCTGAATAATAAAACCAGCGTCACAAAAAAAATAAGCCTTTTGTATTTCAGGGTCAACCTGCCATACGGAATAAAGAGTGTTCAGGGGCAATTTAATATATTGACTTTAGCAATTTTTATAGTATACCATCAAAACATCATTAAAATTTTTGATCTAGAGGCCACGCATGACCCGGAACACTAACTGCAACAAACACCCTATTCTAAAAAGGAACCCGACATGACAACCTATGACGTAATCATTATTGGTGGCGCTGTGATGGGCAGTTCAACGGCTTATTTTTTATCCAGCAATTCGGATTTTAATGGAAAAATCCTGGTAATTGAAAAAGACCCGACGTATGCCCAATCTTCCACTTGCCTTTCGGCTGGCGGTATTCGACAGCAGTTTTCCAATATCGAAAATATCCAGCTTTCCCAATTTGGCGCATCGTTCATAAAAAATATCAACTCCTATTTACAAGTTGATGAGCCTGTCAGTGTGGATTTTAGAGAAAACGGCTATCTTTTCCTTGCAACCGAAAACGGCATGTCCGTACTCATGAAAAATCATGAGACACAGCTTTCTGTTGGTGCAAACGTCCAGATTCTGGATCAGGCTCAATTAAAGGAAAGATTCAATTGGCTGAATGTAGATGACATTGTGGCCGGTTCATTCGGATTCAAAGATTCAGGCTGGTTCGACCCCCATTGCTTGACCATGGCGCTTAAGAACAAAGCCAAAAATCTTAAGGTGACCTATCTGAAAGATCAAGTAGTCGGCATTCAACGGACAAATAATAAAATTGTCAGTGTAAAATTAAGCTCAGGGGATGTTATAAATGGTGGCATTTTTATCAATGCAACAGGCGCAAAGGCATCGCACACGGCTGATATGGCGGGGATTAAAGACCTGCCGGTCAACTCCCGCAAACGGTTTGTTTTTTTATTTAAATGTATGACGCTGCTGCCAAATTGCCCGCTCGTGGTAGACCCATCCGGTGCTTATTTCAGACCCGAAGGGCTTAATTATATCTGTGGCAAGTCGCCGGATAAGGCAAATGATCCAGACTGCGAAGATTTTTTTATGGATTATTCGGTTTTTGAAGAAGAATTATGGCCTGTCTTAGCGCAACGGGTCCCCGCTTTTGATGCCATCAAGCGGATATCCTCCTGGGCAGGTCATTATGCCTATAATGTAAGCGATCAAAACGCGATAATCGGCAGACATCCATCAGTGAATAATTTCATCTTCGCCAATGGATTCAGCGGTCATGGCTTACAACAGGGGCCCGGTGTCGGCAGAGCAGTTTCAGAACTGGTGACCTATGGTCATTACAAAACCCTGGATCTGAGTTGTTTCGCATTTGAGCGGTTTGCTGCGAATAAGCTGTACAAAGAGCTTAATGTGGTTTGACGGGAAAGGAATAGCGCACAAGATATATGACAGATCTTCGCCTGGGAATGCCTGAAAAAAATGATACATCAGGGACTCCTCTTCTGATGAATGAGTCATTCAACTGATCACCACTCCCTCGGTTTTTATCTGTCGTACAAAAGGATCATCATCCTTGAAGCTGTCAAGATTGAACGGCAATGGTTCGATCCGGTCATCAATAGACATTGCCAGCTCGGTTAATCTTATCCGTTCTTCAAAACGGTCGCTGCTTATCTGGGGTGAAATAATTGCAACATCTATGTCACTCCACTGATCCTCTTGGCCCTTGGCATAGGAGCCAAAAATATAGGCTTTGGAGATATGGAATCCGGTGAGACGGAGTTTGTCGAGAAATGATTGGACCTTTTTAAACACTACAGGTTCGATTTCAGCCATATAAAAACCTCTTCGATTTTTTTCAGCTCCATTGCGGTAAACTGCAAGGTGCATTTTCCCCTGAATTCTTTTTTATAGTCAGGGTACCTGGATTCAAGGTTAAATGCTGTTATTCTAATTAAAGCATGCTTTTGTTCGTCAGATATTTCTATAAGAGCTTCTTTTGCTAATCTCAATAAATTGTGCGAGCGAGGCACCTGTTGATTTGTATTTTTAACCCATCTTTTTGACATAAAAGAATAAGATACTGGAATTACAATTTGTTTCGTCCATTGATGTGGCCTTTATGGCACTACTTTTGTTCATATTTAACTATTTTTTTGATTGTTTTTCCAGGATAAGATTTCAGCCCCAGCGCACTATATATTTTCTGCTGGTCCGGTTCGGGGCGAGTGCTTTTTCTCACATGAACCACATCACCATTTTTGCATTGCATGGTTATCGTCACACGGCCCTGGCCTGTCAAAAACTTTCTTAAATCATCCCAGCTTGCATGAATATCCGATTGTTTCAACCGGTAGCGGATACTGTGGACCAGATGATATGCAATCAATGTTATAAAAAGATGGCCGGTTACCCGATCGGTTATCTGATGGAAAACAGGCCTGAGCCCAAGTTCGGATTTTAATGAACGAAAAACCGCTTCCAGGTCCGTCAGCATGGTATAGGTATGCCAAAGATCAGATTCATTCATATCTGTGTGGCTTGTCCGCAGGCAATAAACTCCGGGAAGACTGTCTTTTGTTTCGGAAATGATTTTTTTCTCCCAGGTTATGTTTACGGCATTTCCGGTTTTTTCATTTTGTGTGATCTTTATGTCATACTGTTTCGCGGCTTTTGAAAATTTTTGTTTGATTCGGCCGATCTGTTCAAGAACCTTTTCATATTTTTTAAGGCATCTGGGTTGGTTCAAGCCTTTTTCAAGTTTAGCAATGGCTTCTTCAAATCGCCTGGTATACCCATGGCTGATAGCGGCTTCTTTTTTCTCCCGTTGGGTTGAATGACAGTACAGCAAAGCCTCTTTGGTTTCAGGATCAATCACCTTCTGTGCCCTGACAGTGCAATGATCATCCTGTTTCACAATGACGGCCTGTTCCGGATCAAATTCCCGGTGGCGGTTCCGGCTGACCACAATATATGAATAATGGTTTTCTTTAAGCCATTGAACATTTTCTTTTGTGGCTATTCCAGCATCCATTACAATGGTGGGTTTTTCATCACCCTCCAGGCCTTTGATCATTTCTGATAATGTAGACGATTCAACGACGTTGCCTTTAAATATCTTGCTGCGTTTAGGAAACCCACTGCCGTCCAGTACAAGCCCCAGAGTAACAAGAAGGCAATCCGAGCGTTTCTCTTTGGAATGTCCATATTCAGCTAGCTCATTAAATAATCCGCTGCCTTCAAAATAGGTGTTGGTAAGGTCGTACAGGGTAAGGGTCTCTTTAAGGTTGAACAGGTGCTTTTCTCTTTCAAACAGGCTTTGTTCTATGGAATCCTTGTTTTTGACAAGCTGATCAGATACCTGATACATCCTGTAAAGGGTGGTGTTGTTAAAGTCGTGATTGATCAGCTCCCCCAGTCCTGATATGTTCTGAAGCCAGTAGTGTGTTGCAAGCTCGCTGCCGGGAGCACACATGCGGCCAATAATGCTTCCGGTTACAGCGGCGAGCGCAGGCCCGGTGAATCCGATCTTCTTAAGTTTTTCATCCAGCCCCAATAATCGGAATGTCTCAAGCGCCATGTGTTCGCAACTCACGCTGCGGGGCCTGAGCATGTCCAGGCTGTTGATATCGATATCCCTGTAATCTTGCTCATTGTCAGGTTCAGGCTGCTTTTGTGACTGAATCATTCGAGCAGCATACATCTGGGCGGCCTGCTCGATGCTTTCTGATGATTCAAACAGGTTGTTCTGTCCGCTGATAATATCTTGGATTCGAGAGCAAAGTATGGACCATTGTTCCCGTGGAATCTCAAAACTAGTCCCCAGATTCAGTATTGTATACTGGTGGATTTTTTTTCCAGCTCTCTGGGATTCGACAAGCCGGTGAGTATAATACTGGTTACCGTCTTTTCTGCTTTTGATGGTGGTTCTTCTTATATACATAGAAGGCATGAAAGCATACCGAAAAGAGGAAGTCAACAATTAAAATATTTTATGGCACTACATTGACCAGATTGCCGGATATAATTTTTAACTAACTGAAATTATGAGATTTAATTTTTCAAGGGCCATGATTTTTCCGGTTTTCCGCCTTTTTTATGGGAAAATTCACAAAGATGGGTTAAAATGAGCTTCCAACTATAGTGTGAATTTTTGTTCACAGGCCCTGTTTCCCCCTATGAGCATAAAATAGCATATAAAAACATATGGTTGTATTAAAAATCCAGGAAAAATACTTA
>JFJP01037343.1_pt1 | contig 34430 bp, 45 predicted proteins | sample 431651 | NCBI WGS metagenome assembly JFJP01 (sample SAMN02602958, study PRJNA72255) | Microbial mat metagenome, whole genome shotgun sequencing project. | biome: fresh water; feature: sink hole; material: water; isolation source: purple microbial (photo- and chemosynthetic) mats found in... | reverse complement strand
AAACTTACAGAAGGTAATAATTATACAGTTGTTATTGATGAAGGTGAAACTGTAATGATTGTTAATGATAATAATAAAACTGTTAGATATTATAAAGACTTATTTGAAGAAGTTGAAGAAGAAGTTGAAATTATTGCAAATCCAGTTGCTGTTAGAACTGAACAAGATTTAATTAACAGTATTGATAGCGATGGTTTAATTACAACTTATGTAGATTTTAATAATCAAACTATTATTATTGAAAATAGATTAGATATTGTAAATAATATTAATAGTTTTAGTTGTGGTATTAAAAATATAATTAATATTGGTGAACAATTAGAAGAAATTTATGATTGTGTTTCAAATACAGAAGAAATTTCTGAAGAAGACTTATCTTCACTAACAAAAGCTTTAATTAAATATCATTTTAAAAATTATATTAAAAATAAAATAAATAGTTATAATGGTGCAATTTATTTAATGTCTTGTAATATTAATGGTTTAGATGGTTTAAATGAAGAACCAGTTACTATTTTAAATGAAATATCAGATTTTAATACAATAGAAGAAATAAATCCTAATAGTGGTAATCAAATTAAACTATGGGGTTTTTATAAATCTAATTTAGATAATTAATGAAATTATATGTAAAAGATATTGTTAGAAAACCTAATGACACGTTATATACATTTTTAGTTAAAGTTTTAAGATTAAGTGGTAAAGGTTTTTTAAAATGTTCTATAGATAGCACTTATTTAGATCCTGAATTTAAAAAATTACAATGTGATAAAAATAAATTTAGAAGTTTTGATGAAATTGTGTTAATAAGTAAAACATATTTTAGAGTTTCTGATAAATCTGTAGCTAAAGTTATTAAAAAAATTTTAGATAATTATTATAACTCATGTTTAGTTTTATGTGATAGTGCTAATAAATGGGTACTTCAATATGGTTTATATAAAAATGATAATATTAAATATTGTGCTAATTATAATAAATCATATATGAAAACTAATAAATCTGGAATAGGTAAATATTCATTTGATGATATTATAACTTTAATGGGGTTAACAAAAGAAGATATTAAAATAAATGAATGAAGAAAAAAAATCTTTATTTTCTAGAGTATATGAAAATATTGTAAACAAAAGAGAAAGGATTTTAAATGGTAAAATAAATTGTATTCCCTGGGGATTACCAAGATTTGAAGAAAATTCTCCAGGGATTGAACAAGGTAAATATTATCAAATAACAGCACAATCTAAAGCAGCTAAAACTCAACTTACAGATTGGTTATTTGTATTTAATACAATTAAACAAATAGTTGATGATAATCTTGATATAAGATTAAAAATATTTTACTTCACCTTAGAACTTTCTAAAGAAGAAAAAATGTTAGCTTGTTTTGCAAATATACTTTATGTTAAAGAAGGTTTGAGAATTTCTCCAACAGATTTAAAATCTACACACGCTAAAAAAGTATTAAGTTTTGAAGTTTTAGAAATTATATCTAAATATCAAAAATATTTTGATAAAATTGAAGAAATTGTTGAATTTATCGATTCAGTACGTCACGCTACAGGAATTTATGATTTAGTTCGTAAATATGCGGTAGCTAACGGTACAATTTATTATAGAAATATTGTAATTAAAGGTGAAATAACTCAAGTTGAAGATAGATATGAACCTAATGATTCCGAGGAATATGTAATGGTTATTATTGATCACATTGGTTTGATAAGTCCTCAAAAATTGAATGGAACACAATTATCATTACACGAAAGTATATCGTTATTATCTTCAGATTATTTAATTAAACTTAGAAATAGGTTTAATTACATACCTGTTGTAGTTATTCAACAAGCCATTGCTGGTGAAAATATTGAACATAAAAAAGCAGGCGCTTTAAGACCTTCGGTAGCTAATCTTGGTGATAATAAATTAATTGCAAGAGATTGTAATATGATGATTGGTATTTTCAATCCTTTTAAACACGAAATACCTGAATATTTAGGCTATGATATTACTAAATTTAAAGACAATATAAGATTTGTTGAAATTATAATATCTCGTGATGGTGGAGCAGGAACTATTTGTCCATTATATTTTGATGGAGCTGTCAACTATTTTAAAGAATTACCACTTCCTTCAGATCCTAAAATTAAAGAAGTTTACGAATTTATAAAAAATATTAAAAAATAATAAAAAATTATGAGAGGATATAACTGTTATATATATCATTTAAAAAATAATAAATTAGTTCAAAATAGTAATAATGCTTGTTGGGCAGGATTAAATAAAAGTAAATATTTTAATACAGATATTTATGTTGATAAATATATTGGATCTAAAATTACAGATAAACAACGTAAAAGAATTGTGTATTTAATAAACAAAATTATACCTTGTAAATTTGTAAAAATTAAAGGTTTAAGTTATATTCGATATAAATTATTATCAAATCATTATTTAAATTTATTATTACTTAATTTTATTAGAATATTGTGGTATAAAAATCAAAGTTTTAATAATGAACAATTTTTTATAGATATTTGTAAACGTAAACCAAGAAATTTAGATTATCTTGAATTTATGATGACTTGTATTAAAAATAATGTTGATAATAGTAATGCTTATGGACACGGTAATCATAGTTTTGTTTATCCAAACATAATTCCAAAAACTAAAGAGATGTTATTGAAATATACTGGGAATTCAATGTGTAACTTTTTACAATGTAAAATAAAAGATATAAAATAAAAATATCTAAAAATAATAAAAATGTTAAAAAAATAATTTATATCTTTGTTAATAATTAACAAATAAATAAATTAAAAATATGGTAGATTTACCAATAAAAAGAATAGAAGTTACTCAAATAAATCCAAATAAGTTAATATTATTTTCATCTCCAAAAGCAGGTAAAACTACAGCTTTGGCAATGTTAGAAAATAATTTAATACTGGATTTAGAATACGGAGCAGGATACGTAAATGCTTTAAAAATTAATGTAAAAGATATTGCTAGAAAAGAAGATATTAAACCTATCGTAGCTTTAAAACAAGTCATTAATAAAATTAAAGAAGCAAATGCTGCAAATAAAGGTTATATTTACAAATATATCACAATAGATACTATTTCTGCATTAGAGAATGATTATGCTCCAGATTTAGCACTTAAAATGCATTTATCTACACCAATCGGTAGAAACTTCCAAGGAGATGATATATTAACATTACCTAATGGTCAAGGTTGGGGTATTTTAAGAAATGCAATTTTATTAATTGTACAAGAATTGGAAGAGTTATGTGAAACATTAATTATTTCAGCTCATACAAAAGATAAAATAGTTGAATTTCAAGGAAAAGAATTAACTCAACGTATGATTGATTTAGCGGGTAAAACACCTTCTATATTATGTAGTAAATCAGATGCAATAGGATATGTTTATCGTAAAGATAATAAAACAATAGTAAATTTTCAAACTGCAGAATCATTATCCGTAGGTGCTAGACCAGAACATCTTAAAAATCAAGAAATTGTATTATTAGAATCTGATGAAAATGGTAAATTTATTTCTCATTGGGATAAAATTTTTGTTGAGTAATTAAAGATGTTCTACAAGTTAGAATTCTTTAAAAATTCAAAAATATATATAAGCCAATAAATAAATAAATAAAAGAAAAGAATATGAGTACATTTAATCTAAATGAAAAAGTAGCAGGGAGTGCAGTGTTTAACAATGGTGTGGCTGGAAAAGCTGTAGGTGTTAATATTACTGTCGAGAAAAGAAAGGTTGATGAACCAGATAGTTATCCAGATTATAAAGTTGTAGTATCTGATGAATCAGGTGGTATGCCAATTAATCAAGGATTTTACATTAATTCAGATGATGATGATAAACGTCAGCAAATGACATATCAACGTGTTAAATCTATTGCAGATGCGGTAGTTCCTGAAGATTTTGTGTATCCTGAAGTAAACGGATACCTTGATGCAATGAATACATTGTTTAAAGTTATTAAAGAAAATTCAGATGGTAAAAAAGTAGATGTATTTGTATCTTACGGATATACTGCAAAACCATCTAAATACTTAGGTTTAAGAATGTTTAATTTCATTCAAAAACAAGATGTTAGCTTTGATAGATTAAAACCAAGTAATACAGATATTTTAGAACGTCCTGAAGCAGATGCTCCAAAAGCAGACGAATCAGGTACAGCTCCAAAATCTTCTGCAGATATATGGTAGAATAAATTAGAGATTTAATCTCTGGTGGTTGAGTTGTCCAATTGGTAGAACAGCTTGCGAGTGAGTAATATAGAAAGCGTTGTGAAATAACACTACTACGGAGAATTAGTCCGTCACGACAGGTACACAGTGCAGGTTCAAATCCTGCCTCAACCTCAATATTAACTAAAATTAAAAAATTATGAAAACAAATTTTGATAAAAATGAAATAGTATATTATTTTGATAAAATAGTAAAAACAGGAATAGTTGAAAAAATAAAAAACCATTGTGAATATAATGAAAAATATAAAATTAACAATGTTTGGAAAAAATCTAATGAATGTTTTCGTACAGAAGATGAATTATTAGATAAAATATATAATGTTAATTTTACTTCATCTGGTATTAAAAAAAATAGAACTACAAAATTAACAATTAAACAACGTAAAGAATTAATAAAATTATACAAAACTTTTGTAAAAATAAATAATTAAAAATTATGATAAAATATATTTTAAAATTAATTAAAAAACAAAGACTTCTTAAAAAATATAAAAAAGAAGATTTTGATTATGAAAAATTATTATTTATACTTAATAATTTAGGACATAAAGAAGCTCGACGTTCTTATGAGCATCAATTTTATTGTGAATTAAAATGTTATAATCGTTTAAAAAAATTATAAATGTTTAATTTAAATAAAGAAAAACAATTAATATCTAAATCTGAGATTTTAAAATATTTTAATGAATTAGAAATATTTCAATATTATATAGATGATGAAGTAATGTTAGGTAAACTAATATTATCACCTCTAAGACGTGAAAAGAACCCTTCATTTGGATTCTTTGTTGGTGAAGGTAATGAAATATGTTTTAATGATTTTAAGCTTGGAAAAGGTGATTTTATACAGTTTTTAAGATTAAGAGATGGTTTGACATATTTTGAAGCTTTAAGTAAAGTTGCAAATGATTTTAATCTTCAAGATGATTATATTTGTAAAATATATCCTAAAAGTGACAATATTACACCTAAAGTTAGGATTATTAAAGATGATATGTTATCTAAATATACTGGATATTATCTTGGTAAAAAAGCTAGAAAATGGCAATCACACGATGTGTTATTCTGGAGACAATTTGGTATTGGTAAAGAAACATTAGAGTTTTTTAATGTACAACCAATAAGTTTTATATTTATTGGAGATAAATGTTTTCCTGCTGATAAATATGCATACTGTTTTATAGAAATAAAAGATGGAATTGAAACATATAAAATATATCAACCTTATAGTGAAAATTATAAATGGATTAATAATCATAATAATTCTGTATGGCAAGGTTGGACACAATTACCAGAAACTGCGGATACTTTAATCATCACTAAATCATTAAAAGATGTAATGTGTATTTATGAAGTTTTAAAATTACCAGCAATTGCAATGCAATCTGAAAATGTATTACCAAAAAGACACGTATTTCAACAATTAGAATCTAGATTTAAAAATATTGAATTATTATATGATAATGATTTTGATAAAACTCCTAACTGGGGAAGAATATTTGCTGATAAATTTGCTAAAGAATATGGATTAATTGATAGTTTTATTCCAGATAAATATAAATCTAAAGATTTTTCAGATTTAATTAAGAATTATGGTAAAGAAGCAGCAGAACACATATTATTATATGAAACATTATTACCTTTTTAAAAATATAAAAAATATTAACAAATAAATAAAAATTATGAAAATATATAAATATGTTGAAATATTAGAACCAGATTGTTATTATGATGAACCAGATGAAGAAATTTTATTTTATTGTAATGATAAAAATAAAAATAATAAAATTAAAGATTATTTAATATCGGTTATTAATGAACATAGATTGTGGGAATCAAAAGAATTTTTTGAACACAAATCAAATTATAATGCTCGTATATTTTATGATTTTAAAAAAAATATATTAGGTTTAATTTCAGATAAAAATGAATATTTTATTCTTGAAAATGCTTTAATACTAAATACACCAGAACATTTTTTTACTTCTTGTCATAAAGGTCATCATCAATTTTACATTTGTAATAAAAATAATGAAAATTATATACATACAAGTTTAAAAGTATCTGTAAAAAAATTTTATAGTTATAATTTACCAGAATGTGAATATTTTAGAGGTGAAAGATATTTGGAAGCTAAAACACCGTTAAAACAAATGATGCATTTTGCTAACTATAACTTATTTGAAAAAGATATTTTAAAAACATTATCTTCTTTAGAATATGATTTAGAAATTAAAAAAATTGAAGAAAACTATAAATTGATTGAAATTCAAATAAATTAATAAAAATATAAAAAAATTATGAATCAAAAAAATATTACATTAGAACAAATTAAAGAATATATTAAAACTGCAACATTAGATTTAAATATAAAATCTATTAAAATTTCTAAAACTTTTAAAGAAGGTGATTTGATTTGTTGCGCTGCTAATTTTATAAACAATATAGATTTTTTTATGACAGCTAATGATTATGATGTAAAAGATTATTCTGGTCAAAATGGTTATTATATAATTAAAATAATAAAAAAATAAATAAAAATATTAACAAATAAATAAAAAATTATGAAAGAATGTTTTGAAAATGAAAATCTATATCTTTTAATATGTTTAATAATTGGAATACCAATAATACACATAATTATAACATTTGAATATTGGGGATATGTAACAGTAAAAAAATATAAAAATAGTTGTAATACAATTATTCAAAATATTATAACTAAAAAGTATTATAAAGCATATAGTGATTATGGTACTGGAATAATTTGGAAAAAAAGAATTACCTAATTATAAATTAAAATAAATAAAAAATGATAGAAAAATATACAAAACAGTTAAAAACTTTAAATTTAATTAATTGTAATGAACTTAATCATTGGAATACTTTTTTTAGTAAAAATTTTAAAATAACAAACAAATCAAAAAGATTAATTATCGTTAAAGATGAAGATACTTTAAAAGAAGAAAATCATAAATTTATTAATTTTATTCCTAATTTAAAATGGTGCAATTTATTTAACAATAAATTTGAAACTAACAATTTTCTTAAAAACAATGACTTTGATATTAAAAAAATTGTTAAATTTGAAAAACCTTTTTTTACTTATAAAAAAATAATAACAAAACCTTGCAATTCAACAGGTCGTTATGATTTTAGAATTTGGGAAAAAGGAACTCTAGTTGAAACTAAGGTTGAGAATTTAGTTCAAGATTTTTTAGAAGGAGATGAATACAATTTAGATATTTTAAAAGATAAAAAAAATAACGTATATGTTTGTGCTAAAAAGAAATTATTAATAAAAGCAGGAACTACTTTTAAATGTGAATTATCTAACGACCCAAAACTTATTGATTTAGGTAAAAAATTAGCTAGTTTAATACCTTATGTTGGTAATATAGATGTTGATGTGATAATTTCAAATAATAAATATTATATAATTGATATTAACCCTAGATTAGGTGGTGGTTTTTTACATAGTGTGAATTTAGATATAAATTTTAAAAGAAATGCTATAAATATTTTTAATAATTTAAATATAGTACATAAAATAAATAATATTTATTTTAACACAAAATCACAAATAGAATATAATTTTATAAAAATATAAAAAAATTATGAAAAATATAGAATTAACAGAAGCTCATAAATCTAAATTATCAGAAATGTGTAAAATATTATTTCCTGAATATACATTTGAATTTATAAGAGGTGAGGATGATTTGGGTTATATGATATGGGATTATTTTACATTTTATCTAACAAAAGACTATGAAAATTGTAAAATAGAAATTAGTAAAACTGATATTCATTGGTTTGAATTTTGTTGGAAACTGTTAAATAAAATATTATCAAATCAAAAAGAAATAAATCCTGTATATATACAAGAATGTGTTTTAAATTTTGGAATGATATGTTTTAATAATTCTCCATTTCAACATCCTATAGATTATCTTTATGAAAAATTTAAAATTTATGAGAAGAAATAATAAAAGATCTCCAGGTTATAAAACAAAAGTTGAATTAAAAAAAGAACGTAAAGAACTTAAAAATAAATTAAAAATGGAAAAAAAGTTTCTAATAGGATTATATGATGACTATAGAAAAGAAGGTTGTTTAAATAGTATGTTAAATAAAATAAGTTGTAAACTAATAGGAACTTATTCTACAGAACCTATTTATAATATCTATGATGTAGAAAAAGATGATTGCTGTATTGCTGAACTTAACGGAAATTATTCAATTAAAGTAGAAGTTTGGGAAGTAGATGAACCAAATTTAGATAAAATAGAAAGAAGTTATAATTATTATCCAGATTTTGAAGAATATCCACAAGATTATAGAAAAGAAAAAGTATTATCTCCATTTGGAGAAATTATAATGTATTTTACAAATGTAGCACAATCTAAAGAAAATATTATAGTTAATGGTGATTGGGTTGAATATTTAAATTATAAAAAAGTAATTGGTAACAAAAAAGAAAATGTATTATGAAAAATATAGAATTAACAGAAGATCATAAAGCTAAATTATTAAAAATATGTAAAGTATTGTTTCCTGAAAATAACATTAGCTTTACTGATGACTATTATTGTGAATGGAGTTTATTCTTAGTAAGTGATGATTACGATAATGAAATAAATATTGAAGATAAAATAGAAATTCACTGGTTTGAATTTTGTATGACACACTTGATTAATAAATTAGAACTTGAATACGCTTCCATTATAGTTTTAACAGAAAATCATCCTATAGATTATTTATATGAAGAATTTAAAAAATTAAAATGATGAATAAAAAATTTTTAGTAAGCTGTTATGGAAGTTTAAGACGCGAGATGTCAAATCATCAATATCATTTATCAAGTTCTGTATATAAAGGAACTTTTACAACAGAACCTGAATATACTTTACATTCATTAAGTTATTATCCAGGATTAAAATTAAATGGTAATCATTCAGTTGTAATGGAAGTTTATGAAGTTGATGAAAAAACATTAGAAACTTTAGATAGATTAGAAGGTTATCGTCCTGGAGAAAAAGCAAGTTTTTACGATAGAATTGAAATTAATACACCTTGGGGTAAAGCTTTCACATATATTTATGTAAATGAATTATCAAAAGATTCTATTGTGGAATCTGGAGATTGGGTTGAATTTAAAAATAAAGAAAAATCGTGGTTTAGTGTCACAAATAATTAAAAATTATGGAAAATAATAAAAAACCAGATAATCCTTGGGCATTTCCTTTAGATGCAAACACTTGTTTAGATGAATATAAAGGAATGACTTTAAGAGATTATTTTGCAGCTAAAGCTATGAATGGTATGAATATTCTTGCTTGGAATATTCATAATTATGATGAATTAGTTAAAAGAAGTTATCAAATAGCTGATGAAATGTTAAAACAACGTGAATTATAAAAATATAAAAAATATGAATAATAATAAAAAAATAGGTATTGTTGGACACTTCACAGGTGTTAATAGTTTTGGAATTTCTAAACCATATATGGACTTTTTTAGACATTTTGGTGAAATTCAATTAATTACACCTTGGGAAAATGAAATTAGAGATTTAGATTTATTAGTACTTCCTGGAGGTCCTGATGTAAATCCACTAAGGTATTTAGAACCTGAAGACGAATTAAGTCTTTATGTAGGTTCACCTTGTCCATTTAAAGAAAGATTTGATAGACAATTATTACCTAAATATATTGAAGCACAAACACCTATATTTGGGATAAATTAAATACATGTCCCATCATACAGTGATGTATGATTAAAAACGGGGTGAACTCATGGAAAAGCTGAAATGCCAATCATGAGCTAAGCTTAGAGAGAAATCTCTTTGAAAGTGCAACGACTAGGAATCAAGACTAAGTTCTTCATTATTGAAAAATATGTCGGTAATATTCCCACGAGCGCCCTGGTTCTTATAAAAATTAATTAATTGTAAAATGTTTTGTGAAAATAGTTCTAATTGTTCAAAATTAGCTTCATTTTTCATTGCATTTGCAAGTCTTGACATTACAATAATATTACCTTTAATATATCCTTTAGAATTATCAATTCTATCTATAGTAGCTCTATTAAAATAATTAAAATCAGAAGAAATATAATTTTCTTTAACTTTAGTTATTTTATTAATCATAATGTTATTATAGTTTAATTCTAAATTTAACAAAGGACAATATTTTGGTAATATTATATCTTTATATGATAAATTAAAGTCTAAATTTCTTCTTTTTGCAGAAGATTTTACATTACGAATCATATAACCTTTTATTCTATCTTCTTTACTAGAATAAATTCTTTCAATAAAATTAGTTTTAATTTTAAGTCTTTTACGAATATAGCCAACCATAGAAGATGATATATTAAGTTCTTCAGATATTTTAATATCTGAATAATCTTTTTCTACAAATTTTCTAATTTGAGTTTCGTAAAAAGTAACAAAAGAAGCACGAGGTAAATTAAGAGATTTTCTAAATTTGTGTATAAAATGACGTTCTTTATTTATTAAAGATGCAATTTTAGTATCAGAAAATCCTTGATAATAATAAGATAAAAACAATTCTTTTTCCATAATTTATTATATGTATTTAATTAAACATATAACAAAGATAGTGAAAAAATATGAAAAAGTCAAGTAAATTATTAATTATTTTATACTATTTAAAAGTATAAATTATAAGAATATGATATAGTCTGAACTCATATTAATAAAAAGTATGAGAAATATAGGATAAAGAGCCTATATGATAACAGTCCTTGATGTAGAGGACACCAAAGTCTAGCAGTTTACTTCGGAGCTAAATTAGTTCAAGATATGTATCACGAAACTAATCCTGAAAGTGATGGTGCTAAAACAATGCATAAAGTTAATACTTATCAATCTGTTAAAGAATTAATTCCTACATTGCACGATTACAATGATTTAAATTTTGATGTAAATAGTCGTCATCATCAAACAGTTATGAATTGTCCTCAAAATGCTACAGTAATTGGTAGATATGATGGTAAACATAAACAACATTGGGAAGAAGGTGATATTGAAGCATTAACTTATTTTCCAGATTATCCTGCACATACAGTGCAATGGCATCCTGAAGATAAAAGAGATGAATTTAGTGTTAGATTAATTAAACATTTATTAAATTTAAACAATGAATAAATTAAAAAAATACAAACTATACCGTCCTTTAATATTAAGTCGTCACGGAACTCACTCTATTTTAAGAGCTAAAAATCAAACATTACCATTATTACCATTTAGATCTGTAATAAGACTTGGATCGTCAACAGAGTCAGATGATAGATTAGAAATTAATACAGTAGAAGCAGTTAAAAATTCTGCTTCTAAATTATTAATGAAACAAAAGTTTACTAAAGCTGGTGTTAAAACTGCTAAATGGATGTGTGCTTCAGAATATTACTTTAATGAAGAAGGTTTAGTTTCAGGTATTGAGGAATGGGGTGAAGATTCATTAAATTATCCAATAGTATCTAAATCATTATTTGGTTCTAGAGGAGTTGGTAATACTAAATTTAATACTAGAGAAGAACTAGAATCTTGGTTAGTAGGTAAAAACCTTAACAATTATATATTTGAAGAGTTTGTTAAAATGACTAGAGAATATAGATTGCATATAACTAAATTTGGTTGTTTCTATACTTGTAGAAAATTAGTTAAAAGTGATGCTCCTGAAGGTACTTGGCAAAAACACGATGATGTTTGTAATTGGGTATTAGAAGAAAATCCATCATTTAAAAAACCTAAAAATTGGGATGCTATTGTTATAGATTGTATTAAAGCAAAAGATGCTTTAGGATTAGACATTTGTGCATTTGATGTAGGTGTTCAAGGTGCTAAAGATGGAATTGAAAGAGAAAATCCTGAATGGGTTATATTTGAAAGCTGTAGTGCACCATCTTTTGGTGATATTACAGGTCAAGAATATATAAAAATTTTACCAAAATTATTAATAGATAAATATAATAATAAATGAATCCAGAATTAATAAAAAAAATAAATGATTTTAATTTAAACGAAACTACTACAAAAGATACTATTGAAAGTTTTTTAAATTCTTGTATATCTGCTCGTTTATATGAAGAAATTGAAGGAATAGGAATAAATGAGAAAGTAGAAGTTATTTATAATTATTTAAATAATATTGTTAAAGAGCCTAAAATTAAACAAACTTTAAATATTGTAATTGCTGATGATGCTTCATCTTTAGATTATGTATCTTATTTAAAACAAAAATTTGATGTTATTGTTCATAAAACAAAAGATGTAGTAAATCCTAAAGATATTGATTTAGTATTATTTACAGGGGGAGAAGATGTTAATCCTCAAAATTATGGTGAAAAAGTTGGTAAATTTACAGGTATTAATAAATCTAGAGATGATAAAGAAATTGATACTTTTCATAAATTTAAAAATCATTCTTTCTTACTTGGTATATGTAGAGGAAATCAGTTATTAACTGTTTTAAGTGGTGGTAAATTAATTCAACACGTAGAAGGTCATTGTAGAGATCATTCAATGATTTTAAATAATAAATTAAAATATAATATTACTTCTTCTCATCATCAAATGATATATCCTTTTGATTTAAATAAAAAAACTTATGAGTTAATTGCATATTCTGAATATTTTCAAAGTAAAACTTATCTTAATGGTAATAATGAAGAAATTGAATTATCAAAAGATTTTTTAGAACCCGAAATTGTTTATTATAAAAATACAAATGCATTATGTATTCAAGGTCATCCTGAATGGAATCATTGTGAAAAAAGAACTTCTGATATGTGTTTAAATTTAATTGATAAATATTTAAAAGAATTTAAAAAATCAAATACTTCAAATTCTTTTTTTAATGGTACTTGGGATGAAAAACCATATCCTTATAATCGATATGGAGAAGAACCTTACGAAGAAGATTATTACGAAGAAGAACAACCATTACCTTTTAATTAAAATTATAAAATATGAAAATAAAAAATATTACTTTAGGTACAGATCCAGAATTATTTTTACAAAAAGATAACAAAATTATTTCAGCAATTGGTAAAATAGGAGGCTCTAAATCGGAGCCTCAAGCTATTTCTGAAGATGGTCATTTTATTCAAGAAGATAATGTTGCAATTGAATATAATATTCCACCTTGTAAAACTGTTGATGATTGGGTATATCATAATAATTTTGTAAAAGATTATTTAGAAGTATTAGTTTCTGGAATGGGTTGTACATTAGCAATTCAACCTTCTGCTACATTAGATGAATCTGAGTTAGATAACGATATTGCGCGTCTTGCAGGTTGTGAACCAGATTTTGATGTATGGAGTGAATGTATTAATGAACCTGCTGATTTAAGTTTAACTAATACCAGGTCGGCTGGCGGACATATTAGCGTTGGTTGGGATAATCCTACTCAAGAACAACAGCTTGATATGGTTAAAGCAATGGATGTTACAGTTGGTTTAGAATCTGTATTATTAGATTTTGATACAGAACGTAAAAAATTATACGGTAAAGCAGGTTGTTTTAGATTTAGAGAATATGGTATAGAATACAGAAGTTTATCTAATTTTTGGATTAAATCTGATGAATCTTTAAAATGGTCTTGGAATACTACAATGAAAGCTATTGATTTAATTAATTCTGGTAAAATTGAAAAAGTTAAAGAATTAGGTGTTTATATTGTAGAAGCAATTAATAATAATAATAAAGAATTAGCTCAAGAATTGTTACATAAAATTGAAATAATTAATAATAATAAAATAAAAGTATAAAATGTGTGGAATTTTTGGTCAAGCAACAAATAAACCTGAAAACTTAGATGTTAACGGTGTACATATTTTAGGTATTTATAATATAGAACGTGGTAAAATGTCTTGTGGATTATCCTGGGATGGTGACGTTCAATATGGTCTTGGTTTTGATAAATTATATACAGATTTTATAATAGATAGAAAAATCGAACCTACTAAAATACCTATTATGATTGGACATACCAGACAACCTAGTTACGGTATGGCAATTACAGAAGATAATGCTCACCCATTTGGATTTGGAACAAGTAAAAATAAAGAAGGTTATGAGATGATTTTTTGTCATAATGGTACTTTAAAAAATCACAAAGAATTAGCTAAAAAATATAATATTGATTTATCTGAAAAAATTACAAAAATATCACACGCAGGACATCAATATGAAACAACTCGTGATAAAATTGATAGTGAAATATTAGGTGAAATATTATATAAAACTAAAAAATTTCACGTTTTAAGTGAATATATTGGAGCTGCTGCTTTAGCTTGGACTTGGATTAATGAACCAAATAAATTATATTTATGGTCAGGAGCATCAAAATTAACACAAAATTCTAATGTAATTACTGAAATAGAAGAAAGACCTATGAATGTTTATTGTAAAAGTAAAAATAATATGTTTTTTTCATCTTTAGAAGATAGTTTAACTGTTTTAGGAGCATCTAAAAAAGATGATTTGCAAATAGACTATAATACTGTTTATATTATTACAGATGGTGATTTTGCAAATGCTGAAAAGCATAAAGTTAGTCGGCTGCAAGCAGGTCAAAGCGAAACTGTTACAAATTATAATAGAAATGTTTATGAAGCTAATGAATATTGTGATTGGGAAAATTATTATGAAGTAAAAGAAAAAAATACCAATACTAATAATATTACAGAAACTACAAATTCTTCAATTATTAATTTATGTAATGATAAATTAATTTATCCTATTACAAATTATAAAAATAAAATATATTCTAAAAGTTTAAGATATTGGCAAAATGAAAAACTTATAGAAGGTATTTATGTTTATATTAAAAATTGGGGATTTAAATATGTAGGAATTGATACTTTAACAGTAAATACATTTATTAATAATGTAAGAGGATTGTCTTTTAATTATGAAAACGGAAGTTTTGATTATAATAAATTAAATATTAACGGGTTTATACCATTTGAAAAAGATGTTAAAAATGTACAATTTCATTATTTTATAAATGGTGTTTTATTGAAAACTTTAGAAGATTATAATAGAGCAATTATGTTAGAAAAAGAAATAAAAATATCTACTAAACAACTTAGTATTCAAATATTATCTTATATTTCTAAACATCCCATAATTGATATAGATCCTAAACAAACCACATCTATTGCAATATTTGAAGGAGGACCTTTTACTGGAAATATAACAGAATTAGGGTTTGAAAAAATATATTATTTTAGTAATGGTATATTGACAAAATGGACTAAAAGAGAAGATTTAGTTAATAAATCTGAAACATCTGTTATATTATTACCAACTACTAAAGAATCTAATAAATTCAACAGTAAAGTATTCAATGATGCAATGTTAAATATTCAAAATTTTGAAAAAAAAATTAGTATTGAAGATGTAGCTAAAGAATTAGAAGATGAATCTTTTATTAAAGAATTAATTACGGAATCTTTTGAAAGACATTCTGAAGAAGTATCTGAAACAATTATTGAACTTTCTGATTGGAAAGATAATGAAATTGTTAAAGGTGCATTAAATACACTAAATTTAATAAGTCATACATTAAAAGACTTTGTTGAAAAACCTAATACAAAATAAAAATGAGTGCTGAAAAAAAAGTAATTACAATAAAGGGTGAAGAAGTACCTATTTCTAAATGTAGAAAATTTAATAAACTTTATTATAAATTAGGAGATGTTAATATTCAAAATTCTGGAGATTGTTATTTAATTAACGGTAAATGTTATAGAGAAGAAACGGGATTAATTGTTTATAATTATAGTATAAATCAATATGTCATTTTAGACAATAGTCTAGTAAAAGGTGTTATTGATATTATAGAGGATAAATTAATATTTGGTTATTTTAATTATATGACTAAAAAATATTCAAAAATTATAGACAAAGATAACAATTCTTATTATTTATATAATCCAGAAATTATTAAAAATAATAAAGAATATAGAGAACAATTATCTACTGGAATTTTTTATCATATAACAAGATTACAAGCATTTAAATTCAATACTTTACTATTTCCAAGTAAAGATTATAAATATAGTTTACCTTATGACTCAAAAGGAATTATTGAAAATAATTTAAAAAATTATAATGAAAATTATAATCCTGAAATTTCAAATAGTATTAAAAATTATGCACTACTGTTAGAAAATTTATCATTTGGTTTAGAATTTGAAACAACTAAAGGATTTATTCCAGATAGAATTCTTAATCAATATGGATTAATTCCTTTAAGAGATGGTTCTATATCTGGTATTGAATATGTAACAGTTCCAATGCAAGGTGAAAAAGGATTACAATGTGTTGTAGATATACTTAAAGTATTAAAAGAAAGAACTGAATATAACGATAATACTTGTTCATTACATTTACATTTAGGTAATATTCCAAGAACAAAAGAATTTATATTAGCATTTTTTAAAGTAGGTATGAAAATTCAAGATGAAATGTTTCAAATGTTTCCTTTATATAAAAAATATAATTATCATATTAAAAATAAAAATTATTCTGCTCCTTTACCAACTTATGAAATTTTATCACAATTAGATCCAAGTATCACTTCTGACAATATTGATATCAATTTTGGTATATTATATAAATATTTATCAATGGGTCAAGATTTTAAATCTATTGGAAATAATCTTAATAATGTTACAGGTCATCCAGCAGATCCAAATGGTCATCAAAAATGGAATATTGTACCACGTTATTTATTATATAATCTTATTCCACTAATATTTGGTAATAAACAAACTATTGAATTTAGAATTCATACTCCCACATATGATATAAATAAAATATTTCCTTTTATATTTATGAATAGTTTATTGGTTAACTTTACAATAAAAAATCAAAATTCTATTTTAAAACATACTTCTTATTTAAAAGATTCAGATTTATTTAACATTTTATCTAATCAAATTCATATTTATGATTTTCCAAATAAAAGTGTTTTTAGGGATTTAATTTATAATTATATTCAAAAAAGAAAAAGTTATTCTGAACATCAAATTTTAAATGGTAATATTTTAGGTACTGAATCTGAAATACCTGCTCCAAATGATATTAATTGGTCTGATGATCAAATAATTAAAAAAAATCCTTATGTAAATATTATTTTAGAGCCTTTAAAACAAAAAAAATCATATAAAAAAATAGAAATAAAAGAAGTAAAATCTGCAATTGATTATAACAATAGTTTAGAACAAGCAATATTAAATTTAAAATCTTTAGGTGATAATAATTATTTTACAACTACTAATACAACTATTAATACTTCTACTAACGGTATATTTAAATTTGAAGATTCAAATATTGTTTTAAATGACAATACAAATACAATAACAGTAAAAGAACCTAATATAATTGACAATGCAAACTTATTTTAAAGATAAAGACTGTTTTAATTGGAGAAAAGAATTAGGTATAGAATGGTCGACAATTTTATCTGATTTATTAGAATCTGATTATGGAAAAAATTTAACTAATTTTATAGAACAAATATATTTGACAGATAAAGAAATTTATCCTATAAAAAATAATTTATTTATACCTTTTCAAAGATGTTCTTTAAGAGATGTTAAAGTTGTTATAATTGATAATAATCCTGTTAAAGATATTAGATCTTCAGGAATAGGTAGAGGAATTATAGATTCTTCTATTTTAACTAAAGATATACCTTTAGAATTAAGACATTTTAGGGATTGTATTTATTCAACAATATATGGTAATCAATATAGTATAACTAATTTTGATAATAGTCTTGATAATTATTGTGATGAAGATATATTATTTTTAAATTGTTCTATGTGTATTGAAAAAGGTAAAGATTATACAATTATTTGGAAACATTTTATTCGTAATGTAATTCAAGAAATCAATAAAAAGAAGGAAAAAGTTGTATATTTATTTTTAACAGGAGATAATTTAGATTTGTGTAAATATATAAATGAAGATAAAAATAAAGTTATTTTAAATCCTTTTTTAATATTAATGGATTATTCAACTGTATTTACAGAATTAGATGAATATATAGAAAATAATTATCCTCATTATAATAGAATATCGTGGTAAAAAATGAATTAATATTTATACCTGGAAACGTACCTTCTAGTAAAAATAGTAGAATTAATACAAAACACGGTAGTTTTGCAAGTAAAACAGTAAAAACCTATTTAAATAGTTTAGGAATTCAATCTTATTCTTCAAGTAAAAAATTAGTGAAAGGTTATGTGAATAAACCTAATTTAATTGAAAGTTTAAGAGAAGATTTTTTAAAACAAACCAGTGGTAAAGAACTACCACTGGAAATAGGTTTTCATTTTGTAAGAGGTACAAGACATAAATTTGATTTTCATAATATTGTACAAGTAATTTTAGATTTGATGACAGCTCACGATTTAATAATTGACGATAATATGGATTGTATAATACCTTTTGCATTAAAAATAGAAGGTAATTTCTATAGTGTAGATAAAAATTATCCTGGAGTTTGGATTAAAATAATTTAATTAAATAAAAATGAAAAAAGAACTATTACAAAAAATTAGTGGATTATGTTGTTTTGCATTAGAAGATAAAGAATGTATTAAATTACAAACATATTTATTATTAGAAAGCTATACTTCAGCTAGAATATATTTAGATAAACTTATTGATAATATTGAATGGTGTTTAGCTTTTGATGAAAACGATGAAACAATTAAACAACAATTAGTAGATACTAATTCATTAATGGATTTAGTAATAGAGCTAACAATTATAAATGAAGGAGAAAACGAAAGAGAACAAGTTAGAACAATTACTCAATAATGAGGAAGTTATAGATTTAAAATTATCATATTCACGAATTAGTGATTTTGATAGAAACGGACCAAAAGCTTTAATTCGTCCTTCAAATCCTGAAGGAGATGGATTAAGATTTGGTTCTTATGTAGATGATTTATTAGTAGATAAAGTTACAAATAATAATTTATGTAAACAATTATATGTAGTTTATGATGATAATAAACCAACAGCTACATTAGGTACTTTATGTGATATTATTATAGATAATTATGATAAAATACCTGATATAAATACAGTTTTAAAAATTGTAAAACATAATGGATTTTGGAGTAGTACTAAAGATGAAGATAAATTAATATCTAATTTTGATAAATCTGAATTTTGGGACTATGTTAAGATTAAACTTGAAACAAAAGATAAAATTGTAGTTACTCAAAAAGAATCACAAGATGCTGAAGAATGTGTAGATTTATTATTAAATCACAAACATACACAACATTTATTCAATAATAATTTTGAAAATCATTATCAATATAAATTTGAATACGAATATAAAGGATTTCATTTAAGAGGTATAATTGATAAAATGTCAATTGACCATTATAATAATATCATTTATATAGAAGATATTAAAACTGGTTCATCAAGAGCTGATGAATTTACAAAAAGTTTTATTAAATATTGTTATTATTTTCAAGAAGCAGTTTATGTTAAAGCATTTGATAGTATTTGTAAACAATTAGTATTAGTTGGTTACACATTAGCACCATTTAAGTTTATATTTATAGGTAGAGGTGAAAAAGTTCCTCATGTATTTGAAATAAGTGATAAATGGCATAATGCTGCAATTAATGGTTTTACAACAAAAGCTGGTTATAAATATAAAGGTTTAGATGAAAATTTAGACTTAATTTATTACCATTGGAAAAATAAACTTTATGATTTTAGTCAAGAAGTTTATGAAAATAACGGAAGTTTAATATTAAATGATGATTTTATAGAAGTAAATTAATGAGTAGAGAAATAGAAAACACAAAGAAGCCTAGGTTTAACAAAAGTAAAACTTATTTGCTTCCATTACTATCAGAAGTACTAGATTTAAATATCAAATTTTTACCATATCTTATCAATACATATTTATTTGATGAAAATAATGAATATGAAAATTGTATATTTATATTACACGAATTTAATTTTAAAAATCCTGAATTCACTAAATATGAACACAAACTTACAAATAATAGTTTATTTGTAAAACATATTGATATAGATGATAAAGTGGTATATATATTTAAATTTCCAGAAGAATATCTTAATGAATATAATTGTTTATTAAATAGTCAATACTCTAAATTTGGAGATGATGCTAAACAATTAATATTAAGATTTTGGGCTGAAGTATATTCTGGTAATTCTGCAGGTGTAAACTTTCTACTAAAAATAAAACAAATTTTATATAAGGATCAAAAATTAAAAGAGAGATTGCAAAAAGAATTAGGAGTTATTATAGATAATAACCAAGAATTAGGGGATTATGTTAATCCTCATAATGAAATCTTCTTTATTGAAGATTTAAAACAAGTTAAAATTATAAATTAAAATATTATATATTTGGAATTAGATAAAAAAATATTATCAGACATAACTATACATACAAAATATTCAAAATTTTTACCTAAAGAAGAAAGGAGGGAAAGTTGGGAAGAATTAGTAAGTAGAAATATGGAGATGCATATTAGAAAATATCCACAATTAAAAACAAATATAGAAAAAATTTATAAAGAATATGTATTTACAAAAAAAGTTTTACCATCAATGCGTAGTTTGCAATTTGGAGGTAGAGCTATTGAATTAAATAATGCACGGATTTATAACTGTGCATTTTTACTAATTGATGACATTAGGAGTTTTAGTGAGACGATGTTTTTACTTCTCGGAGGCACTGGAGTAGGATATTCCGTACAAAATCATCATATTGAAAAACTACCTGAAATAATCAAACCTAAATATAATCGTAAAAAACGATATGTTGTTCAAGATAGTATTATAGGTTGGGCAGATGCAATTAAAGTATTATTTAAATCATATACAAGTGGTATTACATCACATATTGAATTTGATTTAAGTGATATTAGACCAAAAGGAGCGTTATTAGTAACTGCTGGTGGTAAAGCACCAGGACCAGAACCTCTTAGAATAGCATTAGTTAAAATTGAAGCTATTTTACGTGAAAAAAAAGATGGTTCTAAATTAACAGATATTGAATGTCACGATATTCAATGTCATATTGCAGATGCCGTTTTGTCTGGAGGCATTCGCCGTGCTGCAATGATTAGCTTATTTGATTTAGATAGTGATACTATGTTAAATTGTAAATCTGGTAATTGGTGGGAAAATAATCCACAACGTGGTAGAGCCAATAATTCAGTTACATTATTACGTCATAAAATTGATAAAAAAACTTTTGATAAAGTTTGGGAAAGAATTGAAGCATCTGGAAGTGGTGAACCAGGTATTTATCTTACAAATGATAAAGATTGGGGAACAAATCCGTGTTGTGAAATAGCGTTACGTCCATATCAATTCTGTAATTTAACAGAACTTAATATGAGTAACATACAAAATCAACAAGATTTTAATGAAAGAGCTGAAGCTGCTGCGTTTATAGCTACATTACAAGCTTCTTATACAGATTTTCATTATCTTAGAGATATTTGGACTAAAAATACTGAAAAAGATGCTTTATTAGGTGTTTCTATGACAGGAATTGCATCAGAATCTAATTTAGAATTAGATTTTATTCAAGCATCTGAAATTGTAAAATCAGTTAATAAAAGTTTAGCTTTAGAAATAGGTATTAATCCTTCTGCAAGAAGTACAGCAGTTAAACCTGCAGGCACAACTTCATTAGTATTAGGTTCATCATCAGGTATTCACGCTTGGCACGCACCATTCTATTTAAGGAGAATGCGTATTAATAAAAATGAATCTTTATATCAATATTTAGCTGTTTATCATCCTGAATTAATTGAAGATGAATATTTTAGTCCTAAAACTACAGCTGTTATTACTGTTCCACAAAAAGCGCCAAAAGGTGCTATTACTAGAACAGAATCTACAATAGATTTACTTGAAAGAGTTAAATTAATTTCTAAAGATTGGGTTAAAAATGGACACGTAAAAGGAGAAAATACACATAATGTATCTTGTACTGTATCAGTTAGACCTGATGAATGGAAAATTGTAGGCGAATGGATGTGGGTTAATAAAGAATATTATAATGGATTATCTGTACTTCCTTTTGATGGGGGAACTTATAAACAAACTCCGTTTGAAGATTGTACTGAAGAAGTATATAATAAAATGATGGAAACATTAAAAGATGTTGATTTATCTAAAGTTATAGAAGTTCAAGATAATACCGCATTTGGAGATAATATAGCTTGTGGAGGTCCAAACGGATGTGAAATTTAATATGAAAAGTCCTTATACAGGTAGAGAAATGAGATTGGTTAGTACTTTGAATTCTAAAGATAGATTTTATCTATGTCCAGATACTAATACTCTAATCTATACTAATCATATTACAAAATTTGATATGGAAGAATCAAAAGTTTTGATAAAGAAACTATTAAATAATATAAAAGCATAAACAAAGTGTGAAAAAGGGTTAGTAGTAACACAAATTAAGATACCTCAGTAACCCTGAATCTATACAAGCCCCGTAACTGATAACTCGGTAGGCTATAGAGTAGACCCGAAATTAGCTTTATATGTGAGAAATCCTATATATTCTAATAGTGAAGCTGTAAGGTATCTTTTAATAATAGAGAGACGTAGTCTGAATGGTAAGACGCCAAGTCTAACTGAGAATTAGGGTTCGATTCCCTAACTTCTCTCTTTATTTTAATAAATAAAAAATTATGGAAAAAACATATCAAGTTACTTTTATAAATTTTAAAACTTCAAAAGAAGCAGATGAATTTATAGAAAAAATAAATATTTTATATTTTAATCATACTGGTAAATACTTTAAAAATAAAAAGATTAAAGAAAATGGTAATTTAATATTAGAACTTAGTGACTAAAAATGAAATTCAAAGAATAATAATTGATAAAATTAAAAATTCTTTATTTAGAGGAATTGTATTAGCTTCTGTTAGGTCGGGAAAAACCCGTATTCTACTTAGTGCTATTAGAGAAATGTCTGATAATAATCCAAATATTAAAATATTAGTAAGTACACCTCAAATTGATATAATGCATAGTTGGATTGATGAATGTGAAAAATTAGAATATTATCCTAAAATTGAATATTGTAATTTTAAATCATTAAAAAAAGTTGAAAACAATAAATATGATTACATAGTTTTTGATGAAGCTCATACTATACCACCAGATAATATATTACCAATTGTATCTAAAATTGTTAAAAATAATGATAAAGTTATATTAGCATCTGGTACATATAGTGAAGATACTTTATTAAATTTAAAGTTTTCAACAGGTTTACAACAAATAGTAAATTATAGTACAGATGATGCAATTAAAGATAGTATTGTTAATAATTTTAAAGTTGAAGTACATTTATTTAAATTAGATAATACTAAATCTGTACAATTTGGAGGATTAAAAAAATGGTATTCAACAGATTATAAAGAATGTCAAAGAATGTCTAAAAAAGTTGATGAATCATTTGGAAAAAATAAAATGATGATAGCTTTATTTAGAATGAAAATGATAAATAGTTGTCAATCATTAATTAGAAATGTTCAACAATGGATTAAAAATAATCCCAATAAAAGATTTATATTATTTACAGGAGATGAAAAAGTTGGAATGAATTATAATATTCCAATGTTTAATTCTAAAAGTAAAAATAATGACGTTTTAAAGGATTTTCAAGAACATCGTAGTAATAGTTTATGTCTTATTAAAAAAGGTGGAATAGGAGTGACATATGAAGATCTAGACACTATATTGATTACAGATATTAATTCTAACTCTGAAACATTAGAACAACGATGTGGTAGAAGTTTATTATTTGAAGAAGATAAAGAATCTGTTATTCACATATTTTGTAGTACAGAACAATTTCAACTTAATTGGTTGGAAAATAGTCTAAAATCAATTAATCCTAATAGGATAAGTTATAAAAATATATAAAAAAATGAGTAAAATACCAACAGCAGAAGAATTTAAAATAATTAAATATTCTCAAAATATATTTGATGATAGTAAAATTATGATTGAATTTGCAAAACTTCACGTAAATGCTAGTAAAAAAGAATTTTTAAAATATGGATTTGGTAGATATATGGAAAATATTTTTGATAAATATTCAACAAGAGTTCCAATTGATGAAGATTCAATTTTAAATGTTTACCCTTTAGAAAATATTAAATAAATGAAAAAAATTAAAGAATTACAAAAAAGATATAAACTTAATGAAGGTAGAAATTATGGTGTAGGATTTACTATCTTAAATAAAATAGGTAGTAATTTTGAAACTTATTTACCATTTACAGCTTGTAGAGATTATTTAAATGATTTTGCTTATGTAGAATCTACTAAGAAAGAAATAGGTAAGATATATGGATACAATCATAAATTACTAAATTGTTTCGATAATAAAAACATTGTTTATTTTGGTGTAAATACTTTACATTATAAAAGTGGTAATAAGTATGATAAATTTGATAAACTTCAAGATATATTAATTAATAATTATAAAAATTTAGAATTATTTTTAAATACTATTGAAAATCATTTAAATATTAAAATTAAAACTTTTATTGAATTAGATGAAGAAACTTTAATTATTAAATGTTCTAAATTTTGGGTTAAATCAACACCATTAATTAGTATTTATACTTTATTAATTAGATGTTATTTTAATATTGAACCTTTAGAAAATAAACCTATTATAGATATTCTTAAAAATAACAAACCTTTCATTAATGATGACTCTATGATGAAAAAACCTTGTATTGATTTTTATGAAATGTATTTAAATAATAAAAGTAAATTCATTAATCCAGATTATAAAGGTTATAATTTAGAACATCAAGGTAATCCTAGTTTAATTCATAACTTTGGAATTGATGGATTTATTAAAAAATTTAGATAATATGATAACAGCAGAAGAATTTTTAGACAACAAAATTCCAGAATTTGAAAATTTATTTAATGGAAATGTTTGGTTAAATATTGAACAAACAATGATAGAATTTGCAAAATTACACGTAGAAGCAGCTAAAAAAGAATATCATAAAGTATTAGTTAAACAAGGAATTGTTACAAATGCTGGAATAGGGTATTTTGATAATGCTTATCCGTTAGAATTAATAAAATAAATTATGATAATAGCAAAAGATTTTTTATTAGAACAGAATTTTGGGGATAATAAACTTACTAAAAAAGAAGAGGATGTTTATTTTGATTCCGTAATAGGACACAATGCCTATATTAAAGGAATGATTGACTTTGCTAAAATGCACGTAAAAGAGGCTTTGAAATCGGCGAGTGAAAATTTAATTATTGAAGGTCATTCATTTGAGTATGAATTAGATAAAAGTTCAGTTTTAAACAGTTATAACTTAGATAATATAAAATAAATGAATTTAAAAGATAAAATAGAATTAGTAGCTACTGAAAAAGATTTATCATATTGTTATTTAAAAACAGCAGAAGAACTTTTTGAGCTTGGTGAAATATTACTTAAACAAGTAACTAAACCTATTAATAGTGAAGATAGAATACCATATTTAATTGAAGAATGTGGAGATGTTATCTTAAATATTAAAATTTTAGCTTCTAAATTATATATTGAAGATGAAGTTAAAAAAAGAATTAGTGATAAATTAGAAACATTATTATGATAGATAAAAATTTTGAAGTTAGAAAAGATTTTATTGTAGAATCCGTAATTAATCAATTTAGTAAAAGATCTGAAGTTGGTATTAAAAAATATAGAACTACATTAGAAGAAAATAACAATGATGATTTTTTACAACATCTAAAAGAAGAATTAATGGATGCTGTTTTATATATTGAAAAATTACAATCTATAAAAACTTCTATAATTAATAAAATTGAACAAAATGGGTAAAATTTTTATAATGGGTGATCTACATGGAAATTATCGTGGATTAGTACAATGTTTAGAAAAATCTAATTTTGATTATAAAAATGATACTTTAATACAATTAGGAGATGTTGCAGATGGTTGGTCTGAAGTTTCAGAATGTGTTGATAAACTTTTAGAAATTAAAAATTTAATATCTATTAGAGGAAATCACGATGTGTGGGTATATGATTGGTTAAAATCAGGAGTTCAACCAATATTATGGACAGAACAAGGTGGTAAAGCTACGTTACATTCATATGTAAAAACTCAAAGATTTATAGATAAAGATCATAAAGATTTTTGGTTTAATCAAAAAGATTGGTATATTGATGATAAAAATAGATTATTTATACACGCTGGTTGGGATTATTTTTATGGTTTTCCTGAAGGAGCAAATCTTGCAGTAAATGCTGGAAGTATAGCTAAAGAATGTCATTGGGATAGAAATTTATTAATGGGGGCACAATCTGCTTTTGGTAAAAATGTAACTAATGGTAAATTTAAAGCTTTAGAGCAATTTAATGAAATTTATATAGGTCATACTAGTACCAAATCACATTTACCTGAAAATTATGGTAATCTTTGGAATTTGGATTCAGGTTCAGGATGGTATGGAAAATTAACAATTATGGATATAGATACTAAAGAATATTGGCAAAGTGATTTTGCTACTTTATTATATCCAGAAGAAAAAGGAAGAGGATGATGATTAATTTTATAAAAAAAATATATTTTAATATATTTAAAAAAAAAGTTAAACCTAAAAAAATTCTTCACATATCTGATACTCACGGTTATCATAGTTTACTAACAATTCCAGAAAATATAGATATTATAATTCATTCAGGAGATTTTAGTAATAAAAAAGATTTTTATTTAAATGAACCTGAAACATTAGATTTTTTAAGATGGTATTCTATTCAAAAACCAAAATATAAAGTATTAGTAGCTGGAAACCACGACGCATATCCAGCTACTCACAAAAAAGATTTTATAAAGTTATGTGAACATTATAATATTATATATTTAGAAAATGATTGGACACTTGTTGATGGTATATCAATATGGGGAAGTCCAATTACTCCAAATTTTGGAAATTGGTGGTTTATGAAAGATAGAAATAAAATGGATAAATTATATTCATCTATTCCTGATTGGATAGACGTAGTGGTATCTCACGGACCTCCTAAAGGAATATTAGACTTTTCTTATAATAGAGATGGTAAATTAGAATTTTGTGGCTGTAAAAGCCTTAGAAATCATATGTTAAATAGAGTTAAACCAAAGTTAGTTTGTTTTGGGCACATCCATTCAAATGAAGATATTATAAATGCAGGAACTGTAAAATTATCTGGTTATGATACTATTTTTAGTAATGGTTCAGTAGTTACAGATGATAAATTTGGAAAATTAAGTAGTAATGGTAATATATTTGAAATATGAAAAGAAAAGATCAATGTACAGATAGAGAAGATGTAGAGTATTTGCAATCAACATCCAAAAACTTGTAGTAATCCTCATTGTATACAACATAATTAAACACAAAAAGCCACATACGACCTTTACGGTTATATGTGGCTTTATTTTTTTAGACCCTTTAAATTATTTAAATTCTAAACCATATCTTTGTTGATAATCAATTCCTAATTGTGGTACAATTGGAACAAGTTTACTTGCGTGATTCCACATTTTATTTTGACCTTTAGAGTTTTCATCTAAATATCCAAATATAGATTCACCTTTACCTGGAACAAAATTAATTGGTGTTGTAACATCATATATAAAATTAAGTCCATTTTGAATAAATCTAATACCTGCAACTGGATTTTGAATCATTTTAGCAGCTTCAATAGGGTTTCTAAATTGAGCAAGTTCTCTAGTTAAACGTCTGTTTACATATATAAAAAACCATAGTAAATTATTGTCATCATCGTCATCATCCATACCAGCCATTAATAAGCCTAATGATGGTAATATAACAGATGTTAACATTATTTCCATAGTTGCTTTTTTAAGATTAGATTTTTCATATTCACTAAGATTTTTCCAATTCATATACATTGTTTGTAATGATTGTAAACTAGGAACACCTGTTTCTCTTAAAAATCTAACTAATGTAGTATAAGTACCTTCAATATATTCTTTTTCTGCAGAATTATAAAATCTATCATCTTCTGTTAAATTCTCTTTCTTTTTATAAGAAGTTGTAAATCCTGTAAATCTATAAGCAGCTTTACTTAAAAAGAATTTTTTAAATAACATTACCAATTTACCAGCTACTGTTTTAGAAAATTCACTTTGATATTTAATATCATAAACTCCAAATAAATTAAATATATTGTGTTTAATTAAGGAATTAATTTGAGATTTACCACCGTCATTATATTTAACAGTTAAATTAGCTTTTGAATAAGCAACTTTGTCATTCATTTTCAATACACCATCACTGTCAAAATACAACATATCTGCTAACGATGCACCTTTATCTTCTGTAGTAACATTACCATCTTTATCTAAATAATTATTGTTTACATCCATTGCTTTAATACCATCTAATATAGATTGTGTAAGTATTGAATGCATTGCGTGCTCACCCATATCATTTAAGATATTACTAGATTTAGTGGTTCCAAATTTTCTAGCTATGTTATTACGCAACGCTTCTTGTTCATTTTGACCAAGACCTCCCATTACATCAAACATATCTAAAAGTTGATTAAAATATGAAGTTTTAACTGATTTAGTAGTATCTAAAAGTATATTTGGTAATTCTTTAGTGTATTTAACTTCAGCTTTAGCAAAAGTTGCAACATTAAATCTATGTCCACCAACAGCTTCTATGAAAATATCTGTTAAACCACCAGTAACGTTTGTTAAACTTGCAGCTTTATTTAGAGTCATTGCTAAACCTGCAGCATATCCATTTAAAGCATTTGTAACTTTATTAATATCAACTTGACCCCAGTTACCACCGTGTTTACTCATAATATCATAAACATTACGTTCCATAATACCAACTAATCTATTGTAAGTGTTACTTAAACCTGGAACAACATCTTTATTTTTACCAGTATAATACTCTTTTTCTTTGGCAATATCTGTAATCATTAATAACTTAGGTTCAAGTCTAGACTTTTCTTTAAAATTTTGACCATTCCAATATTCATTTCTAAACATCGTTTCTAAATCTAAAGATTGTTCATTAGCTTCAATTTTACCTCTATAATGAGTTTTAACACGCATTATAATTTCACCTTGACTATTCTTATTTTCATTACCAGTTTGTAAACCAATATCATCAGTTCTAACTTTAGTTAAATCATTCCATTTATCTTTGGTTATACCTTTAATATCTAACTCCAGAGCTCTTTCTAAATCAGATTTACTTTGAGATGGTAATTTATAAAATTTAGCACCAATAATATCAGTTACTAAAGATTGAAACCCTTCAATTTCATCATTATTATCATTTATTTGAATATAACTATCTAAAATTTCTTTTTCAGTACCAGTTAATGGTTTATTTAAATATTTAGTTTTAGGTATTGTCTTACGATTAGCATCTTTAGTTGTGTGTGTTTTATACCATTGACTAATTTGATAATTGAATTCTTTAAACTTTTTACTATTTAAATAATCATTTTCATCAAGTCCTAACATTACAGATTCTTCAATATATTCTTGACGAGCTTTTAAAACAGGTCTTAATTCATTATCAAAAGCTTCTTTAAATGCTAATTTATAATCACCTCTTAAATAAACATTACCTTCAGAATCTTTTTCAATTAAGTTTTTATTAAGTTCTGATAGTTTAACATTACCTTTTTCTTTAATAAATTTCTCAAAAGTTTTAGCCATTTTATGAACTTTATTAACTGTTAAAGATTTAACTTTGTCAAAAGATTCAATTAATATTTGACTAACAACTTGAATAAATTTACTTTTAGTATTCAAATTATCTTCAGCTTTAGCAGAAAACCAACTAATATCTTGTGAAGGGTCATTAAGAATCTTTTCAGCAGAAGATTTTAAATCTGCTTCATAATCATCCTTATCTCTAGTTAATAACATTTTAGATATGTATTGATCTACTGTTAAACCGCCTTTATCAGATAAATTATTATATTCTTTAGTTAAAAAATCACGTTGTTTAGTTTCAACTTCAGTGTTGTATAAAGGATTGCTAAAATCTTGCATTACTTGAGCTTTACTAATTGCTAAAAACTTACTTTCAATAGCGTCGTGTTTTTCTTTAGCTTTAACTAAAAAATCTTTTAATTGTTTATAATCTTCTAATTCTTCTTCAGTTAGTTCAAATAATTTCAAATCAGCTTGACTCATTAACTCTTTAATTTGAGGAAGTAAATCATATGCTGACAGATAATCTTTATAACGTTTAATAGTTAAATCTAACTTATCTTCATAAATATTTTTAGTACTTGATAACTCATTTAACAGTTTTTCAACGTGATTGATTGTATTATTAAAAGATTGTGTATAACCTATTACAGCTTTCCACTTTTGAACTTTATTATATTTATCTAAAGTATCTAATAACTCTTTATTTTCTCTAATACGATCTTCTTTAGCTTCAGTAGGTTTTTTTCTATTAGATCTAACAGTTTTTTCCTGAATAGTAATCATTGCTTTTTTAGCAGCAACATTAAAGTTATCTAATTTAGATTCTAAACTACTATATTGTGAATCATCTTCAATTCTTTTTTCAAATACAATTCTACGATTACCAATACCAGTATAATTTATTCTATCACTTTCAACAAATGTTATAATTTGTTCAATTAGTAAATCAGATTGTTTACTTTTAGCTAATCCAAATAAGCGTCTTACAGCGTCGATAAATTGTTTCCAATATGAAGTGTTTTCTTCTACATCTAAAGCTCTTATTTCGTCTTGAAATACTTTATTTGTATATAATTCTGAAACAAATTCAGCTTTATTTGTAAAACCATAAGATTCACTACCATTTGATAAATCACCATACCATTTAAACATTTTGTTAATTAACTCAGCAAACTGTTTTTCTTCAAATGTGACAGGATTTATTAAAGCTTGTAATGATTGAGCGTGACCTAGTTCGTGAAGAAATGATTCAACTGCAATTTTACTATTAACTTTAGCTAATCTATCTTTATTAATTTCAATAGTATTAGTTTTAGCATCAATTTGCATTATAGTGTTTTCAGCTTTTAATTAGCTTTTGTTATTAATTCTTTACCTATTAGGGATAAATCATTAAAATTATTAATAATATTATCTAAAACTTCATCAACTGTAATTTCACCTTTTTTATCATTAAATAAAATTTTATTATTTACTTTAGAAAAATCTTCAACTTCATCAGTAACTTCATTATTTTTAGATTTTACTTTATTTTTATTAACATATTTTTTAAATCCTTCTATGTCTTTTTTAGAACCTAAAATATGGATTTGTTCAGGTTCAAAAACTACATAATCAGTACCTTTATAGAAATCTTCGTACTTAATATCTTTTGCTGAATATCTTATACGTTTGTTTTCAACTTCATCGTATATTTTTTGGTCAAATAATATAGCTCCTACATCAACTACATTCGATAATATAGCTGAATCATTATTTTTATCTAAAGCCTCTTGTACTGTTCCTGAATAATATCTACCACTATCTGTTTGGTCTTTTTCAAAGTCTGATTTTAGAGGGTTTTTTATATTTAATTTTACTGAATATAATTTTTTATTCTCTTGAGTTTTTTTTTCTATTTTATAATTATCAAAGAAATACTTAGTATTCCAAATTTCAAGTATTGGTTGTGCTACATCTCGTTTACCTTTTAATTCATTATATAATTTATATGATTCTTCAACAGCTTTCTTATATTTATCATCTAAAGTTAAATACTCGCGGTTTAATAATTTATTGAAAAAATCTAGGATTTTATTAAGCAGTTTTTGTGCTTCATCATAAAGAAAATCTGTATTAGAAGATTGTTTGTCGTATGCTTCTTGCGCCTTGTCAATAGCTGTTTGCCATTCATCTGTAAGTTCTTTCAGTTTTCCTATTTCTACTAAAAAACTTTTTTGTATATAAGTTAATGATACATCTTTATTGTCTGAAAAGAAAAAACCTAATTTAGCGCTATTCGCAAATGTTTTTTCGCCAAGCCTTTCTTTATCAAAACTTTCTATTCCATCATTTCCTCCATGATAAACAATATCTTTTAATTCACTATTAGGAAATATAGTATCTAAATATTGAGAGTATTGTTGTTCTGAACCTATTTTAGATAATTCAGAACTTTCTTGAAACAATTCAACAACTCCGTCTTTTACTTCATTTTTTTTAGACCCTATAAGATCGTTGAAATCTATTTTTTTTTGAAATGTGGTATTGTTATCTTTTAAAAAGTTATTTTCTTTTTCAATTTGTGCAGTATAATATGCTTTTAATTGAGAATTAAGTTTAAATTTTAAAACAACTTTATTAGTTTTAAATCTAATATCTAACCATCCTTTTTTAAAATTTTCAAATTTATTTTCTATAACCCATTCTTCAATTTCAGGTTCTATTTTTTTACTAATTAATTTTGCAACTTTAATTGCTTGATTTTCTGTTTTATATTTTTGACTTATCGAATAATCAAAAATCATTTCACCTTTTTCATTAAAAGTTTTAGATGTTCTATTGGAAAAATTTAATTTTAAAAAACTTTCTAAAGCTCTATTTTCTATATCTTGTATTGTGCAATTTTTTTTCATCTAAATGGACAAGGTTTTAAATTTTCAATTTCTTCATTATTGTTTTCAAGTAATTCAATTGTATTAAATGAAGATAATAATTCGTTATAATTTTTAATATCAATATTATCAATATTTTGTGTATAATAATTTTCGGGATTACCTAATTCGTCAAATGTTGTAGCGTGATAAATTTTACCTGTTACGATAAAAGGTTTTTGTGTTAAATTTATTCCTTGTTTTAAACCAACTGTATTAATATCTAAATCCCATCTATCATTATATTGTGTGTAATAACCAACTTCATCATTTCCTACTTTTATTGCATATTTTCCCATAACTGCGTTTGATTTATCAATACCTAATTTACGAGAAATATCTTTAGATTCAAATTCAGGATTTACAAATCCATAAATGTTTTCACCTAAATCACTTTCAATTAAATTGTAATCTTCATCTAAATAACCTTTTCCTATATATTTAAAAGAATTGTGTTTTTGAGATAAACCATTTGATAATTTCCAAGCATCTTCTCTTTTATTATATTGATCTTCTGTAATTTCAATTGCCCATTTTGGAATTCTTTTATTTTCAATTTCAATATTTTTGATTATGTCTTGATTCCTCCATTCTGAAATAGTGTTTATAAAATCTTTATAATCTCGACCTATAAATAAAGAAACTATTCCTTTTTTAGCAATTCGTTTTACATTGTAGTTTGCAGGTGCTATACTTCTATATAACATTTCATTTATAAAAGGAATTTTACTTTTTTGACTAGAATTAATTCCGTAAATTAACATTGATGTTTCATCTTCAAAAAATCCTTTGTCATAATTATTCTTTACAGACTTATAAATTTTAGTTGTAATGTCTTTATTAAAAAACGCAATTATTTTTGAAATAAGTTCTTTAAACCAGTTTGAATAATTTTCTTTATTTAACTCTTCATTAAATTTCTCATTAAATAAATCATTAGATATATTTTCATTACTTAATAAATCTTTTATTGACGAAGAAGTATTATTAAAAATATAATCTGTAAATTCTTGAGAAACCGTGTCAACAGTACCGTTTTGTAAACCTATAACAATTTCTCGATATTTTTTATTTTTTATATCTAAACCATCTACTATATCTGATTTAACAATATCTTCTAATTTAGGATAAGATTCTAAACCATTTTTATCCTGAAAGATAGAAATTCTAGCCTTCAGGATTAATGGGTTTAATTTTGATTGTTCTAATAACTTTTTATACTCGTTTGAGCTTGTGTTTATGCAGTTCATTTATTGTCCTTTACAGTTAATTCTTTGCCATTCTATTACTTTAAGTTCTTCTTCCGTAGCGCCAAATAAAGATAATTGTTGTGGTTTATTTGAAATAATATTATTAGTTTCCCAATTATATTCATTAATTAAATAATCTAAAGCAGTGGCGTG
>JFJP01027051.1_pt1 | contig 34437 bp, 40 predicted proteins | sample 431651 | NCBI WGS metagenome assembly JFJP01 (sample SAMN02602958, study PRJNA72255) | Microbial mat metagenome, whole genome shotgun sequencing project. | biome: fresh water; feature: sink hole; material: water; isolation source: purple microbial (photo- and chemosynthetic) mats found in... | reverse complement strand
TAAGAAACCAGGAAAATATTTTTTTTTATTTAAATAGCAAAATGATTATTTGCTTTTTCGTGATTTAATTATTTATAATGTTAATGATACGTCAGATTTAATTTATCACTTTAATAATTTTGAAAAACAAAAATAACAAAAAATAAAAATAAAAAATGCACAATAGTCATTTCAACCATTCATTTAAATCATTAGAAGAATTGGATGATCTCAAAGAAAATCCTCCTCATACTTTAAAAGGTCTCTATTTTGTATTTAATTTAGCTCAAATTTTTTTTAGATTTACAAACAAATTTTCTTTGTGGAGCTTCTAAAAATATATTTGATTTAAAAAAATGTGCAAATTTCCACCCCGTTTTTTTCGAGATAGAGCCATTAAACCAACCTACCATCAAAGAATCAACATCAGAAACTCTTAGCATGGGAATGTCACAAAATTGGAAAAATAGTTTGTTTGATGGAAGAAATGATTCTCAAATTTTGGCAAAATTAGAGAAAAATTTTTTTGACAATCTGAATAAGAATTCAAAAAAATTCAAAAACAATGATGAACTTTATGAAAGTGACGATAAACTAACTTATGAAAATTCAGGTTATTCATTAAGATTGAATGATGTTGAATTGGATTTAAAACCACAAGGACAGCTGAAAACAATATGGAAAATAAACAAAAATTGTTGGAAAAACAATATTTATAAAAACATAATTTTTAACCCAAATGCTTCCAATGAAATTTTTTATGCACATTTGATGAAAGTTTACGAAGGTTTAATTTATGTGAAAAAGCATTTGAAGAAACCGAAATTCGAATCCATTCAAAAAAAATCGCTAAATTTGCATCTTTCTGGTGATTTTTTTTTCTTTCAAAAAATAATAATATTTGGTTTTTAATTGGAATTTCATAGAAAAAATGCAAAAAATATTATTTTTTGAATTGGAAAACACAATATTATGTTTTCATTCACAAAGACAACCATCAGATCATTGTATAGACATTATCAATGAAAAAGGACATTTTTCTAAAGTTTTTTTCTTCTTATTTTTTATTTATTAATTATTCAATAGATTTATTTCAAATTAAGACCCAATTGTATAGAAAGTCTTAAAATTCTTTCAAAATTTTACAGCATTTACATTTTTACAAATTCTACAGAAGTATATGCAGAAGCAGTGATGAATTTAATCGACCCTGATAGAAATTTACTTTGGGGAGCTTTGTCCAGAAAACATTGTCTTTTCAGTAAAAAAGGAATATTCGTTAAAGACTTAAGAATAATCAAAAATAAATCCTTGAATGAAATTCTTCTTGTTGATTCAATTGTCCATTCTTTTGCCTTTCAAATAGAGAATGGAATTCCAATTTTACCATGGATGGATGATCCCTTTGATTGTGAGTTGACTTATTTGACAAAATATTTGATAAAGTTGGCTCAATTTTCTGACTTAAAGGAAGCTAATCACAATTTTTTGAGATTATCAGAGATAACAGTTCAGCTTTTTAAAACAAAGACGAGAGAACAGCTATGATAAAATTAAATTTTTATTAATAATTTTTAATAAATGTTTATTGTTTATTTTTTCTAAACAATAAAGAAGAAATTTTTAAATATATTGTTTAGATTTAGAAATTATATACTAATAACATATGTTTAAAAACGAAAAATTTTTTTTTAAAGAAATATTAAACAAACAAAAAAATGGAAATATTTTTCGATTAATATAAATTTCTTCTTTTCGAAATTTCTTCAGCTCAATAAAAGAACTTTGTGATACTAATTTCTTGCAATGAGCATGATTAAAGTAGGCAAAATTTTCAATTGAAAAAAATTTCAAAAAGTAAAATTGCTTAAATTTTATAAAAGGGCATTTGAGGAGAGAAAGATGGAAATTTAATATATTACAAAAAAACAAAGTTTTTTTAATTTTTTGTTTTGAAAATTGAAAATTTAATTTTTAAAAATCAATTTTCTTTGTAATACAAAGAAAATTTTGATTTTTGAATCATAATTTAAGAAAACATACTGCCCGAAATATTTAAAAATATAAACACTTTTTAGGAATTTCATCATCAAATTCCTATAAATCAAATTTAAAACAATTTCAAATGAAATCTATAGATTCCTTCAATTCTTTAGACTCATTAGATGATTTAAATGAGGTTCCTTCCAGCATTTTACCATAGTTACATTTTGTTTATTTTTTCTAATTGATTTTAATTTATTATTTAATTTAAGAATCAGAAACTATTTTCTCATTTGGAGCTTCTAAAAATTTATTTATCTCAAAAAAAACAAAAAAATCTCAATTAAGCAGTTGTTTTATAGAAAATGAGTTAATACATCATCCTGCAACATTTTCAACGTTTTCAAATGAATATTTATCAGAGAGTATAAATTTCACAGATACAAGAAAGAAAACCTGTTCTTCTGAATTAGACAATAAAAATAAATTAAGGAAAAATGATTGGAAATCGGAAAGCGATTTTCTGACAATATCCAATAATAAAGAAAAATCCACAAAGGATTTAAATGATAAATCCGACTCATATATCTTAAAGCTAAATGATATGGAAATTAGCTTTATTAAAGAAGAAAAAGAAAACTCTATTGAAAAAACAAACCAATGCTGGAAAACCAATCCTTACAAGAATCTTATATTTAGTCAAAATGTTTCAAATGAAGTCTTCTATGCGCATTTGGCAGATGTTTTCAAAGGGTTAATTTATGTGAAACACAGTTTACAAGGTAAACCGAATGACAAATCAATTCAAAAAAGATTAGTTAAACTGACATGTAATTTTTAGCTTAATACTTAAAAAAATTATAATTTTGATAATTTTTAGCTGGCAAAAGTCGAAAAGTCCTATTTTTTGAGTTAGAAAATATTTTAGTGGGAACTCAAATGCAAAAAGAAAGAGCTGATTATTCTCTAAAAATTCTGCTAAAAAACGGAAAACTTACTGAGGTTTTTTAAAATAATCAATTGTTTCGCTGAATTAAACATTAATGAATTAATTTAGATTTTTCTCAAACTACGACCCTATTGTAGAGAAAGCCTGAGTCTTCTTTCTCAACATTATGATCTTTACATATATACAAGCTTTCCTGAAGCTTATGCTCAAACGCTAATGAATTTAATTGACCCAAATAAGGATTTATTTTGTGGAGTTTTGTCAAAGAAACATTGCATAAAAACCAAAAAAGGCCTATATATCAAGGATTTAAGGATCATCAATAATAAGGATTTGAATGATATTCTCCTTGTTGATAAATCAGTGCAATCTTTTGCCTTTCAAATCGATAATGGAATTCCACTTTTGCCTTGGAAAGGGGATTCTTCTGATTGCGAACTTAGCTTTTTGGCAGATTATTTGATTTATTTGGTTCAATTTGAAAATTTGAGGGAGGCGAATAAGAACTCGCTGAGATTGTCAGAAATTGCAAAACTTTTCAAAAACTTCTAATATAAATTTTTTTTATATATATATATATTATAAGTAGTTTTTTCACTAATTATTTGAATTTTATGATATATATAACTCTTTCTTATATGAATTATTAAGTGTCACGTACATTTTTTTTTTTAAATTAATTTCTTTTTTTGTCAACATCTCAATTTTTTTTTTCTTGAAATTTTATTGAATACTCCTAAATTAAATAAGGGAACAAATTTACCTGAAAAACTAAGACATATTAAAAATAAATTATATAATAAACAAATAATTTTAACAAAGAAACTAAAAAATAAGGCTTTCGCTTATTTATTTATTGATAACTATAAGGTTTTTTTTTTAAGGTCATTATTTGATTCAAAGCTTCTAAAAACCCTTCCTTTTCTTTTAGATTCAAAGCCTGAAGATCAATGCTTCTATTTCTCGTGACAATCGAGAAGCAGAGCTTATTTTTCTCTCTATTTCCAACTCCAAATCTGATGAAATTTTCAGTATTTCTTCCATATCTAATTTCCAGAATCTCATCCAAAGTGAAATTCTTTTGTTTTTTCGATTTTCCCCAATAAAACCTCGTTAAATTTTCAGAGAATAAAATCTTTCGCTTTTGTGGTCTAAAAAGGTCTTTTCTTCCATATTTCCAAAAAGAAACACCTTCTTTGAGTAAATTCGATGCTTTTGTGAAGATTTCTTGTGGTTTTTCTGATTCCAATGGTTTTTTCTGATGAATATCTGAGATTTGTGGTTCAGAAATTAAAGAATTTTTTATTGGAATATCGATTTTAGCATTCAAATTATGTGAGGAATTTGATGGTTCAGCAGATTTCAAAGGGGATTCACTTTTTCTTTTAGTAATTATAGAAGGAATTAATGTAGAACTTGCTATTAAACTGTTATATCTTTCGTTTTTTTTATCAGAATTTATGAGAATCTTCTTGTTTGGAGTAGTTTTTTTATCATTATCTTCAAGATTATTCAGTGATTTCTGTGGTTTTTCGTCATTTTTTTGAGAAATAATGAGCTCTTCATGAGATTTTATAAGAGATTCTTCAGGATTCTTTGATAAAATGTTAGTTTCGTTGATTTCTTTGGGTTTTTCCAGCGCTTTTTCGATGAGATCATTCATTGTTATGATATTTTCTTCTTTTTCTATTAAATTGTCACATTTTTCTTCATAATTTTCATTATTTTTTTCATTAAATTCACTTATTTCTTCTTTCTTCAATAATAATTCTTCTTTTTTTTGAATAAACTCACTTTCCTTTTGGTTCTCTATACAATTTCTCCCATTTTCCCTATAATTTTTAACATTTTTTTCAATAAAGCTTTTTTTTATCTTCTTATTCTCTTCGATTTTCTTCAAAAAAGAATCCATTTCTTCTTTATAAACCCCCTCAATAACTTCACTTTTCTTCAAGAAAGAAGCCAAAACGTCTTTTGAAACTCCTGCTCTACTATTCAGCAATTCATAAGGGTTCACAACCTCGAAAACTGAGCTTTTTTCGATAAAATTACTTGATTTTTGTTCATTAAAATCCTCATTCGCTGCAATTTTCTATATAAAAAATGAGGAATTTAAAATCCCAAGCGAATCTCTGACATTCCTTTTGCTTTTCCTTTAATTTGAAAGCCCCGAAATAAGCTTCTCTTCTTTTATTCGGAACTTTCTCAATCTTCATATCCTCAAACTCAAAAAGACCAATAATCTTCGGGAATTTCTCAGAATCCAGCATAATAGTACGTTTTTTCTCACAAAAAGCCAATTTTTCTTTAGAAAAAAAATAATTAAGGTTCTCTTGAACACTATTCTCAATTTTAATAAGAAATTCCTCGAATTTTTCTATATTTTCTATGTATTTTACAGGGATTTCTGCTATTTCGCGATAACCATGCTGCGAAATAAAAGATTTTGAAAGAGCATCTGAGGTTTTTAACAAAGAATTCGCTTTAGAATAGTTGCTTTCAATAAGAGTTCGTGTTATTGGAGTTTGAAAGGCGATTGCTTGCTGAAATTTTGCAGAAGGGACTCTTTCTATGCGGCTGAGCATACAGGTTTTGAAATATTCGTAATCAGAAAAAGCGAAAAAGTCTGTCATTTAATTTTAAATTTTTGAATTAAATTAAAAAAATAAATATTTTTTTTAAGTTTTTTTAAAAAAAAGAAATTTTTAATTAAAATTTAAAAAAAAAAGCAAAAAACCAAAAAATGATTTTTTTTGAAAAGGTAATTATTAAAAAAAAGAAATTTCATTCCTTTTTTAGTTTTTTGAAGTCATAAATAAAGGTATTGACTATGCGATTTCTATATATTATATTACAAGCAGGAAAAAGCAAAAAGTCAGCCATTTATTTTGATATTAAATTTTAGAAAAAATAGGGATCCTGCTTTTTCTGACTTTTTATGATGAAATTCAATGTTTTTATCAAAATAAACTCTGTTTTTCATATCAAAAAAGGTATAAAACAGGTATTTTTCGTTATTTTTATCAGATTTTTTTTTTTTTTCAGGAGAAAAAAAAAGAGCTATTTTTTCTTGAAAAAATCATCTGTTTTTCTTCTTTTCCAGAAAATTCATCATTTTTGTTTAAAAAAAAAAAAATAATAAAAAAACCATCTTTCTCTCTCTTTCAAAACAAAATAAACAAACGAAAAAAATTCGTCCTTTAAAATTCCTGCTTGATGTTATCCACAGGTCCATTGATCCAGAACCTAATAAAAAACCTTTTCCCGACATTTTCTTCGATCTCAAAAGCGACCTTCCTGCTTTTCAGCATCAATAATCCATCCCATTCCATCTCAATTTCTTCGAAAAACTCCAATTTTTCTTTTTCTTCAAGACTTTTATCAGTGATTCTATTGAAAACCTTTACTTTCGTAAAGGGATTATTCACATCAGGGTCTAAATTGCAACAATAAAGACACGATATTTTTTTGCCATTATCAGCATTAGCGTCAAAAGAAGAATCCATGTGTATTTTCTGCATACTTTTCTCTTGGAAATAAGAAATCTGGAAAAGTTCTGATATTTGTGCAATTAACTGAGTGTTTTTTCTATTAAGTTCATAAGGAAGACTGCTAAGAGTTTGACAAATATAGAACAAATTTCTGAATTGTTTTTTATCGATTTCACTCAAACTTACCCATAAACAACGGTCACTTCGAATATCTTTCTCTTGAATCATTTCTTCAAATTTCGTCTCTAATACTAAATAATGTAATTCTTTATACAAATCTCGCAAGAAATCTCGACTTCCAATGAAATTCTTTTGAAAAGCATAGTCTTTTTTCACAAGATTCTCAATAGTATCGCTCTTTAATTTATCAAGAGGAATTTTTGGATGCAAAGTATCCCAAGAACTTGGCGTTGCTAATAACCCAGGCTGTTTCGAATCAATTTTCTGCTCTTTTAGCATTCTTTTCTTGATTTCTTTCAGAAATTCATTCTGAAAACCTTCCTTTAAAACCTCATGTAGCACATATTGCTCATTATCTTTATCCCAAGGCAATTTATCTTTAACTCCTTGGTTTTTCACTCTGAAAAAACTTTCAGCGAGTTTTTCTAGAAGAAACTTCGAAAATTGCTGGAATTCTGAAGGTGAAATAAGCTCAGAAATACATGTTTCTAAATGCGTTTGTTCAGCTTTTGGGATGTAAATCTTCGCAAAAAAAGAGGCTCCGCAACAAGAACCACCTGCTTCAGATTCCGTGGGATTAGGATGCTTTAGACTATGATAATAAGCGTTTCGAGCCTTGAAACTATCAGATTCTGGCTGATCGATTAGGTATATTATGCGATAAACGTTCAGAAAATTCTTTTTTAGAATCTTGCTAACACGAGAAAAGAGCTCTTTTGGGAGTAAATTTTGTTCTTTTTTTATAATAATTTCCTTTGCATTATTTGAATTTACATTTGTTTTATTGGCATTTTTATTTGTGCAGATTCCTTTATGCTTTTATTAAAGAAGAACACTCAAAATGGATAGATAGTAAAGAAAAATAAAGAATAATGAAAGACTTTATTCAAAAAAGAAATGGAAATATAAGGCTAATTTTTTACTTGTTTCCAATCACTTGTTTGACATTCACGAGAACAATAAGAAACCTTCGAAAAAAGACCTTAAATTTCAAAATAAAAAATCAATGGGAAACTGAAAGGCAATTGGAGCAGAAACTGAGATTTTGAGAAGGTTTTCGACAGAATTGGCAGAAATTTGAAGGGGATTCAGAAAGAATCATAGGTTTTTATTAAAAATTCAAATTTGCGATTTTAAAAATTTTCATTGGTCGAAAAATTTGAGGATTTCTTTTGAAATTCTTTATAAATCTTTCGCAAAAATTTATTTTGCGTTCCAAAAATAAAAATAAATAGTTATTAAATGAGGAGAATGAAATTAGCAAAAGGATTAGATATTTCCAATATAACCTTTGGCCCAAGAAGAAGAGTTCAATCAATAGAAGGAGTCCTTTCGTTGTTATCAACGTCAAAAGACTTACTAAAACCCTTTGAAAATAACAAAAATCAACCTTTAATCAAGAAAAAAATTGAAAAATTCAAAGAGAAATTGGCAAAAGCACAATTGCAAAAAAAGCCGAATCTCACAAAGAAAATCGGCAAAAAGTTCATTACGAAGAAAAACAGCCAAAAGACCCCACAAACTGCTGATTTAAAGGAAGAAATTTCGATGAAAAATGCTTTAATTCAAAAGAAAGAAGGAATTATTACAAAGTTTTCAAAGGATGTAAATGAGAAAAAGAACAATCATAGCAGAATTTCGAAAAAATTGAGAAGAGTCCATCTACAAAATTAATTCAATAGGACTTTTTATGTTGAAAACAATGAATAAATAAATGAAAATTTGTTTGTTATTAAGTTTTTAAGTTTATTATGAGCTTTATCTGCAAAAAATTTTATTTGCAAAGGAAAAAATAAGATAGAGCTTTCTTTTTAGTTTTTTCACAGGATTTTAAGTGTTTTTCAAAACACTTTTTATGTTTATGTGGCTTTTTATTAGAAAAAACTTCAAAAGTTCAAGTTTTTTAATTAAATAAAAGGGAATTTATGGAAATAATCATAAAAACTTCTAATAAAACACCAAAGAACGATGTTTTTTAAGTTTATGTCATAAAAAGTCCGTTTAATTCCAAAGTATCTTTGATCTTGTCATTCAGTGTTTTCCTGGGTATTTTCCTATCATATTTCTTCTTTTTCTTTGCTAAATCGCTCACATTCTCTGATTTTTCTTCTGAAACATTCTCTTGTTTATCCAAAGAATTCCCAACTTGAATTTCTTCTTTTTCTTTCGAATTTCCTTGTGAAAAAACCTTTTGATTTCTATTTCTTCTTTTCTGATAAAATTTCCATGAAAGTTTTATAATCATCCATATAAACCTCAGCAATTGAAAGAGATAAATGCAAAGCATTATCATGATTAGCACGCAATTCGTCACAACGAAAACCCATCCTAAATTCATCCTTTTTTCTTCATCGAAATCCGAATTATCACCCATATAAGCTAATAAAAAACACATAATTCCTGCGATATTCAGGCCAATATCTGTTGTAAGAGCCAAAATCCAGTCTTTTTTCTCTTTGTAAGGCCGCAAAAAGGCCACAGCCAAAAAAAAAAAGAAATTAATAGTTTCGATGATCATAATGTTCAATAATGGCTTGTTCCAAAGCACCACCAATAAAAAAGAAATTGCCATTTGTCGCCCCATTTCGTACAAGATAAAATACGAATGATTCCTTTTCTCGTTGTTCATGCCTTTGAAAAGAATAAAATAGCGGTCTTTTAAAGTCTTTTGCTTCTTTTCTTTGATTTCTAGACTTTCTTCGATTTTCTCTTTGGAAAAAGACTTTTTCTTAATTTCAGGAGTCGTCTCTAAATTCGTATTTTTGGTTCTAGCAGTAGTTTCTTCAACACTAATCTCTGATATCCTTGGTATTTTTATATGAAAAGGCGATAATTTAACTTGTCTTTTCTCGATAAGCTCTCTTGGTGAAGAAGCTGTATTGACATCTCTAATTATTTGAAGATTCTTGATTGTTGCAGCAAAGCTCTTCTGTTTAGAAAATTCAAGCAAATCCTTGATTTTATCCCAAGGAATGACTGGATGTCCTTGAGGATTATTGAAGAGAATGTTGCTTTGTTGTTTATGGGAAGCAGGAAGTTGTGGAGACATATCAAAGAAATCCTCGAAATCCCCATTGCTCATATTAGTTAATTTATTCTTTTTATTATTGTTTTCGAGATCTTCGAGATTAAGAGTTTGATTATTTGGCATATTTTCTTTGAAATTCGTAGTTTTTTTCTCTTCAAAATTGGAAGAGTTTTCTTTATTTTCTTCGAAAGGCATGACTGCATTTTGTTTGAATTTCTGATGTATTTTTCGTAATTGTCTGATCATAAAAAAGAAAAACACAACAGAAAACATCAAAAAAATGAAATAACAGATCCCAAAGATAAAATTGGCTGTTCCGACCTGTGAATTGACAGGTGGCCAATATAAATTTATAAGGCAATAGAGCATATTTTCATTGAAGCTTGAAAGGAATTGTGCAATGATAAAATTCCAAACGATCAGTTTAAAGACCAAATTGATCAGGCATTTCAGAAAAAGAGAAAAACCGCATTTTTCTTTATTTTGATACCATGAAAAATCAATTGACGAAGCAAAAAAGCTCGACTTTTTGGCCAAATATATAAAGAAAAGAGCAAGAAAATAGGTTGCTGCCAATTGTAAAAGGCTTATGTTAGAATTGTTCAGAAAATAGTTCGAAATCTGATAAAATTCGAATTTTCCTTCTGGACTTGCATCTTCAGGACTTTCTACGAAATCGATGGCATTCATATTTTGTCCGAGATTCAATCCAGATTCAAAGAGTTTCAACATATTTCTTGGATAATTTATGTTAATAAACCTGAAATATCGCAAAAGGTCCACCAAAATCAGGACTCTTAGGCTGAGAAAACTGATTATATTCAGAAAAGAGTTCAGATAAGAGATTCCCTGAGAAATTTGAATAGTTTCTTGGATGAAATCAGAGGTTTTATTGATCAGGAGCATTGTTTCTGAAGAAATGTAATAGTATTCCAATAAAGAAATTGTGGAGAAGTTCTTTATTAAAGAGAAGTTCCTATGAAGATTTTCTGAGAAATTCGAGGTTAGAGAATAGGTCAATATATTTGAATGATGGATTGATGTGGTGAAATTCAATGGAATCTGAAGAAAATCTTGGTTTTTAATTAGGGAAATCGAGGATTTGTATTGTGAATTTGTGAGATTCGAGATAGAAATCAAGGAGTTGATGAGGATTGATTGCAAAATGGCAGGATTTTCTGAGAGATTCATGACTTTTCCTTCAAGAGTGAACTTGAGATAAAGAGGATATTGATTATTGAGGAATGAAATCTCAAAATCTATAGGTTTTGAATGATATGTTCGCAGATCTAGAAGGAAATTCAAAGGGTTTTCTATGAGGAAATATATTGTATTAAGATTTGTTTCATTAATTTTCAGTAGAAATGGGTATTGTGTTAGATTATAAGGGCTGAAGATTTGAAAGCTCAATTCGAAAGTTTTGGAAAAAGTTGAGGAGGGCTTTATTTGATGAATGAATGATAAATTTGTTGTAGTTAACAAAGAAATTCTGTCATTATTTAATGCGGAAAAAATTGGGTTGCTGGAATGGTTGAAATTAAGCAGAAATAACAATGGATTATCTGTTGAATTTATAAAGGCTTTTATTGGAGTACGAGAAATTACTGTAGGTTCAGAACATAATCCTTGATTTAGCGTAAAACTACCTTTACAAATAAAACAAAAACTTAAATTTAAGCATTCTTGGCATTTGGAATCGCATTCTTTGCATGTTTTCGTGGTGTTTTCTTTGTAAAAGGCTTGGGGACAATCAACTTCGCAAGAATTCTTGTCAAAATGCAAATAAAAATACTCAGAACAAATACTGCAATTGGTAGCATTTCCTTCACAATTTTCACAAGAAACATCACAATTTTCACATATCTTCCCATTTAAAAAATATTTATTAGGACAAACATTGACGCAAGTATTTTCATAGGAAAACATAGAATCATCACAAGCAATACAATAACTTTGTGTATTTGCGCATTCCTTGCAAACTGCATCACATTTAATGCATTGATTCAAAGTCTTTTCTTCAAAATAACCACTCAAACCAGTGCAATTTTTTAGACAAAGCTTTTGATCCAAATGAAGAAAACTGCCATCTGGACAAACAGTTTCACATGTTTTATTGGTTAAATTCATTTCATTTGAGAAGAGACCCACAGGACATTGATCAATGCATTGACCTTGATGTAAGTATTTATTGCTCGCACATAAATTGCAATTATCATCATTAGGTCCAACACAACCTTTACATGATGGATCGCATATTGTGCAGTAGAAACAAGTCGAAACATCATCAGAAGGACATGGGTAATGTTCTTCCCAAAAGTACCCCATCATGCATCTACAAGTTCCATTATCAAGCCAGGAATTATCATAACATTCTATACAGCTGTCAGATTCGATCCAGCGACATTCTTTGCAATTAGAAGAACAATTGTAATATTCAATTGAGATCTTGCTGACAGCGTAGTTGACAAGTGAAGCAGTTTGCAAAGCGCTTTGACCAATATAAGCATCCCAGCCTGCTGGATCTTTATAATTCACAAAAGAAGTGATTGAAAGTTGAGCAGAAAAACACATGCAAAAAAAATCCCAGCCGTTAACGAGGTTGTTATATTTTTCTAAAGTCATATTAATAATTGTATTATTGTTGGTAAATATTAGTGGAAAATAATAATTGGAATCAAAGCTTTCAAATCTCACATTCATGGATATGTTGAGGAAACACACTGCATAGGTTATCTTAGGAGCAGGAAAGTGCTGAAATAGAGATCCAGTAAAAAAACCATAATAGGTGAGTCCATCACCGAAATCAAATGTTGTGAAAGACTCTGAGTCTAATGAGACCCATCCGAGGTCAGTTAAAGCACTTGCTGGGAGATTCGGCTCTAACAAACCTGAAAAATTAAGTGATGGACCAGCAGGTTGTGTGAGATTATAGGGATAAATGACTTGCGCATTGGAAGGAAAAAATAAGAATAGTTGGAAAATGAGAAAGAGGAACATTTTTCAGGTTTATTTTATTTTTTATTGTGGGAGAAAGAGTTCGAATGGCATTTACATAAAAGAATTTACAGAGTTTAGCTAAAAAATGAGGAAGTTTTTGGCAGATTGTACCTTCATTTTTTGAACTCATTTCCGGCTGAAGCTTTAGTTAAGATTTAATGAAATCTTGGAATATTTAATATTTTGAAATTTTTTAAAAACATTAGTCCTTTAATAAAAACTGTATTTTTTATTTAATTTTGATAATATTTTTTTTTTGAAAAAATAAATCAAATTTTAAATAAAAAAAAAATGAATAAAGAAAAAAAAAAATTAAATTTTTATTTGTAAACAAAAAAAATAAGAAAATAAACGGAATAATTAATTTGCAAAAAATTGAAAGAAAAAAAAATTTATATTTTTTTTAAAATAAATTCAGCAAAACGCAAATGCAGCCTGGTAAAAAAATTCAAACAAACACCAAAACTGGCACAAAGCCACAATCCTCTCAATCAAAAAGGCCGAGTAAACCAGAAATATATCAAAATAAAGGAAAAACTGTTTCAAAACAAATTTCAACCACAGAAATAAAAGAAAGATCATCAACAAGCATTCCTCCAACAAAACAACCAATAACTCAAAAAAACAAAAATCAAAATCAACAGATAATCCTAAAAAACGAAGCAGATTTTGATGATTATGAGGAAGAAAGAAAGGAAAGTGCTCATTTTCCAGTTAATTACCAAGAAAATTCCATGAATTATCAAGACAAACCAATGAATTTTCAAGACCAACCAATAAATTTTCCAGAAAAAAAAATGAATTTTCAAGACAAATCAAACAATTTTCCAAAGAATTTACAAGAAATACCGAAGAATTTTCAAGAAAAACCAAAAAATTTCCAAGAGAAACAGATTAATTTTATTGAAAAACCAAAGAATTTCCAAGAAAAGCAATTCGATTTATCAGAAAACCCCAAAAAATCTCCAATTTACCAAGAAGAAATAAGCCAAAAGAAGCAAGTAACTCCGAAAAATATTGAAATCCAGAAATCAAAGATAGATGATAATCATTCGAAAAAATTCGAAACTCAGAAAATGGCAGTTCCATTGAAGCCTCACCTCGAAGAATTTCAGAATAAATTCGAAGAAAACCTAGAAGAAATCAACAACAAAGAGAATAAAATCAATATTGGACCATATGATTCTTTGAACAAAAGGCAGATTTTGCAAAAATTAACAGAAAAAGTCTATATTTTAACTGATGAACTTGAAAAATTATCGAAAATAACCAGCCAGAGTATGGAAGACAACCGAGCTTGGAAAGGGAAATATTCTAAATTAAAGGATTTATACTTAAAGAATGTCGATGAAGATTTAAATCCAGAGATTTATTTCGAAGGAGCTGAGTATTCTTTGGACTTTAAAAGCGAAATTAAACCAGAAAAACGTGTTTTCGATGAGAAAATTAACAATTTGAATGCAGAAAATCAGAAACTGAAGAAAAATCTAAAGAGTTGTCAAGAAAACATTGAAGAATTTCTACAAAAGATCAATAATTCAAAGAAAAACAATCAAGATTTTGGGCTAAAATTAAAGGATTTAGAGGTTGGATATCAGAATAAGATTAAAATCCTTCAAAATGAATTAGAAATCCTGAAAACTGATCAAAGCAATAGAAATAAATTCACTTCAGAGGAAAAATATGAGAAATTATTGAAGAATTTCTTAGCTCTTAAAGAAGAAAAAGATCAAACAGAAAGCAATCTCCAAAGAAAATTACAAGAACTTGAAAAAAATGAAGGAGTCTCCAGTAACTTGATTACAATTCCTAATGAGGAAAATATATTTGATAAAGAAAAGCTGGGGGTTCAGGAGAAAAGTCATGGTGTTACCCCCAAAAACCTTGAGAAAGATCAGAAAAAAATACCCACGAAAGTTGGTCCTCTCAAAAAACAAACAGGAAAGAAATAACATTTTTTTCATATTTTCATGAAAAGAAAAGGTGAAAATTTTGAAAAACTAAATAAAATATAAAAATAGTTTTAAAAAAATTAAAAAGCAAAAAAAAAAATTGACTAAAAATTAAAAAACTTTCTGGTTTCTATAAAATATCAATTTCAAAACTAAACTCATTAATAATGCCGAAAGTCAAAACCTTAAAAGCCAAAAAAACTCCTGAAGGTTGGGAATTGATTGAACCGACTCTCACAGAGCTTGCAAATCAAATGCGAGACGCTGAAAACGACACTGGGGAAGGCAAAAGAAAATCTGAAAATTTATGGGCTATTTTGCGTTTACATCATCAAAGATCTCGCTATATATATGATTTATTCTATAAGAAGAAAGAAATTTCTCGAGAATTATATGAATATTGTTTGAGAGAAAGTTGGGCTGATAAGACATTGATTGCTAAATGGAAAAAAACTGGATATGAGAAATTGTGTTGTCTTTTATGTATTCAAGCAAAGGATCATAATTATGGAACTACTTGTATTTGTAGGGTTCCAAAGGCCAAATTAGAAGAAGGAAAAATTGTGCAATGTATACATTGCGGATGCAGAGGGTGTGCTTCAGGCGATTAATTTGAATGAAAAGCATTTATTTTTTTGAGAAAAAACGAATTTTATGTGTGATTTAGATAAATAAATTTGAAAAAATGAAAAATAAAGTGAGAAAATATTTTAAAGCAAAAACTCATCCTTTATTGACATTATTATTTATTTCATGTTTCATGGCGATTTGCTGCCGAATTTGAGCCAATTCTTCCTCCAAAGTCAAATCTTCCTTTTTCCTTTCTTCTTCTGAAATTTCTTTGGACTTTGGGGAATTTCTTTCTTCTTCTTGATTTTGTGGATGTTTTTCTTCTTCTTTAGGCATTTTTACATCAGAAAGTATTTCATTTATATCTTAAAATAAAAAAAAACATTTTTGATGATTGGTTTTTTTATTTAATGACTTGATCCCAAGTTTTTTGATTTATCATTTTTTCCCCTTGAATAATAATTGAAAAAGATTAATATTTTCTATGCTTTGAAAAGAAAAACTTTAATTTGCTGTCTGGTTTATTGTTTTTTCGCTGAGATTTTAAAGGGTTATTTAGCACCAAACTCTTTTTTTTCTTATCAAGTTTCTTGTCTTGTAAATGGGTCAGAATTTTTATTAATTCTTCTGTATGGTCTTTTAAAGCTTTTTTTTCATATTCTAAGGAGTTTTGTTCCTTCTTCAAATAACCAATCAATTCTTTTAAGCCTTTAAAATATGCTTTCAACGAAATAAAAAATGAAATAATGTGTGCCTCGATTGCTGCTAATCATCCTTTCTTTGTGGACTCGCAAGGAAGGGATGTCTAATTCCATAAAGTTGAACTGAATCATAGTTTTTAAGGAGAGGGTTGTTTTGTTTTTTAAAAAAATAAATAAAATTAAAATTATTGAATTTTCTTTGATTTATGAATGAATTTCTCCATTTTTTATTATTTCAAAAAAGTGACAAAATTTTCTTAAGGAGATTTTTCCGATTTTTCTCTTCAAATTGTAATTGGAAAAAAATTTAGAAAAAACTTAAGTTTTTGTGTTTTTCTTAGTTGGACTGCTCCCACCTCCAAAACTATTGACTATTTTTTTATCTAAACACAATTAAAACTAATTAAACTCTCCAATAATACATTAAAATACCTAATCCAGGCGTAGACCCTTTTTTCAGCGAGTTGAGTGTTGGGCTTTTGTTTTTTGGTGAAGAACTATTTTTAGTAAATTTATGAACAGGAGATTTAATCTTGTTATTGGCTCCTGAGGAATTCTTATGCAAGTTTAGTTTTAGTTTTTCTACTCCTTCTTCTTCTTCGATTGAAATAATGCTTTTTTCCTCTTCAATAATCACCCTATTTTAAAAGTCCAACGAATTTAACTACAAATGGGAAAAAATTACTCAGGAAGTTTTTTATCTTGCATCCAAGGATGATCATAAATTTCATTTAAACTGAGTCTTGTTGCCGGATTAACATTCAGGATTCTTTTTATCAAATCTTTAATTTCTTTTGATAATTTTTTGACTAGATCTGGAGGATATGCGAACTCTCCTTTAATAATATTCTCCGCAATGAACTTATCCTTGTTGTCTTTTCCTTGAAAAGGCAGTTCTCCACAAACCATTCCAAAGAGAATGATTCCAATCGCCCAGATATCTAAAGAAGGAGATATACAATTTGGTTTTTTCTGAAGGAGTTCAGGAGCTAAATAACTCATTGACCCTGCATCTGAATTATCAGTATTAATATTCGCATTTATTCCTGCAATACCGAAATCCACAACCTTTTTTAATCTGCTATTAATATATTAAATAAATTATATAGAGAAAAACTTTGATTATTTTGTCATTTTTATTGGCTAAAAGAAGATTTTCTAGTTTGAGGTCTCGATGAATAAGTTTTTCTTGATGGATATATGTGATGGCATCAACAATTTGCTTAAAATAGAGACGTGCTTCGGATTCATCTAAATGACCTTTCTCAAGAACATATTCCAATAATTCCCCACCTTCAAGGAACTCCATCACAATTATTACTTCCATATTCTTCAAAGTGTAACAATTCGAGATTTTCACAATATTTTTATGATGCAAACTCTTCAACATTTCCACTTCTCGAAAAACCATATCAATATCTTGAGCGTTTCCTATCAATATTAAATAAAATAATTAATTTACTAGAAATTCATGATGTTTTAACCTATTAAACTCGTATTCACGATTTTTATGGCAACTTTTTCTTTTGTTTTCTTATGAACTCCAAGAACAACCTTTCCAAAACCCCCTTCCCCTAGTTTTTTCTGGATTTCATATTCAGAATAACATGAATGCTGATCGAACTCTTCCCCTTTGGATGCATAAAGTCCAGTTCCGTTTTTAATGAATTCCAAATCATCCTCATATATTTCCACTCCTTTATCAGTAAATAATCGCAAGGTTTTGATATTTCTAAAATCCATTTTTTCTTCTAAAACTTTTTTAATATCTGAAAATTTCAGATTTGATGATAATTTGAAATTTGCAGAAAGGGATGAGTTTCCATTGCGCATGATTTGAATCTTTTATTTAAATCATTTAAAAAAAATTAAATAATGAAAAGAAAATACCTGTCTTTCTTTTGCTTTATAAGCCTCAATATCATCATACATTGTGCTTTCGTGAAAAAATTTACAATATATTGATTTTTTTAATTTAAATTTTTTTAATAAGATAACCATAGATAATTATTAGAGGATTTTGACCTCCTTATTTTATTTTAATTTATTCAGTTACGGAATAAAACGGAAATTAAAAACATTTGGCTAAAAAATATTTTCTGAGTGAGATTTCAGTTTTTTATAAAAAATTTAAAAACTTTATTTTTAAAAATATTAGGGTTTTTTTTAAATTTTTAATCACCTCAGGTAAAATTTAATTTAAAATTTTATTAAAATTATATTTATTTCCGTCGACATTCAACATTTTTCTTTTCAACTCATAGAAAATCTGTCAGATTCTTCTAAATCCAGACTGATTATAATTAGATTTAAGATCGCATGAAGCAATAGGTCTTCTCATTTCAAAGGAATGAATTTACTTCATTGATAATAAAGCCAATGTTGCAAGTTTTCAGAAGAGAAATTATTTCTCATCTTTGTAAATAATTTGATAGTCTTAACGATTCCATCAGCATTTTCAACACTTAAAAAAAATAAGAATAATTTATTAGGAGAAAAAAACCAGAACTTCAGCAAAAATATTCTCAATTTTTCGTTTTCTTAGTGATAATAAATCAGTTCATATTTTTCCTTTGGGTTTTCTTCGATTTTTCAGAGGTATTTTTCGTTTCCTTTTTACAATTTTTAGGATAAAATTCAACAAAGACTTTAACTCATTCATTTTTTTTTCTGACAATTTTTCTTTATTCACCACCTTTCAATTTAAAAAATAGTTTGCCTTATTTTCTAAATCTATGATAGTAATTACGAATTCAGGTACATTTAAATTGGCCTTTTCATCTCCTTTTGACTCTGGTTTTTTTATCAGTTTTTTGTTTGTTTTCGTTTATTAAAAATTTCTTTAAATTAAAGAAATGTTTGGATTTTTCGTTGAACAAATGTTCTTGAGATACTAGGTAATTATGTTTATGTTGAGTAATTTGTGGTAAATTTCATTTTGATTTAAACAATTTCAAAGAAAGTTTAATAAAAACAATCACAAAAGCAGCCTTATTCAGAGAAAATTGATGAAAATAGAAAAGATTTGTTTACAGGAGAAGAAGAAATATCATTTTTGGATTTTTTTCTTCGTTAAATCATTCCATTTATAAAAATTTAAATCTTTATCTTTCTTAACAAATCGGAAATAAAATAAATTTTATATTTTGCAGAACTTTTCTTAGTTTTCGTCCTCATTTTTCATGAAAAACTTTTTTAATATTAAGAATTTCAAGAATTTCTCTTTGAATCTCTTATTGAATTTACCTCAAGCTTTTCTATTCTTAGTTTTGGTTGACATGCTTCTTTTGAATTGTTATTTTTGTTTGACATTTGAACATCTAATATATTCCCAAATAGCTATGCTCACAACAAAAACCAAATCTTTAATCATAATTTCCGTTTATTTTTGGATTTTTTTCTTGATTGGAAAGGTGATAAAAAACAAAATGCTTGGATTGGGGACGATTATATAGAACTTTTTAACAATTTTTCTTTTTAATTAATTTATATTTCAACATAGGAATTCAAACTCTTATGGAGTTCTTATAAATAAACATATATTACTTCTTTTAAGGCTAAATATTAAAGAACATTCTCATGAAAAAATTAAAAAAGTGATAAAATTTTTTGAATTTTTCTAAAAAAACGATATGTTTATTTTTAAGTTTTATTTCGGTTTGTGGGTATCGCGCATTTAATGCAATTAAGCTGTTTGTGGCATTTTTCATGATAAATTGTTTTGCATTTTGGGCATTTCTTCTTTTTATGCTCAAAAGGAAAGATTTTTTTTTTTGAATTGCATATTTTGCAAATGACCCCTTTGTTTTGGCATTCCTTTATTTTACCTAATAGAATTTTTTTGATTTTTTTAAAATTTACATCGCATTTAGAAATGTGATTTTCTGTTAAAAAATAGACTCTTTCCATAAATCTAAATAAGGAGCCATCACTAATCTCACAAAAATTCCTCAAACTTAAAAGATTAGACTGTAAAGCTAAATTGGAATGATCTTGTAAAATATCAAGCATTATTGAACTATCACAAATTAGATCATACATCGAATGAATTTGCTTTTTTAAGATCTAAAAATTATGTTGATTTTTTTAAATATTGAATTTTTCTACCAAAAATTCACTCAATTTCTTGTTTGTTTGAACCAAATCACTATCCCTTTTTAATTCCAAATTCGGAATCATCATTAATTCATCGATTTCTTTTTTGGCATCATTAGAAATCTCATAGGCAGTTACATCGAATTCTTCAACCGCTTTCCACCATAAAGGCCTTTTTTCCTTTGAAATGCATTGTGGACAATACCAAAAACCTAGATAATTGCAATAATATGCATGATTCTTAATTTAATTAAAAATTTTAAGAGATATTGAAGAAAAAAAGAAATTATTACCCAAAAAATCATAGATTTAGGGATATTCAAATGGCAACTATAGCATTTGAACAGTTGGTCTTCCAGCTTTAATTATAAATGATTTAATGTTATAAATTGACTAAAACAATTAAATAAGTTACGCTGATTTTCTTCAAAGGTTTTGCCTTATAGCCTCTCATGCATAAATTTTCATATTTCTCCTTGAATAAAATCTGGCTTTTCTTCAAAACAGGTTTCATCTCCTCTAAATTGGAACTATCACTTTCACCAACATATCCACTTGGACTCGAAGTGGCCTTTTTGCTTTTATCCTGATTTCCCTCAAGAACAAAAGAGTGAAAATTCACACAAGTGAATGATTTATTATTTTCAGCTCCTTCGAATTTTGGTGAAACCGTAATTAAATTGTGAAAAGAGTCAAATTTCTCATGAGATAATGATTTTAAACCAAAGCTTAATTTATTGGCTCTTGAGTTTTTTTTGTAATGGCGAATATCATCTTGATTTTCATGAGGCAAGTTTATCATATATTCACTTGATTGCATAGGGATTACGATCATTTCAGAAAGATTATTAATTTGTTTATTGAGGTTTTTCTCGATATCATCATTAGATTGTTGTGTAGCGTCACTTATTTCATTTGGATGTTTTAAATGAATTTTAAGATCGGAATGCAAATTTTGAATTTCTTCATGGAGATTTTCAGTGAGTTTTTTCAAAATTTCATTGGTTTGTTTGAGATTCTTTAATACTATTTTTTTTTTCTGAATTTGTTGTTCGACTTTCTGTATTTTTAAAAGGAACATTTCTGCATTTTTTGTGCTTGAATTGCTATTGCTTTCAAAATTTTGATGATTTACAGATTTGTTTATAAATTTATCTGCAAAAGAGGAGTTTTTTTTCTTATGAGTTTGATTATTATTTGCGAAAAATTGTCGAGATTCCGAACTCGAAGGGGAGACAGAGAGGTTTTTTGTATTGATTTTCCATTGGTATTTGCCGTCTAATATAGTGAGAATAGGGGTAGGAGTTGATGATCTTTTATTAACTCTTGTTGAAAAACCCATTTTTGGTGTCAAGCTTGATGACTGTTTATTCCCATTTGAAAGAAAAGTATTATATTGATCCAAAACAGCAGATTTTACAATGAAATTCACTGTTTTGAATTTTCGAAACAAATCTATGCAATATTGCAAATAATTTATAAAAAACACGTTTTTTTGTTGGATAAAAAACTGTAAAATGTTGCGATTGTGTTGTATTTTTTCAAAGAAATCGTCCATGCTTTTTCGTGAAAATTCTAAAAATAAGAGGATATGAAATTTTTCGCTGTCTTTTGACAAATAATCCAAAGTTTCGATAAAGAAAACCGATGGATGTTTTGGTAAATTTTTTCTGAAAATATTTAAAATATCATGAAATTTATCCCCTTCAAGATTATAAATCAAAATATCATTGATGATTGAAATAATGAAAGTTATCACATTTGATTCATTTGTTAGCTCCAAAGGTTGCTTTTTATTTATAGTCTCTTCTTCCAATAATGTGATAAACTTTTTAATTTTTTCTAATGTTGCAAAGGAGTTTGAATCTGAATTTAATACTTTTTTTAAAAAATTTTGATGTTTTGTTTTTTATTTCTTTTCATTAAAAAAAAAAACTTGAGTTTGGTGTTTGAGTTTTGTTCAACATTTTTTCCCTTTTATTTATTTTATTGGACAATTTGATTTTGGAATCAGCTCTTTTGAATTTACTTTCAAATATTTATCAAATTCATCAAATTTATTTAAGCAGAACTATTAATTTAAAAGCATTTATTCTTTCAAATTTCAGACTTATAATTGAATTTCTTAAAATAAAGAAATTAAAATATTTTTTTTTTGGTTTTTTTTAATCAAATTAATTCATTTTTTTCCAAAGAAAAATATTATCAATCTGTTTTTTTTTTTTAATTGGCAATTTCAGGAGTATTCGGTTTTTCGTTTGCATCATTAAAATAGCACAATTGAATGTAAATATCTCCACATTCAGCTTGCTTATTATTATCATCACTTAATTTGAACCATCCATTGAGCCAATATCCACTCACTTCCAACAATCCTCTCAAATCAAAACTAACTCCTCCTAAAAAATCTTCTCCGACTTGGTCTTGATCCCAAACACAAATCATTAGTTTTACAGTCTCAGTTTGATTTATTTTTAAATCATTTAGATTAAAAATTCTCTTTTCATTCCAAACAGGATTCAAATTTTGCAATATTGAAATCGTATAGTCTTTTTCATTGCGTTTATGCGAGAACCAGAATTCACAATATGGATCAGATAATTCACCAACATTATCCATAGATCGAAGGTTTCGTGCTTTTATGATATTAAAGGAAAGAAAACCTTGAAAAAATGTTTCTCTTAAAATTGGTTTGATGATTGTTTTCTCTAATACATTTATGTCAACAGGTTCAGAATCATAATCAGAATAGATTTTATTTCTCAAAAGCCATCTCAATTGAAGATAAATCAAAGGAGGAGGAGAAGAAATTTGAGAGTTTGAAGGTATAAGCTCAAAATAATTGTTGATGGCCCATTTTGAGTCATTTTCGAAAACATAATTTAATTCTATTTGTTTAGAAGCTATTTCAATGAGTTCATTTTTCTTTTTTTCATTTAATGTTATCGAGAGCAATAAATTTGGTTGAATTAACTCTGAATTTAGGTTCATTTTACCACGGAAATACCATTCAGGAGTTTGGTTGTCATGAATTACCCTTGTGAAGAGCTCTTTTGGATCCGGATAGTTTAACAATTTTAAAGAAACGAGCAGGTTACGAGGTAATTCCTCTCCCCTTAAATTTATAACATTTATTTTCAGAATTCCATCTTGTTTCTTTTCAGAATTTTTTGCATTGGTATTTATTTTGCTCTCCTGAACAAAATTATTGATGAAATTATTATTGTTTTCAATATTAATATTTTCTTTATCAATGATGAAAATTTTAGCGTTTCTTGGATCAGAAATTAAAATTTTTTGATCTTGCATTGAATTTTCATTTTTTGATACTGAATGCTGATTAATAAATGAAGTGGATTCTGGGTTTGATTCATTCATTAAATGAGGTTTCCATTCAAGCAGTGAATATTCCTTGTTTTCTTCCATATTAGATTTTTCATTTGTTTCTTGTGTCTTTTTAAAAAATATACATTTTTTAACCAGTTTTTTGCGATTTTTTTTCTTACATTTATTGATTGAAAATTAGAAATATCATGTTTTGCAGGAGGAATTTCTGAGATTGTCATTTCCTTTTTAACAAATGATCTTTTTTTAATATAGATTTTATTGTACTTTTACTTTGGCTTGCAAATCCTCTTTGATCAATAAGTCTTCTTCTTTCTTCAGAATATCCTGCTGTTTTTTTATTTGGGGTTCTTTATATTTAGGATCATTTTCTAACAATCTTCCCTTTGAATTTTAATGCTTTTTAAAAAAAAAAATTCAATTTTTACCTCATTTAAACTCTCAAAATAATCTGCCCCAAATTCAATCAAATCCTTTGGTTGAAACTTTAATACAACTTTGGCAAAATCGTGCAAAATCTCCTTAAAACCCAAAGGAGCATTAAAATTAGGGATATTTTTATTTTTCATGTCTATTTTGAAAATAAGTTATATTTAAAAAAAATCAAAAAATTTTTCAAATTTAATTTTTTTTTAATTATTTATTGCATTTTTCAAAATGCACATATAATCAAATCGATAGTATTATTAATATTGAGATCATTGTTAAGCAAAGCTTGTCTAAAATCATCTAAAGTTATTTGATTGGACTTTTCATTCAACAGGTGGATCAAATGGAAAATTTGAAGAAATAAATTGAATAAACTAATGCTTAAATTTGTCGCATCACCTAATTTTAAAACCAAACTTTTTAAAATTGTTAAAAACTCTTCGATTGGAATTGTTTTCAATTTTTCATTTGGAGAAAAAAACTAAAAAGTTCCTTGTTTTAATAATATTGATTTTATTTTTTTTACTTTGCATATGAAATTCACACTCTCTAAAATCGAGCAATCACGATTGATAAGAATTTTTTTCAATTTAGAAAAGCAGTCCCAATTGATTTTGGCATCAGAATCATATGGATTGATATCAAAAGCGATAAAAATTCTGTTGCTTATTTCAATGTTGTTATTTTTGAAGATATTGAAATTCTCAAGTAGGATTGACAGTTTTATAAATTTTTCTTTTGCTTCTAAATATTTGAATTTAGAAATGTGATTTTATTTTCGAAAAATATTTCTTTTACCAGAATGAATTAATTTTAAACTATCTTGTGTAATTTTGGAAAGAGAAATGAATTCTTCGTAATTATTCATTTTATTTTTTTGTTTAAATCTGGAATCTGATACATTTTTTAATTTTGTGATTTTTTTCGATTTTAGAATTTGTCTTATTTGGTCGTTAATTTTTGTCAAAGGATTGTTCGGTTTCATTAGACTTTCATCAAAAGATTTTATTTTATTTTGTTTAAGAAGTTCATTTTTCTTAATAACTAATGTAAAACCACCTCCTATTTTTTTTCTGTATTTAATCTCATTATTTTCATTTTTTTTTGAAACATTGAGAATCGGTAATTCAAATTTCTTTTTATCGATAATACCTAACAACCTATTTTTCAATAATTTCTCTGATTCTTGTTTTTTGAATTCATTTTTATCTTTGTTTATTAGTGGAAAATTGCGTGTTTCATCATGTGTATTTTCGATTTTGTCTTGATGTAGAGATTTCTTTGAGTTCTCAATCTTTAATTCCAAGCTTAGTTTATTTATTTTATTAATCATTGTCAATTTATTTTTCCTTTCATGGATTCTGTCTTGAAAAACTTCTGTTTCATTTTTCTTAATGTTTTGTGTGAAGTTTAGTGGTTTTCGCTTGACGAAATTAGACGGTAAATTATAATCTGATATTTGTATTTTTTTTCCCATTAATCTCTTTCTTTCAATGTCATCCAAATCTATATTATAGAGTTTGTATTTGTAATTTTTATAATTATCAGTTTCATAATAGAAAAAATCATCTCTCTTGGAGTTTTTCGTTTGTAAGGGAAAATATTCGCTGTGAGCTTTTTTTTCAATTTTGTTATATGTGCCAATTGAAAAGGTATCATTTTTGTTATTGTGGTTATTTTCTTTTAAAATATAATCTGTTTCTTTCTGAAAATCATTATCTAATTCATTTTTCAAAATAGAAGACTGCTGAGCAAGAAGATCACTAAGTTTTTTTTCCATATAAAAATAAATTTTGTTTCTTTTGTGGTAAATATTTATTTTTTATAATTTATCAATTTTATAAAATTAAAGAAAACTAATTTTTTTCAAATTTGTTTTAAATTATTTTAATTAAAAAAGCTATTTTTTAACGAAAAAAAAAATTCGAGTTTTTTATTCAGAAAAATCAACGAAAACAAAATATTATTCTTGATAAACCTCTAATGTTTGCAAATAATTATCACTCAAAACCATTTGAAAACGAATCACTAAACTATCGAAAAAAAAACTATTCATTTACAAAAAGTTCGAAAGAAAAACGTAATATTTCCCCTTATTTAAATAACCAAAATTATTCGTTTTCGAATCAGAACAAAAAAACAATTAATAATGATAATTTTAATTATAATCTCAACAGAAGCAATAATGATTTACAACCCCAAAATCGAATAGAAAATCCATTAGTATTTTTAAGAATTCATTATTTTGAATTTTAAATGTTTGTTTATTTTATTTAAGGTGTTTGAATTGCTTTTAAAACAAAAAAGAAAAATTCAAGAAGAATTAGAGGAAGAAATAATACAAAACAAAAAAATGGCTGTGCAAGTCTTAGATTTGAAACAGACAAATATGAGGTAATTTGATTTTTTGATAGATTTACAAAAATAAAACAATATTTTGACAAAAAAGTTTGGAAAAAATCAATTCAAATAACGCTAGTTTCGAAAATGAGCGAAACAAGAAATATCGGAATTTAAAAGAAAAATATAATTCAATTGCTGAGAAAAAAAATGATTTCGAAGCTGAATTGCATAATTTTGAAAATCAAATAAATGAAAAAAGTTCTTTGATTTCGAGTTTGCAAGCAGAAAAGCAAGATATTTGCAAAAGATTTATCACAAAAAATAAAGAATATGAAAAACTATACCGAGAATTTTGCAAAAACAAGGAAGAAACTGAATTCAATCAGTTAAAAAGTAAGGCAGAAATCGAAAGGTTGCATTTGGATAGAAAAGAGCTTGAAAAACGATTTTTTAAAGAAAAAGAAATTAACAAAAATCTGGAAAATTATAATTCTCAGTTATTAGAAGAAAATGAAATATTAATGCAAGAAAAAATAAGTGCCAAATCCTTGTAATTTTATTACTATTTTTTTTTTTTTATTTTAAAAAAATAAATTTAAAAAGAGTTGTAGATTTAGAAAAACAAATGAAAGAACAATCAAAAAAACTTGAATATTTCGAGCAAGAAAATGAAAATAAAAATAGGCGAATAGCAAAAAAACACAACAAAATCGAAAATTTAAAAGAGATCTTGAAAGATTTTCAAAATAAATTTCAAAAACATCAAGGAGATCTCGTGGAAATTGAAGAAAAAAATATTAATTTGGCGGAATTCATTAAAAAGGAAATACTAAATAAATCCACAATTTTTGACCCATCACCAACATTCAAAGACAATACATTGAATTTTACCAATGATGACTCAAAAACTATGAATAAAAGTTATGAACATTATCGAAATTCCTATGTCAATAAAAATGAAATAGGAAATAATGAAAATGCCTCTGATTATAATTCTTTTTTATTGGAATCAAAATCGAAATTTAAAAAATATGGTAAAGAAGCACATTCGCAAGTAATTTTTTTAATTTGAAAAAGGATTCCATATTTTTGTTTTTAGTTCAATCTGGAATTGGTAAAAGAGAAGCTGTCCAATATAAAATCAAAGAAAATGATTTTAGAAAAAAAAATGAAGACTGTTGAAAAACAAATTGAAAAAAATTAGATTTTTTTTATGTAAAATAATAAAGAAAAAAAATTTGTTTGTTTTTAAAATCAAGATTTTTTTACTAAAAACCAAAATTCATATCATCATTCAAAGAAATTTAAGGAGAAAAATATCTAAAATAAAATGAGAAACTTCATTACAAATTTTTTTTAATTCAAAATTTTAAAATTTTTTTTCATAAAAATGTCAAATAAAAAAAATCCTCAACAAAAATCTTTAAAAAAACATTCTGGCTCCATCGAAAATAACAATATTTTAATTCCTAAAAAAGAAAATAGACTAAAGCATGTTTTAGTGGCAAATGGGAACACATCATTAGGAGTAAATCTCTCTCAACTTCTTTTTAAAAAATTAAAATTTAATGATTTTTAGGATGGTCTATGGTGTTTATCGAAGAATGAAGAATTTCCTAAAGACATTCCTGAAGTTAAAAGCTTGAGTTCGATGATTAAGATTGATAAAGAGACAGAAAATTCGATGTTTTTCTTCCTAGAAAAGCAAATGAGCGAATTAGGTATCGAGTTAGAACAAGAAAAAGCCAAAAATATGAACCTTTCAATTGAAAAGATTCAATTGAAAAACTCCATGGAACTTCTCACAAAAGTATAAAAATCTAAAGCAAAAAAAATTACCTGATTTATTAGAAAATCAACGATTTAATGTCTGAGTTAACAAACGAAAAGAATTCCAAAAAAAAAATTGAAGATCAATTAGAGAACATAAAGGAATTATATAATCGAACCACCAGAGAATCTTCCAAAATCAGCAATGATCTCAGACAAGAACAAGAAAAATATAAGATTTTAACTGAGAATTTAAATTCTTCAGTAAATAAAAATGATCAGGAGCTTTATTCTTTCAGAAATGAAATAAAGAATCTACGTTTAAAAGTTGAGGAATTAGAAGAAGAAAACGAAGATTTTCGCTATAAATTAAATCAAAAAGATGATGTTGCAAGAAAGGAGGAAGATGAAAGTTTTCTTTTATTTTTATAACTTAATTCTTGATTTTTTCTTTAGAACATAAACATATAAATGTGTTGAAAATGCAAACTGTCAATTTAAATGAAGCAAGATTAGAAAAATTAGCAAAAGTTATGCAAGAAAATGCTGAGTTATCTGATAAATTGATAGAAAGTGATAATTTAAGAAGGAAATTTATGGAGAAATGCAGTTATCAAGAAAGAGAATTGAAGAAAATATCTGAAGAAAAAAAAGATCTGGAAACTATGAATATTGGGTCAAAAAAGAGAATTAGTGATTTAACAGTGTTAAAATCTTCAAATAACAAGATTTTAGAGGATAAAATTCAGAAATTGACTCAAAACCTAGAGATTTTGGCCAAAGAGAATAGTGCTTTAAAAGCTAAAAAACTCCCAAAGCAACATTTTCCAGAAACAAATGAAGAAACTAAAGAAATATTAGAAGAAGTTGAGGCAAAACCTTATTTATTTGGACCAGAAAAAAGGTGATTTTATCATGAAATTTGTTTATTAAAAAAAATTTTTTTTAGTTTTTTGTTTGTTTTACTGTTAACTTTATTAAAGCGAATAAAAAAGATCAGAAATATTAAAAGAATTTGAATCAATTATTTTTTTATTTGCAAGCCTTATTTATTGTTGAATGGCAAGCAAAAAAAAAGAATATAAATTATATTGATTTTTCGAAAAAAAAATATTTTTTTTTGCTTTTAAAAATGTTAGACATTATTTCCAATGTTAATGTTGGCGTTGCCTGGCATCTCCACTTTATTTAAATTCATAAATTTTGATGGCGCTGGGACTTGAGAAGCTTTTATTTTGGTGGGTGAATTGTTCTTTCTCCAAGAGGATTTTAACATGGATTTCCCCATCAAAGGTTTTTCAGGAGCCAGGGATTTTAATAAGTAAGTATTGACTTTGATAGCTTTGGCAATCTGCAAATTTAAAGCGTTTTGATATTCTTTCGCCAAATCACCTCGAATTTTCCCAGCCACATCGTCTAATTTTTTGGTTGTGCGATAGCAAATACAAAGAAAAATTAGTCCAATTAAGAAAATTCCAACAATAATGACTATGGAACAAACCACTTTCACAGTAGAATCATCTTGTGAAGAGTTGTTACTGGATGCTTGAATAAAACAAGGTTGAAGCAAAAGAAGCAACAAAATTAGAGAAAAAAAATTGAAATTATGAGACATTCTTTGATTTTCCTTGATTGAAAACTTACAAATTTAACAAATTATTAATTTAAAAAAAAAACGATATCTAAACATTTTTAAAAAGTATGGAACCTGCTGAAAACTCTGAAAAACTGAATCAAGAAAATCATGAAGCATCTATTCATAATAAAAAACCAGTGGTAGTAGTCGTTTATTGTCCAAGTTTTCCTTTCGATTTAAATTGAATTGTTTATGAATGTATTTTTTTAGAATGCGGACTTCCTCCTGAATATTGCGAATATGATGAAAAATGCAAAGTTTTGCCAATAAACCCACTTCCTGAAGAAAAAATTCCTAAAAAAAACAGTTTAAATTTATTAAAAAAAAGACTGTTTTAAAAATTATTGCCAGTTAAAGAAGAAAAAAAAATTGAAAATATTGAAGGAGAAGAGACGAAAGAAGAAACAAAACCAAAGAAAAAAGTTGCTCCCAAAGTAAAATTTCTAACAATATCTTATTAATTTTTTGTTAAAGGATGAAAAAATCATAATTTCAAAACAAACACGTAGTAAAAAGAAGTTCATTACTTCGGTAACAGGACTTGATAAATTTAGTAAATCCATTTTTTTTCTCTCTCTTTTTATGATGTTGAAAAAAAGATGTCACTATTAAGGACTTTGCGAAAAAAATGGGAAAAAAATTCGCTTGTGGGTCAAGTGCAGTAAGTGATGATACAATTGAAATTCAAGGAGATATTATGGAAGAATTGATGGAATTCATTTTAAAGGAGTTTCCACATGTATTTTCTTTCTTTTTGAATGAAAAAAATAAAGGAATAATGAATTAGATTAATGAGAAGCAGATAATCATCAGAGAAAAAAAATAAAGGAATATAAATGTTGATCTGATAGGGCTGAAAAGTGAATTTTGTTTATGAAAGTTTACAAAATTTAATTTACCTAATTTTTTTTATTTTTTCAAAAAAACAAAAACAGAAACTCTTTAAAAAAATCGTTTTTTTTAAAAATATTTTTCTTTAAAAAATTAAAAAAAATATTTTAAGTTTTTTTTTTAAAAACCTTAATGGGAGCAAATAGCTCAAAAATAGATGAGTTCACCAACAATAGTTTTTCATTAAACGAGTACGATGTAATAGATCGACGTATCGATGAATCATATGGCGGTGATATTCAAATTATCAAACACAAATCGAACGAAAAAGACATAAAACTAATGAAAGAATATAGGTATTTAGAAAAAAATTCCTTAGAAAATGAGATAGACACATTGGAAAAACTAATTAAAATCAATAATTCTTGTCCAAATCTTTTGAAAATTTTCGGGTTTTCCCATGTAAAAGATAGTGTTTTGTGTGGAAAAATCCAAAAAATCTATGTAATTTCTGAATACATTGAAAAAAATTTGAAATCTGAAACGAAGAAGCGTTGTCTAAATAGCCAATCATTCAAAGAGGATGAAATTTATAAACTTATAGAAAATATTATACAAACATTACACAAATTGAAACAAAACAAACTTTCTTATGATTATCTTCAAGCAAACTCGATTTTTTGTTCGCAAAATAACGAATATAAAATTTTACTCCCAGCACTTTTTAATATATCGACTCATTATATGGAATTCAGGCGTATTTTTAATAATAAATTTCGATCAATACAAATCAGATGTCTTTGTTTTAGGTTGCTTAATTCTTGAGATAATATCGAAAATCACTTGCAGCAATCTCATTTATTTACAAAATCTAGACTTTAACATTAAAATTTTGGAAAAAGCTTTGATAATTGTTAAAGAAAAATACTCTGAATCACTTCATAGTCTGCTAAAAGATATGGTAGAAGAAAATCCTGAAAAAAGAATTGGATTTGAAGAAATAATAAAGAAAATCGGCAGCAAAACCATTCAAACATATTCAAATGCTTCTTCTTTTCAAATGGTTCAATTTGCATTTTCCAACTTTAATTTTTATTTTTTAGCTCAGCCCCTAACGATTGAAAATAAACAAAAAATTCGTTTGACTCATAGCAAAGTCCCCCATAATGTTTCTTTAACTGAATGTATTTTTTTATGATTTTTGAAAATAAAAAATGATAAAATTAAAAAGTGAACTATAACGATGATGAGAATCTAAAGAAGTTCGATGAATCGAAAAAAAACATAATAAACTCGCAAATAACAAAATCGACGAAAAGTGAGTGCTTCATTGAAAAAAAAAACTATCCAGATTTTCCTGTTTTTGAAAAAAAATATGAACTAGTTGAAGAAATTTTTAAAGATGGTTCATTTTACAAAGGCGAAAAATTCAATCAAAAAAGACATGGCAAAGGGAAATTCGTTTATTCAGATGGTGGAATTTTTGAAGGAGATTGGAAATTCGGTAAAATGGATGGATATGGGGTTTTATATTACGGAGATCAAAGCATTGCTTATGAAGGAGAATGGAAGAGGGATAAATTTCAAGGCAGAGGAATATTGCATAATGAAAAGAACTCAATTGAATATGATGAAAAATTTTATGATTTAAAGAATTTAGATAATATAAATAATTTTTGGACCAAATATGAAGGGAATTTTGCAGAAGATCATAAGGAAGGAAGTGGGATCCTCTATTTTCCTAATGGGGATAAAATTTCAGGGAATTTTTTAAAGGACAAACTATCAGGGAAAAACTGTGTTTTATATAGGAAAAATGGGGAAGTTTTAAAAGGAGAATGGACTAATAACATATTAGTTAAATTAAAAAATTAAATTGAAATTGTTAGAAGAAAAAAAAGAAAAAAAATGATTTTTTTTTTTCTCTCACTTTTTCTTGAATTGATCATGATATAATTATATTTGTAATAATCAATTTTCATCCACCTAAAAAATTAGATTTTATAGAATAAAAAGTGAGATTTTATAAAACTTATGAATTAATTACAAATTCGTTAAATTAAATTAAAATATGATAAATACAATAAATTTAATATTCGTAAAATAGTTTTTTGTTGGAATTATTATTTATATATGTATTAAATCATCAATTATTTAAAAAAAACAAATATTTTAAATTTTTTTAACATGGGGAAAAAGTTTTTTTTCTTGTGAACTCAAGAAAAATTTGGTTGGTGAGTTTCCTGTTTTGATGATTTTGAAAAATAACGATGAATCTTCCTTTTCTTCTCTGCCAAATTGGTCAGTTTTAGTCGGTTTGATCTCATCATTCTCAATTTGAATTACTTTATTTTTGAAAAAAATTAAATTTTTATGATTTTTGAACAATTTGACAGGTTTCTCTTGGGCCAAATTCAGAATAGAATGAACACTTTTTAAATCATTTGTCTCAATCTTTCTATTTATTTTTATATTTTTCTCATTAATGACTGCTTTAATTTTTGGAGAAAATGTGATTTTCGTATTATTGTTATTATTATGAATGCTGAAATTGCTATTAGATTCAAATTTTTTCGATTCAAGTTTTTCGAAATGATGTTCTTCAGAATTAAAAATCTGATGACCTGAATCAAATCCATTTTGAAATTTATCTGAAATTGGAAATAAAGTTTCCATTCTTCTTTTATTTCTTTCCTTCATAATTTTGTTTAATTTTTGAAAAGATTTATCTTTTTCTTTATCAGTTTGAGATTTAACAAGAAAGGTAGGAGGAACCATAAAATTGAAAGCATTCTTATTTTGAATTAAGTTGCTTCTAAATTTTTCCCTTCGAAAATGATCCATCATCTCATGAAAATCATTCAACGCAATATTATTATTATTATCTTGATTTCTGACTGATTTAATCTCGAACTCAAATTCATTCATATTTACATTTTTTTCTTTTTGTGCCTAAAAAATTTAAAAATGGTAATTATTTTTAATTTTTTTAAAAATTTTCATCGACATTTAACATTTGCTTCATGGCTTTTTTTTTCGATAAAAAAATATGGGAGTCGCTTTCTCTATTTTCTTGTTTTTTCTTCATTCTACGCAAATAGCTGGTGTAATTTGACACAAGTAAAGCTCCAAGATCAGATTGGGGTTTTTTATTTGTTTTGGTGTCTCGAATCAAAGGACTTATGAATTGGCAAATTTTGCCTTTTTCTTCTTGTAAAGTTTTTTCAGGACTTTCATTTGGAAAGCCAATGCTGAATTCCAGTTTTTTATGCATTTGCGAGCTTCTTCCCCTATTTCTATGATTCAAAGTAGGAGGAGAATCATTTTTATCTCCATTATTTTTTTTTCTTTTATGAGGAAAAATATTTATATTAGGATTATTTATCGAAAACTCTCCATCAAAACTTTGATAATTGTTTTTGTTGGGAGAAGTAGGGGAAATTCCTATATTATCAAATAATGACAATCTATGATTGTGTCTTCCTGATCTTAAATTTGGGTTATTTAGATCATAATCTCGTGTATTCATCTTTAAATTTAATCTCTTTTTCATTTGTTTTGTTTCGTCAATGTCAATGTCAATGTCACTCACATGGGAAGTGAAAGAAATACCTGGTTTTAAAGGTGATCCGAGCATTCCTTTTGTTTTTCTCAAAGGAGTTTTTGGATTTGATTTACGAGCAAAAGGATTGTTTGGAATATGAACAGATAAGAAACTTCTGTTTTTCTTTTTAGAAAGTATTGACTTAATTTTTTCCATTAGATTGGGTTTTTTGAGGTTTGAAATAATATTTTGTGGGGAAAGTGTTTGAGGCAAAGTGGAGATCGCAAGGCTTTTACTTTTGAAGTGTTCTTTGGATAATGAGTGTTTTTGGCCCATAGTTTTTCTTGGTTAATATAAAATTTTAATTGATTCAAAAAAATACTATTAAAACTTTAATTATAATTAATGAGCTCTAAAACTTTTAAAACGAACATGCCTTTGTTAATAATAATTTTTTTCCACATTTTCTTTTTATTATAATATTTTTTTCTGTAAAATTACAAAAATTTAAAAAAAATTGGAAAAAAAAATAAATAATAAATTAGAGATCGAAAATATAATGAAAATTAATGAAATAAACAATAATAAAAACCCCTTCTCGTTTGATGCCATTT